>Ga0206126_10003941_pt1 | contig 14680 bp, 6 predicted proteins | sample Helgoland_Spring_5_FD_148621 | JGI IMG/M metagenome (GOLD analysis project Ga0206126, IMG submission 148621) | Pelagic subsurface seawater microbial communities from Kabeltonne, Helgoland, North Sea - Helgoland_Spring_Bloom_20160412_1 | ecosystem: Environmental > Aquatic > Marine > Epipelagic ...
TCTCTGCCGCTAGCTCTGCTGGCGAAGTGAACATTCTCCAGACATCATCGAAGGGGCCAGATTTTGCAGAAATTTGCGCAGTGCAATCTGTCCATTTTGGACGGGTAATGCCAAGCTCATCGCTGAAATCAAGAATTCCCACGAAATTTTGTCCCCCGCAAAAAAGCAAGTCTTCGAATCCCGCAACCGAACGTGACTGCGCTCCATTCGGCAAGTCCAATAGCGACCACTCATTTCCGTCAAATAGAAGCAGCCCAAGGTTGTTGGCTACCGCGATGCGATTCGGGTCATTTACCGAAATGTAAGGGCAATGCGTGCCGCCTCCGATGGATTTTCTATCGAAGTGTTGGATGATTGCGCGAGATGCATCCGTGTGAGCCCTACACCCGTTGTTGCCAATAAAAAATAAAGCAAAGAGAAGGAGCAGGAGAGGGAATAATCGCGAGCACCAGAATGTGGGAATTGAACCTGTCAATACTTTATCTATTTGTGAATCAGTATTTTGATTAATTCTTTGAGAAATCAAGTAGTCAAATATAGGAGGGAATGTTGAGGTATTTGTGCAGGTAATGTGCAATGAATTAATATGTCTTTGAGGCAGGGATAGCGATTTCCTATTTGTAATTTGCACACGATATTCAATGATGAGATGATGATGCTGACGCGTAATGCAACCTTTACTCTTTCCTTGGCTTTTCTGGTTGCAACGGGCGCATGTTTTCTTGGCTGTTCAGAGAAGAAAGTACCCGAAATCAGTGAAGACAGTAAGTTTGTTGACTCGTTGTTGGCCACGCTAACGCTTGAAGATAAGGTGGGGGAGATGACCCAGCTTACGTTAGGAGCGATCGGCACGGGTTTGCCTTCAAAATTGACAGAACCGCAGCATTTGGATACGGCGAAAGTCAGCTATGCCCTGGTCAAGTACCGAGTAGGAAGCATCTTGAATTGCGGCAATCATTCACACAGCCCGGAAAAGTGGCATGAGTTCATAAATGACATTCAAACGGCAGCGGCGAAGAAGGCTTCGGGCATTCCAGTTTTGTACGGCATCGATGCCATACACGGTCCTACGTATACGCAGAACGGTATACTTGGACCACAACAAATTGGTTTGGGTGCTACTTGGAATCCAGAAGCAGCTCGGACAGCCGGAAAAAATACTGCAGTTCAAGTGCATGCCTTGGGAATTCATTGGAACTTCTCGCCAGTGCTTGACTTAGCTCGGGACCCACGTTGGCCTCGTTTTTGGGAAACATTTGGGGAAGATCCTTACATGGTTGCTACCATGGGCCGTGCAATTGTGGATGGTTACCAAAACAGTGGAGTGCCTTTTGCCGCGACGCTGAAGCACTTTTTCGGTTATGGTTTCTCACTGTCCGGTAAGGACCGCACGCCTGCTTGGATTCCAGAGCGTCAATTGCGTGAATATTTTCTCCCTCCATTTCAAGCCGCGATTGAAGCGGGAGCGATGAGTATTATGATTAACAGCGGTGAAATCAATGGCATTCCTGTCCATTCAAACAAAGCACTGCTGACGGAGTTACTGCGTGATGAGTTGGGATTCGAAGGCTTATTGGTTACGGACTGGGAGGATGTGAAATACCTCTTTACCCGGCACATGATTGCGCATGACTATAAGGAGGCTACCAAAATGGCCATTGAGGCGGGCATTGATATGGCGATGGTGCCGATGGACCTCGAGTTTACCGAGCACTTATTGGCATTGGTGAAGGAAGGAACCATTTCAGAGGAACGCATCAATCAGTCCGTCCGCCGGATTTTGATGATGAAGAAAAAGCTCGGATTGTTTGAATCACTGGGCTTTCCTCCGCCTTTGACTGCTTATCCGGGCAAGGAGAACTTTGAAGGTTCTGCAGCTCGAGCTGCATTGGAGAGCATCACATTGCTCAAAAATGATACGGTCAATGGAAAATCGGTATTGCCGATCTCAGGCACAAAAGATGTGCTGGTTACGGGACCTACCGCCAATAGCCTAAATGCGCTGAATGGCGGCTGGACGGGAACATGGCAGGGCGACGATCCGGCTTTTAATACCGAGGGTCGTCCTACCCTCGTGGAGGCAATGGAGATGCGATTTGAAGCCAATCGCATCCAGCACATCGAGCTCGAAATGGAGTTTACGGAAAACGAAGTCCAACGAGTTGTCCGAAGCATCCAGCGCCGACGACCTGCGCATGTCGTCCTTGGGCTAGGTGAAATGCCGTATACCGAATTTGTTGGAAACACTGAGGACATTGATCTTTTTGAGAATCAAAAAGAATTGGTGCGTGCGGTCCATGCAACGGGTGTTCCCGTAATCGGCGTCTTTATAGAAGGACGACCGCGGGTATTCGATGACATTGAACCCTTCTTGGATGCGGTTGTTATGGCCTACTTGCCCGGGGATTATGGCGCGGATGCCATCGCTCAAGTATTGGATGGAACTTATAATCCAAGCGGGCGTCTGCCTTTCACATGGCCTCGTCACACTTCGGCCCACATGACGTACGATCACAAGCACACGGAAGAAATCCATGCGAACTCCTCCATCAGTGCATTTGATCCGCAGTATGAATTCGGTTTTGGCCTTTCCTATTCGGCAGTGGAGTACGATGCGTTGAGCACGGACCAGACCGAATACAATTTGGATGACACGATCGAAGTAACATTGGAGCTCCGAAACATTGGAGATCGCATGAGCAATGAATTGGTCGCCGTCTACAGCCAGGACCGTGTGGCTTCCATTACACCAAGTGTTGATCGGCTGCGTCACTTTCAGCGCGTTTTTGTAGGCGCCGGAGAAACGGTGAAGGCCACAGCGCGCATCGCGGTTGATGAACTTGGTTTCATTAACCGGAACATTGAATACACTGTAGAGCCTGGTGCATTTGGAATTCGCATAGGCAACCAAGTGGTCGAAATTGAAGTTAAAAACGAAAACTAATAACCCTTATATCTTAATTACATGAAGCAGTTTTTTACGCTGGCTTTTGCCGCACTAGCTTTTGCTATGAATGCACAGGTAGCTCCTGTGACTTGGAATGTTAACATGGCCAACGAGGAAGTCTCACCCGATGGTGTCTACCTCGCAGGTGGCGATTACTTCGGAACGCCAGGCGAAAACGCCATGACCGATGACGACGGAGACGGCGTCTGGACGATTACCATGGCCATGCCCCTTGGCTATTCAGGTGCGTACACGTTCACCAATGGTGCCTGTGGCGACTGGTCGTGCAAAGAAAACATCGTTGGACAAGATTGTGCCTACGGCACATGGAGCGATCGTTTTTTGGATGAAGTGACCGCTGAAGGAGCCACTATTTCGACGTGCTTCGCACAGTGCACATCGGATGGGTCTTGCGCATCTGTGAGTGCAGCGGACGTTACGTTCCGAGTGGACATGACGGAGCAAATCGTTACGGGAGGTGTTTTCTTGCATGCAGCCTTCGACGGATGGGGCGCAATTGCGATGAACGACGATGACGGCGATAACGTTTACGAAACAACCCAAACGCTCGAAACGGGCTCTTACGAGTACTTGTTCCAAAACGGCGAGGGCGGCAATGAGGCCTTTGATTCAACGTATGTTGAGTGCACCTTGACCAGTGGAGATTTCACGAATCGTTTGATCACGGTCGAGAATGATTCTTTCGCAACTGACGCTTTTTGCTTCAACTCTTGTTCGGCATGTGAATCTACCGGTGGTGGAGATTCCACTTATACTGTGACGTTCAACGTTAATATGGCCAATGAAGAAGTTTCGCCAGAAGGTGTTTACATCGCCGGGGGAGGAAACTTCGGAAACCCTGGAGACAACGAGATGCTTGACGCTGACGGCGATGGCATTTATAGCGCTACGTTTACATTCGATGCAGACTTTTCGAGCTTCTATACGTTCACGAATGGAGCCTGTGGAGATTGGTCGTGCAAGGAGAATTTGACAGGCCTTCCATGCGGAGATCCCGACAACTTCAATGATCGATTCTTGGATCCATTGACCCAAAACACAACGGTCAGCACGTGCTTCGGTCAGTGCACAACCGATGGCTCTTGCGAGACGTCTTCCGAGATTCCCGTGACATTCCGTGTGGACATGTCAGATCAAGTTGTGATCAGCGACGTTACTATTTTCGGTAGTTCAGTCAATGGCTGGTCATTCCCCGGTGAATTAATGACTGATGACGATGGCGACGGCATTTATGAGTATTCAACGGTATTGGCACCAGGAGGTCACGAGTACAAGTTTGTCAACAGTGGAGTAGACGAGCAGTTTGATGCTGAAAACTACACAGAATGCACCTTGACAACGGGTGACTTCACGAACCGAATTTTGACGATTGAAGCAGAGGAGTCCATTACTACTGAAGCTTTCTGTTTCAACTCTTGTGCTGCTTGTGAAGGTTCATCAGGTATTGCTGAGGCGTTGGGTTTTGATTTCCAATTGATTCCATCGGTCACTACAGGAAATGTAGAGTTGCGTTTTGCCGGTGTCCAATCTCCAAAGCAAATTACAATCGTTTCGTTCACTGGCGCTCTTGTAGCGAGCTTCCAAGTACCTGCAAACGAAAATGTATACGCAATGGATGTCTCTGGACAAGCTGCGGGTGTATACTTCGTTCAAGTGCAAGCAGAAGGATTCGGCTCGACACAGAAATTGTTGAAAGTCAACTAAGATTAGTCTTCAGATTAGACCCTTTTGAAAAAATACTTTGAATGAAAAACTTGCTTTTAGCATTCAGTTTTTTAGCCACCATGACGGTAACTGCCTTTTCCCAGGGGAAGGCAGTTACCGGAACGGTGACTGCAGCTGAAGATGGACAAGCGTTGCCCGGGGTGACGGTTGTTGAAAAGGGTACGCAAAATGCGACCTTCACTGACCTTGATGGTCAGTATACGTTGACCGTTGCTGGAGAAGAGGCCACGCTGATCTTTTCCTTTATCGGTTACACGCCTCAATCTTTGGCTGTCGGAGCGAAGGCAGAAATTAACGCTTCACTATCGGCAGATGTCGCCGGCTTGGAGGAAGTCATTGTCGTCGGCTATGGAAATCAGAAGCGAAGCAAGATTTCAGGTGCAGTAGGCACCATCGATTCAAAGGAAATCACATCCATGCCTGTGCTGCGAACAGAACAGGCATTGCAGGGCCGCGCCGCAGGTGTGCAGGTCACTCAGAACTCGGGTCAGCCCGGTTCTACCCAGTCCATCCGAATTCGGGGTACGGGTTCATTGAACAACGCTGAGCCGTTGTATGTCATTGATGGAATCCCCAGCGGTGGCATCGATTATTTAAACCCTGCGGACATCGCGTCCATTTCCATCCTCAAGGATGCCGCTTCAGCGGCGATTTATGGAGCACGTGGAGGAAATGGCGTCGTCTTGATTACGACCAAATCCGGATCCAAGAACCAGAAGCCGCAGATTACCTACGAGAGTTACTACGGTGTGCAGGAGCCTTGGAAATACATGGCGCTTCTCAATGCTGAAGAGTATGCTATTCTCATGAACGAAAGTCGCTCCGCGGCAGGCCTCACGCCGCTGGCAGCACTTGCCAACCCCTCAGCGCTTGAGACATTTGATTGGCAGGATGAGATTTTTGAACGAGCGGCGATGATGAACCACTCGTTTAGCTTTACCAAAGGAACAGAGTCATCATCAACAGCGATAGGAGGAAGCTACTTCACCCAAGACGGAATTGTCGGTGGTGACAAAGGAAACTTTGAGCGTTACACGTTCCGTGTCAATACGCGACAAGATGGTGGTGAGCGTTTTCGCTTGGGCCAAAATGTCAACTTTACCCACCTCAATCGCTCTGCATTGGCAGAGAACAATGAGTTTGCAACGCCGGTAGGGCGTGCCCTCAACATGGATCCCATCACGCAGGCGAGGCGGGATGATGGGTCTTTTGCTTATTCGAACTTCATCGATTCTGACATCGCCAATCCAGCGAATCAGATCGCAATAAACAACGATTTTTGGACGACCAACCGTTTCGTTGGTTCGTCTTTCGCCGAATTTGACCTCCTGTCAAACCTGACCTTCCGCTCTACGATGTCAGTGGATTTATCGCTGGGTTCACAGCGTATTTTTAATCCAACGTATGACCTGGGAATTGGGCCGAATGATCCGGATCGACCGGCTTATGAGTTCCGCCCGGTCAATTCTTTGATCCTGGGTGAGAACAAATGGAGCAATTGGCAATGGGAAAACATTGTGACCTATGACAAAGAATTGTCCAATGGAGATGAGTTGAAAGTTGTTGCGGGTTACTCGTCTTTGAAGAACCGCAGCACGAGTTTTTACGGATCGCGTGACAGCTTGGCGACGAACGATGTTCAGTATGCTTACTTGAACAACAGTTTGAATGCGGCTGAACAGGCACCGAGCGCCAATGGCGGGATTTCGGAGTCTGCATTCATCGGTCAATTCATGCGTGTCGACTACGGGTTAGGTGATGCCATATCCTTGGCAGGAACCATTCGCCGAGACGGCTCATCCCGTTTTGGAGTGAACAACCGATACGGAATTTTCCCATCGTTTTCTGCTGCATGGAACATGACGGAATTGCCTTGGGTTGCGGAGAAGGACTGGATTGATTTCTTGAAACTCCGTGCGAGCTGGGGCCAAAATGGAAACGCAGATGGCATTGGCAACTATGATTACACGAGCCTAGTTTACAATGGCTTGAACTACACCTTTGGTGGGGATCAAGTCCAGGTCAATGGAGCCGGTCCAATCAATACATCCAATCCAGATTTGAAGTGGGAAACGGTCGAGCAGACCAACATTGGAATCGACGCAGATTTGTACAAAGGAAAGCTCAACATCGTCCTCGACTACTTTGTCAAGAGCACAAATGACATGTTAGCAGTGGTGCCGCTTCCAGGTGTTGTGGGCTATTTGCCCTCAGCAACAAACGTCGCTTCCGCTAAGAACACAGGTGTTGAATTTATGGTGAATCACCGCAACCAAGTCGGTGCAGTGGAATACGCGATTGGCGGAAACATCAGTTTCATCCGCAACGAAGTGACCGGTCTCGGAGAAGGCGGTCAACCCATTTCAACGGGTTCAGTGTTTGGCATAGGTGATTTGGTTGCTTACACCGAAATTGGTCAGCCCATCGCTTATTTCTACGGGTACGAAACAGCGGGCATTTTCCAAACAGATGAAGAGGCGGCAGCCAATACGGCATTGCCTGAAGCTCAAGCGGGTGATGTCATTTTTGTGGATCAAAACGGCGACGGCGTCGTAGACGGAGAAGACAAAGTCATGATTGGCAATCCACATCCGGACTTTACGTATGGATTCAACTTCGAGGCCAATTACAAATCATTTGACTTCTCTTTGTTCTTGCAGGGAGCGCATGGCAACGACCTGCTCAATGGGGTGTTCCGCTATGATTTGAATACCACGAACCTTCCGGTGTCTGCGCTCGAGCGTTGGACCGGAGAGGGTTCTACCAACGTGTATCCGCGCATCTCCCATTCCGACCCCAATCAAAACAATCGAATTTCGGATCGTTTCGTGGAGGATGGATCCTTCATGCGCATCAAAAATGTGCAGTTGGGATATACGCTGCCTGAGAGCATCATGCAACGCTTGAGCATCGGAAAGTGTCGTGTCTATGTTGCGGCGTCGAACCTCTTCACCTTTACAAATTATTCGGGACTCGATCCCGAAATTGGTTCCCGTGGCACATTGGAGATTGGAATCGATCGCGGATTTTATCCTTCCGCTCGGACTTTCATGGCCGGAGTCAATGTTAACTTTTAATCCAAGAAATCATGAATCTCAAAACAGCATTATTCATTGGGTTTTTTGCCAGCACACTGGTGGCATGCAAATCTGAATTTTTGGACGTAAAGCCCTTGGTCGGTTCAACGGAAGCGAATTTTTTCTTAAATGCAGCGGATGCAGAATCGGCCACCATTGCATGTTACAACAACCTGCAACAAGAAGTGACGAATATCCAGGGAAGCAGCCAATTGGCGCCTCACTTCCGATGGTATTTCGGCGACATCGTTTCAGATGATTCCCACAAAGGAGGGTCTGGTGACGGTGATGAGCCGGAACTGTTCTTGTTCGAAAATTTCCAGGGCTTGTCTTCCAGTAAGTTGATTCTTGCGGAATGGCAAGTGGCTTACCGCGGCATCGCGTATTGCAACCTCGCTTTGGATCGCATTCCGGGGGTTGAAATGGATGAAACAGATAAGAACCGCTTTCTTGGTGAAGCGGCTTTTATTCGAGCCTTCTGGTACTTTAACCTCGTCACGATGTATGGAGATGTTCCGCTGATTTTGGCAAACCTTGCTCCGAGTGAATACCAACAATCGCGCACTCCAGCATCAGAGGTTTGGGCACAAATCGAAACGGACTTGGAGTTGGCTCGTCAATATTTGCCGAAGCGCAGCGGGATTTCTGTTTCAGAAATTGGCCGTGCAACATGGGGAGCAGCAACAGCGCTCTTGGCCAAAGCACATGCTTACCAATCCGAATGGGCACCTTGCCGTGATTTGACTTACGATATCGTGGGGTCAGGGGAATATTTCCTTGAAGGTGATTACAACAACATCTTTACCGAAGCTGGAGAAAATGGTCCGGGCTCTATTTGGGAAATCCAATACATGAACGCTTCAGGAGGCAATTGGGGCAATCAATTGGAAGGCACTTTTACGAATGTCTTTACACGAGCCCGTGGTCAATTCGGGGGGTATGGTTTCAACATTCCTGAGCAAAATTTTGTCGACGAATTTGAAAGTGGCGATCCACGACTCGGAGCGAGCGTTTTTCAATTAGGCGATCAAATGGGAGACCGCGGTGAGTTCACCTTGGAGTCGACTGGAATGCCACATGAATACTACACCAAAAAGTTTTTCATCAATGCTTCGGATGAGGCGCCTTTCGGTGATCCAAATCCCAATGGATATTCCAATGACCGGGTCATTCGGTATGCCGATGTTTTGCTTTTTCATGCAGAGGCACAGTACCATTTGGGCGATGAAGCTACTGCACGAACGTTCGTCAACTTTGTGCGCGGGCGTGCTCGCGCTTCCGGGACGGATCCCAATGCGCTTCCTGCGATTGGAGATGACGTTGCCGGTGCTGATTTGTTGGAAGCCATTTACCACGAACGCAGGGTGGAGCTAGGGTTGGAAGGACATCGCTTTTTCGACTTGGTTCGCCAAGGCCGTGCGGCACAAGTTTTGGCAGACCAGGGCTTTGTCGCTGGCGTCAATGAAGTATTTCCGATTCCAGAGGTAGAGATTACGTTGTCTGGAGGCAACATCACACAAAACAATGGGTACTGATATGAAGAAGACATTGAACACAGCTATTTTTGGCGGAATTGCATTGCTGCTAGTGGTCCAAGGCTGCAAGCCATATACCGAGGAAGGAATTGATCTTCCTGGTGCCCCCACAGCGAGTATTTCTTGGGATTTCATCGATGCAATCGATTCCACCGGTCAGGTGGTAGGCATCGATTCCAATCGTGTTGCGGTCAACGCAGAGGCGGTAGAAGGCGCATTTTTGCACCTGTGGGATTTCGGGAATGGTCAGACATCTGATAAACCCAGCGATACCACCTATTATCCCGTAGAAGGAGAATACACGTTGTCGTATTCCGTGCACACCGCCGGAGGCATGGGCTCTGCCTCTGCAATCGTGGCAATTGATCAAACCTTGGAGCTGCCTTGTGAAGGAACCAAGGCGTTGCTCACAGGTTGTGACAACCAGAAGACATGGAAGTTATCGAATGAATCCGGAGCGATCTCAGTAGGGCCTGCGCCGTATTCAACGGAGTGGTACACGTCACCTGCCGATGGACACACCGAATGGCAAACCGATGACCAATATCAGTTCACCGAAGATGGTGCCTACATCTACAACAACAACGGCAGCACCATGAATCCTTTTGAAGGATACGTCGAAACAGTAATTGAGATTCCTCCTACGACTTATCTGCTCGTGGAAGGTGCTGGAACCTCGGGAGAAGATCAAATCACACTTGGATCCTTCACAGAAACCCTCTGCGGGTTTATGGGGGTATGGGATTCCGGTCCCTTTTATGACGTCGTGGAAATTACGGAAGACCGTTTGGTGTTGCACGGTCCAATTCAAGGAGGAGACTGCATCCAAGCCGAGGGGTGGTTTACGATCACGTTTGTAGCGGAATGATAGCGCGATAGAAGAAGAGAAAAAATGAAGAAGTTAGTTGGATATCTGGGCATCGCGGTATGCGTTCTCTTGACCTCATGTGAGGCGTGCAATGATCCAGAGCCGGAAGTAAACTCAGAGATTAGTTGGGCAAATGATGTCACGGTTTTTGAAACTGCGTTGTTGACCTCAGTCACGGTCGAGGTGCGCGTCAGTCCGGTGAATACCCGAGAAGTCACGGTAGAATATGCCACTATAGAGGGGTCCGCGACGGCTGGCGATGATTTCGTCGCCGCTTCAGGCTCCTTGACTTTTGCTCCAGGTGAAACGTCCAAGACAATTTCCATTCCCATCGTGACGGATGAATACTTGGAACCGGATGAATCGTTCCAGGTTGAATTGACGAATCCAGTCAATGGCTACATCAAGGTAGGAGAGCCCTTCGTGAACGTTGGCTTGCGGAATGATGACACGGATATTTTCATTTCCGATGAAGGTTACGATGCTGCAACCTCCTATGAAGGAATGTCGCTGGCGTGGTCAGATGAATTCGATGGGGAATTCATTGACCCAGCCAATTGGACGTATGACCTAGGTTCCGGCAACGGTGGTTGGGGCAACAATGAGCTGCAATCCTACACCAATAGTGCAAACAATAGCTTTGTTGGCGACGGTAAGTTGTTCATCATAGCAGAAAAGGTGGGGGAGAATGCCTACACTTCGGCTCGCCTCAAGAGCATTGGATTGCAGGAGCACCAGTACGGTCGTATTGATGTTCGTGCAATGCTGCCCAAGGGACAAGGAGTCTGGCCTGCCATCTGGATGTTGGGGTCGAATTATCCGGATGTGGGTTGGCCCGCATGTGGTGAAATTGACATCATGGAATTGTTGGGCCATCTACCTGGGACCGTCCACGGCACGGCGCATTGGGGTGCAGATTGGCCAAATTGGACACATCAAGGAACTTCTATTTCGATTTATCCCGATCACTTCGATCAAGAATTTCATGTCTTTTCTGTGGAATGGATGGAAGATGAAATCAAGTTCCTGATGGACGACCAAGTTTATTTTACAATCAACCCTTCTTTGATGCAAGGACAGCCTTACCCATTCAACAATCCGTTCTTTTTCATTCTGAACGTGGCTGTTGGTGGAAACTGGCCTGGAAGTCCGGACGCATCGACGGAATTCCCGGTTTTCATGGCCGTGGATTACGTGCGCGTTTACCAGTGATCACCGGTTGTGTCACACGAAAAAAGGGATGGCCAAGTTTGGTCATCCCTTTTTTGTTTTTCCCCGCCGCTTGAAGCTCAGGACCGGTATTATTGGCTTAATATTTTATTCAATGTGGCTGACGGCCGCATGATCTTCTGCGCCTTTTTCGCATCGGGGCGGTAATAAGCTCCGATATCGGCAGGCGTTCCCTGTACACTGATTAATTCTTCGATGACCGCAGACTCAGCAGTTTTGAGTGATGACGCCAGGGTAGAAAAGTCTGCTTTCAGCTCGGCATCTTCCGTTTGAGCGGCCAAAGCTTCCGCCCAGTACAGAGCAAGGTAGAAGTGGGATCCGCGGTTGTCAATTCCACCGAGACGGCGTGTTGGACTCTTATCTTCATCTAGAAAGCGGGTGGTCGCGTCGTCGAGGCATTGCCCCATGATGCGTGCCTGTTGGTTTCCAGTGTGTTCCGAATAGTGTTCCAATGAAACCGCAAGGGCAAGAAATTCACCGAGGCTATCCCAACGGAGGTAGTTTTCTGCTTGCAACTGTTGAACGTGCTTCGGGGCTGAACCGCCCGCGCCCGTCTCAAACAATCCACCTCCGTTCATCAAGGGAACGATGGAGAGCATTTTTGCTGACGTCCCAACTTCCAATATGGGGAAGAGGTCCGTGAGGTAATCCCGGAGAACATTTCCCGTGACTGAGATGGTGTCTTCTCCTTGAACGATGCGTTGAAGAGAATATTCGGTGGCCGCAACCGGGGAGAGAATGCTAATGTCCAGTCCGACAGTATCGTGTTCCTTGAGGTAGGCTTCAACCTTCTGGATCAACTGGGAATCGTGGGAACGGTTGGAGTCCAGCCAAAACACAGCAGGATTGCCTGTTGCTCGCGCGCGCTTAACCCCTAGGCCAACCCAATCGCGGATGGGCGCATCCTTAACTTGGCACATGCGGAAGATATCATCCGCTTGACCGGATTGCTCCAGTAGAATGGTTCCGTCTTTGGCGACAACTTGAATGGTTCCGTCTTCAGGAAATTCAAATGTTTTGTCGTGCGAACCATATTCCTCTGCTTTCTGAGCCATCAAGCCAATATTGGAAACACTGCCCATGGTTTTCGGATCCAAGGCACCATTGGCCTTGCAGAAATCAATGGTCGCCTGGTACACACCGGCGTAGGATCGGTCGGGTATGACCGCTTTGGTATCTTGTGGATTTCCGTCCTTGTCCCACATGCGACCCGAATTCCGAATCATGGCAGGCATCGATGCATCAATGATGACATCGGAAGGAACATGCAAATTGGTAATGCCTTTGTCGGAGTTGACCATGGCCAAATCAGGCCGCTTGGTGTAAGTCGATTCTATGGCCGCGTTAATGGCGGTTTTCCGTTCCTGAGGCAAGGCGTTGATTTTGTCCAACACATCGCCCCAACCATTGCGCGTATCGGCTCCTAGTCGATTGAGTTCTTCTCCAAATATGTCGAATACGGGCGCAAAGAAGGCTTCGACGAATGCTCCAAAAATGATGGGGTCAGAGACCTTCATCATTGTTGCCTTGAGATGCAGGGAAAATAAAACACCCTGTGCCTTGGCATCTGCCATTTGCTCCTCTGCGAATGCACGTAATTTCGTCTTGCTCAATGCTGCCGCATCAATGATTTCGCCCGATTGAAGGGGGAATGCGGACTTCAGGGTTTGCTCACTTCCGTTCGTGCCCTTGAACACGATGGTCGCTTCGGTGGCTGCTGATAGCGTTTGACTTTGCTCAGACCCATAAAAATCTCCTGTTGCCATGTGGGCAACGTGGGATTTCGAATCGGACGACCATTCTCCCATGCTGTGCGGATGCTTTCGGGCATATGCTTTGACGGCTTTGGGTGCCCTTCGATCGCTGTTCCCTTCGCGCAGAACAGGATTCACCGCCGAGCCTTTGACGCTATCATAGCGAAACTTGGCATCCTTTTCGGCCGCCGTCGTTGGTTCTTCAGGATAGGTAGGCAAGGCGAATCCAAGTGACTGCAATTCGTCAATAGCGGCTTTCAACTGTGGGACAGATGCGCTGATGTTGGGCAACTTGATGATGTTGGCTTCCGGTTGTTTTGCGAGTTCACCGAGCTCTTTCAATGCGTCATCAACACGCTGTTCAGTAGGCAGCAAGTCATTGAAGGCTGCTAAAATTCGACCGGACAAACTGATGTCACGAGTTTCCAATTCCACGCCTGCCTTGGCCGCAAAGGCCTGTACGATGGGTAGAAACGAATGGGTTGCCAACGCTGGCGCTTCATCGGTCTGGGTGTATATGATTTTTGCCATGTTCAATCAATTGGTTCTCCGTCCTTGTAGACGACTCGTTTTCGTCTGTTGCAGGCAGTTGTGCCTGCCTTTTGGAGCGGGCGCAAAGGTCGTTCAGAAAAGCAAATAAAGCAATGATTTAGAGCTCTTCAGGTCGTTGCCACGTCAAGTAAGCGGCCACATTCCAGAAATTCATTGCCGCATCGGTGTAACGCTGGGCATCCGGCACATCGATTGTTAGCTGATGCGTTCCTGCTTCGAGCTTTCCCAGATTGAATTTCATCGCAGGTACATCGCTCCCAGGGCACCATCCAGAACGCGAATAATCCGAAGATGCAATGCGCTCATCAATGCTGTCTCCCTGCCAATAGGTTCGCTCTGTCCAGACACCAGAGGATGGATTGAAACGCCTGAAACTTGCGCAATCATCTCGCCAGGGAGTGAATTGGGCTATGGTATCAAGGTCCAGTGAAAGAATGTGGCGGCAAGGGACAAATTCATCTCCTGCAGAGTGGCCTCCGTGTCCCGTTGGCATATAGTGCAACACAGCATTTGAAGCAGACTCGGACAAATGGAAGTCCAGGTTCAGAGGGTTGGTCGCAAACCCATCAAAGGGGGATTGATTGGCGTGAAATTTTGTGGTGTTGACAAGAGTCAGATGCTGCATCTGTGGCGGAGGTGGCACGCGAGCGGACTGGCCTTTGAAGGTAATATTCAGGTCAAGTTCATGCCCTTCAGCACTCCATGTGTCGATGTAGACGGCGAGGGTGATGGAGTCTTCCATCGCGCTCCAAAGATGTGAAATGTCATTTTGCCAGCTCACTTGTTGTTCCCATTTGGGTATGTATACCGGGCGGTATTCGTCAGAGCGTTTGGTGTCGCTGAAGTGTCCCACACCAAACGGGGTGATGAATCGCAGGAGTTCGAGTGCAGGCGTGAATCCATTGCTTGCATTGGGTTCGATGCCCGGCCACGCCCTCGAATCTTGCTCAATGTGCTTAGCCCAATCGTCT
>Ga0206126_10003943_pt1 | contig 14674 bp, 13 predicted proteins | sample Helgoland_Spring_5_FD_148621 | JGI IMG/M metagenome (GOLD analysis project Ga0206126, IMG submission 148621) | Pelagic subsurface seawater microbial communities from Kabeltonne, Helgoland, North Sea - Helgoland_Spring_Bloom_20160412_1 | ecosystem: Environmental > Aquatic > Marine > Epipelagic ...
TGCCTGCTTCAAGTAAAAATTGGCACCATTCGGCATTTGCAGGTGGTTATACTGACCATGTTTTACGTGTGTATGATTGCACTAATTCGTTATATAAAACGTGGAAAGACATGGGTGGAGATGTTTCTACATACTCTGTCGAAGAAATGCATTTCGCAGCATTATTCCACGATTTAGGTAAGATGGGTCAACAAGAAGGTGAATATTATCAACCAAACGATTCACAATGGCATATGGATAAATTAGGCCAAATGTATAAGTTTAACACTGACATCCCAGCAATGAAAGTGCCTGAACGTTCATTATTTATCTTACAGGAAATTGGTTGTAAATTAACTCAAAATGAGTTTATTACAATTAAAATCCATGATGGTTTATATGATGAGTCAAATAAGTTTTACTTTATGTCTGGTCAAAAAGAAACTAGATTAAGAACACACTTACCATTATTAATGCACCAAGCAGATCATATGGCTGCTCAAATTGAATTTGAGTTATGGAATAATGCATCAGGTGCTGTTACTAAATCAAAACCAGCAAACGCTACTAAGGGTGATAAAACACTTAGAGCAGCTAAAAAAATAAACACAGCAAATAACCCAAACCTATCAAAAGCAACATTAGGTGTAATTGATTCGTTTTTTAAAGATTAAATATGATAACACTTAGTATTATACTAACAGTAGTATTTGTAGCTTCTTTTTTTATTATTAGAAATTTGTTAAAACAAGCTGAAAGACTAGAAGATATAAGAACAGAATACGAAGATTTTATTGCTAAACAAAGCGAAGCTATTCAAGCTTGTAACGAAAGATTAAATCAAATAGATGATAAAGGAATATTTCGTTCTGATGATGAAGTTGGTTGGTTTTTTAGAGAATTACAAAAAATTCAAGAAGCTCTAAACGAGTTTACCATTAAATAAAAATTAGTAAAAACCACATGTCAAACAAACTTAAGTATGCCCCTAGTCCTCCCCCAGAACCAATAATTGCTAATATACCTGAATTAGGTCCTAAAAAAAGAGGAAGAAAAAGAACCAAAAAACAATATTTTACACCAGATACAGACGCAGCTATAAAAGAATATTTAGCTTCATCTAATCAAGATGATAGAGATGAAATATTTAAAACAAGAATTTGGTACCCATTTTATAAATTAGCGGAAAATTTAATCCATACATTTAAATTCTATTATACAGAAGTAGATGATTTAGAAGATTTAAAACATGAAGTAATTTGTTTTCTTTTAGAAAAATTAGATTATTTTAAACCAGAAAAAGGTACTAAAGCATTTAGTTATTTTTCTATAGTAGGAAAAAATTATCTTATATTATATAATAATAACAATTACCAAAAGAAAAAACAAAAAGTAGATGTATTAGCAGCAGATGAAGATGAAGGTGTTTTACATCAATTAGGTAGAGATGGACGTAAACAAGAAATAAAAGATTTTATAGATTATCTTACAGAATACATTGATAAATATATGTTTATTATGTTTAAAAAAGAAAAAGATAGAAAAGTATGTGATGCTATAAATACTTTATTTAAACGAAGAGAAAATTTAGAAATATTTAATAAAAAAGCACTTTATATTTACATAAGAGAAATGACAGAAGTAGATACTCCTGTTATTACTAAAGTAACTAAAAAATTAAAAGTACTATATAAAGACTTGTATAGTGAATATATCACAACAGGACATGTAAAAGTCTAAAAAATTCCATATTTATAATAAAAAAATATGGATTCATTAAATCAAATATTATTTGACGATAAATCTTTTGGTGATTTACTAAAAGAAATTCACGGTAATCAAAAGAAAAAAGCAAAACAATTAGCATCTTTAATAGCTGAATTACGTCCCTTAGTTCAATCTTTAGGAGATGCTACTGTAGTTGTCCCATTAATTAAAGAATATATGGAAATTAGTGTTAAAAATGATGACCAACTAATTAAAATGGCAGCTATAGTACAACGTTTATCTACAGGTGCAGCTTCAACAGGAGATGGTGGATTATTAACAGCTGAAGAAATGGATCAATTAATGGATGTAGCTGAAGAAATAGCAAAAACAGTTGAAGAACCTAAACAAATAGAATCACCAAAAGAATCATAAAATGTCACAAGTTGCTGTAAGAGTTAAAGATATTATTTTAAATATAGAACATCCTCAAGCAATTAATTTTGGGGGGTATGATGCTATAGGGACTATTTTTTTCACTAAATTAGATGATAATACACCTTTAGAACAAACATGGACAAATATAAATAATACAGCTAGGCCTATTTTTTCTTTTTTAAAAAATTATCCTTTAAAAAATGAAATAGTATTAATAATGTCTTCTTATGATAAAAATATATATAATACAGGGGGTTTTACAAATTATTATTTTCCTAATTTAAATATATGGAATCATCCTCACCATAATGCTCTTCCTACTACAAAAGGAATATCTGATGATGCCTCTAAAAGAGATTATAAACAAACAGAAAATGGATTAGCAGTAAGACAAATAGAAGATGAAGGTACAAATATAAATTTAGGAGATTATTTTAAAGAACAAACAAAAATTAAACCCCTTTTACCTTATGAGGGAGATACTATAATAGAAGGTAGATTTGGAAATTCAATTCGTTTTGGTTCTACTAATATAGGTGAAAGTATATTAGAAGAAAATAAAAATAGATGGAGTGAAAACAGTACAGTAGGAGATCCTATATTAATTATTAGAAATGGTCAGTTAGAAGAAACAGATGGTAAAGGATGGGTACATTCAATTGAAGATATAGATGATGATGCATCAAGTATATATTTAACATCTAATCAAAAATTAAAAAACTTTATACCAGCTTCTATTTACCAAAAATCTTTTGGAGCTAATTTACAACAATCTGAAAATATAAACACCTTATTAACAGATCCACCTTTAAATATTATAAGTGAACCAGAAATAGAAGAACAAGAAATATCAGAAGAAGAAGAACCAGTATTAAATTCACCACAACCAGTTGTTGAAGAAGAAATACTTGAAGAAGAAATAGTACCAGAAAATGTAGCATATTATGATGTAGCTCCTTCAGATAATAATGTAATAGATAAAGACACAGAAGTACAATTAGATGAAAAATCAATAAAATCAATAACTGATTATAATATAACATCTGAAGAATTAGATAAACCTTTAGGATCCTTTTTTATAGAACCTATTCCAGCTATTTCAGACCAAACAGATTTAGAACAATATACCCCTTAAAATTATGGCAACTTTTTTTTCTTTAAAACAATGTATATATTCTTCAACTTTAGATAAAAATAGTATTTTTTATTGTGGAGATGAAGAAGCTAAATTAATAGGAGGTAATGTCCCTGGAGATGATTATACACCTGATAGACCTGATTTAGAACAGGGAACTATTATTACAAATATAAATAATCTTATGAATAAATGTGTTAATCCTATAAAAACACAATATCCTGATGTAGTTATAACTTCAGTTTATAGAAGTAAAACTTTAAATAAATATATAGGAGGAGTTGATGAAAGTCAACACATGTATGGATATGCTTCTGATTTAGTAAGTATTAAGAATTTTAAATCATATGAAATATTTAATTGGGTTATTGACCAAAATATAGATTTTGATCAAATGATTTGGGAATTCCCTGAAAAAGGTAATGGAATAAATGGTTCTTGGGTTCATATATCTTATAAAAGTAATAATAATAGAAGAAAAACATCATTAGCTTCTAAATCATCTACTTTACATAAAAAATATGGAGGTGTTCAAATAGGAGAATATCAACATGATATAAAAAGAGCATATCCTGAATATATAATGGAAGAATCTGAAAATGTAGAACCTCCTGTATCTAAACATCCAAACGCAGATCAAGTAGAACCTAATAGAGGTTATTATTGGAATGGAAGAGGAAATAGTTATGGAAGAATAACAGTTAAAGATGATGATATGAATATATTATTAACCCAACAAATGCAAGCTGGATCAAAAGAAGAATTAATTAAATTAGCAAAAGCTCAACTAGATTCCTAATAAAATGACTTATAAACCAGAGGCCCCAGAAATATATCAAGGAAAACAAGTAATAATAAACTCAGATAGATTATTATTTAATGCTAAAGACGATGCTATTCTTTTATTTTCTAATAAAGCAATAGGATTTAGTACTAATGGTAGTATTCATTTTGATACTAGTGATAAAAAAGATGGAGACAATGCAAGTAAAGTAGTAATAAATTCCCCTAATATTTATTTAGGATTAAAAAGAGAATACGGAGAAGATATATTACCTACAGAACCAGCAGTATTAGGAGATTATTTAGGAGATATTTGGTTATTAGATTTATTAGAATGTCTTGAAGGATTAATTGATGATTTAGTTACAAAAGTTGCATTTATAACAACAGCTCCTGGGGCACCAACTGGTCCAAATCCTTCAAATAAAACAATGTTATCATTAAGAAAACAACAAATAGAAGATTTAAAAAATAATATTCAAAATTTTAAAAGTAAAATTACTAAAATAGCATAGTATGTCATCTACAACAATAAGAAATTTAATAAACAGTCAAATAGATAAACAACTTTATAAAGTTAAAGGAGATTTAAGAAATCAAGGTACAAAACAAGTTCAAAAAGTAAAAGAAAAACTCCCTAGTAAAGATGAACTTAAAGATAAATTTATATCTAATGCTTGTGATACTAGATCTCAAGCAAAAATGACAAAAATATATGAAAAACTTATTAATCTTTTAGATAATTTAAAAAAAATCCCCCAAAAAGGATTAGAAAAAACTCAAAATATAGATAAAAAACTAAAAAAAATAAGAGATAAAGTAATACCTAAAATACAAAAAATAATAGAAATATTACAAGACATATTAGTACCAGCTTTATTAATAGTAGTAATAGCAGCTGAAGTAGCATTAGCAACTTCCTCAGGTCCTTTAGCTAATGGAAAAGTTATTGATTTTATGGGAGAGAAAAAAAGATTAATTCTTGGTAAAGTAAAAGAATATGCAAAATTAGCTTTAACAATAGTAGCAACTTTACCAACAATATTAAAAGCAATAGAAAAATTATTTAGTATTATGGAAATTGTCATAGCTGCAATTAAAAGTTTAATAGCAGTGATAGTTAAATTAAAAGATTTTGCAATATTTTTATATAGAAATTATATTAAAAAATGTAATGTAGCTGATCAATCTCCTGTAAGTAATGATGGAAATATAAATATTAATTTACTAGACGAACAACTTCAAATAGCTATAAATAAAGCAGCACAAGGAACATTAACACCAATAGACACAAGTAATATACGAGATAAAATGACTATATTATATAGTGATCTTTTAACAGATTTAGAAATAGAAGGAAAAACAAAAATAATAGAAAGGTTAATAAGAACAGAAGATGATCTTCAAACAAGCTATGAAGTAAAAACTGTACCATTACCTTAAAAAATTTTATATTTATTAACAAACACAGACAAACATGAAAGCAAAAACTTTTGAAAATCTAATTAGAAAAGTAGTTAGAGAAGAAATCGATTATGCGTTACGCAGAGAAATTAAATCACTTAAAGAAGATTTACGTGATGAATTTAAACCAACTATAGTAGAACATACTGAAAAAAAGATTGAAATACCTCAACAATCCTCTTTAAAAGAGAAAATAATGGGTAAAAAACCTTTAATAACAAAAGATATTCCAAATCAAAATTATACAAAGGACGTAGCTTTAAATGCATTATTAAATGAGACAGCAGCAGGAGATACTAATTTAGAATCAGGAAATTCACCAGCAAGTATGGCTAACCCATTTACAACAGGAGCTCCAATGCCTATGGATACAGCAGGAATGCCTGAACCCATAGCAAAAGCAGTAACAAGAGATTATAGTGGTTTAATGAAAGCAATAGCTAAGAAAAAAGGAAAATAATAAATGCCTATATTAAATTCTACAAGAAGAATAAGTCCATTAGATATTAATAAAAATGTTAGTATTGGGGTTGCTTTTCCTTTAGATGATAATAATATGTTTAAAGGAACTCAAACTTTAAAAGAACAAGTAAAATCTAATTTATTAAATCTTTTATTAACCGAACAAGGTGAAAGAGTAAATGAACCTAATTTTGGTGTAGGATTAAAACACCATCTTTTTGAACAGAATATAGACATAGATTCCTTAAATACAGAAATAAATGCACAAATAAACTTTTATATACCTGAAATTTCATTAATAGATACAGATATTAATTTTTTAGAAGATGAACATTTATTATTTATAAAAATAACATATAGTATCAATTCAGATAATACTGTGGATGCAATACAACTTAATTTTAACCAATAATGGCTTACAATAAAATATCAAATAAAACACAAGATAAGGATGTTAAATATTTAAGTAAAGATTATAATTCTTATAAGGACAAATTAATAGATTTTGCGGAAATATATTTTCCTAATAACTTTAATGATTTTAGTGAAGGAAACCCTGGAATGATGTTTCTTGAAATGGCATCTTATGTAGGAGATGTATTATCTTTTTATACAGATACACAATTAAGAGAATGTTTTTTATTATTAGCACAAGAAAAAGAAAATTTATATAATTTATCTTACGCTTTGGGGTATAAACCTAAAGTAACATCAGCAGCTTCTGTTGATTTAGAATTATTTCAATTAGTTCCTTCTATAAATATGTCGGGAGAATATTTACCTGATTATAGTTTTACACTAGATATAGAAGCAGGATCTACTTTTAATTCAACTGAAGGCTCTAGATTTTACACAACAGATGATGTAAGATTTGGTTTTTCTTCTTCTTTTGACCCTACAGTAACAAGTATATATCAGTTTGATTCATCAAATAACCCAGAATATTATTTATTAAAAAAGAAAGTAAAATCAATATCAGGAACTAAAAAAACAAAAACATTTACTATAGGTAATGCTGAACAATTTAAAACATTAAGTTTATTTGATAAAGATATAATATCAATAGAATCAATAATAGATTCAGATGGAAATAATTGGACAGAAGTTCCTTATTTAGCCCAAGATACTATTTTTGAACAATTAAAAAATAATGCAGCTAATGATCCTGATTTACATCAATATAATCAACAAACACCTTATCTTTTAAAAATAAGAAAATCACCAAAAAGATTTGTAACACGTTTTAAACAAGATAATACATTAGAAATTCAATTTGGACCTGGATCAACTGACAATTCAGATTCATCAATAATACCTGATCCTAATAATATAGGTTTAGGAATTAATGATGGAAGAAGTAAATTAGATGTAGCATATGATCCTTCAAATTTTTTATATACTAAAGCTTATGGAGAAACACCTGCAAATACAACATTAACAATTACTTACATTGTAGGAGGAGGATTAAATTCAAATGTTAATGCAAATACCATAACAGAAACAGAAACTTTATTATCATCAAATAAAATTGGTTTAAATAGAGGAATGTTAAATTTCGTAAAAAGTTCAGTAGCAGTTAATAATCCAGAAGCAGCAAGAGGTGGTGGAGCAGGAGAAACTATAGAAGAAATAAGACAAAACGCAATGGCTAATTTCGCAGCTCAACAAAGAACAGTAACTAAAGAGGATTATTTAATTAGAACTTTATCTATGCCCTCTCAATTAGGAAGAGTATCTAAAGCTTACATAACTCAAGACGATCAATTATCACCACTTACAACAGAACCTAATCGTATTCCAAACCCATTAGCTTTAAATTTATATACTTTAGGATATGATTCTAATAAAAATTTAACAAATCTTAATCAAGCTACAAAAACTAATTTATCAACATATCTTGAACAATTTAGAATGTTAACAGATGCAATTAATATAAAAAATGCATTTATCATTAATTTTTCTCTTGATTTTGAAATAACTGCTTTTAAAAGTTATAATAATAATGAAGTAATTTTAGAATGTATTACTGAATTAAAAGATCATTTTAATGTTGATAATTGGCAAGTAAATCAACCTATTATAATATCTGAAGTAGAAAATTTAATAGCAGGAGTAAGAGGAGTTCAAACAGTAGAAAAAGTAGAACTTAAAAATAAAAATGGGGCATCATTAGGTTATTCACAATATAAATATGATTTTATGGGAGCTACTAAAAGAGGAGTAATATATCCTTCATTAGACCCAAGTATTTTCGAACTAAAATATCCAAACTCAGACATTAATGGTCGAGTAATAATTTATTAAAAATGGCATACTACTCAATATTTCCAGAAATAGACTCAACAATATACAGTCACCCAGACAGAACCTTTATGAATGCAGGTAAAGATGAAATCTTAGAACTTGTAAAAGAAAGAGGAACTACTAATTCAAGACATTATCCTTCAAGAATTTTAATTAAGTTTAAAAATGAAGAAATAAAATCAGTAATTTCAGATACAATTGGTTCTGCAAAATTTAATGATGGAACAACAAAAGCAAATCTTCAACTAACAACTGTACAACCACAAACTTTAACTACTATTCTTAATATAGAAGCATTTGCTGTGTCTCAATCATGGCATGAAGGATCAGGTAGATATTCAAATTTACCTACAAGTTCTAATGGTTGTACATGGAAATTTAGAGATAACAATGTAACTCAATCACCATGGCCAACATCAAGTTTTCAAGCTGGAACTACAGGATCAATTATATCAGGAAGTGGATTAGAAAAAGGAGGAGGAAGTTGGTATACGGGTATATCTGCATCTGTAGATTTAAGTAGTGAATTTAATATGTCACAACAATTTTTAAACAGTGATAGTTTAGATATTAACATGGATGTAACTTCAATAGTACAAAAACACTCAGCAAGTTTATTTGCAGGAGATACTTATCCAACAGGTGTAGATAATAATGGATTTATTATAAAACACCCAGATTCAGTAGAAGAAAATACATCAAGTAGTTTTGGTGAAATGCAATATTTTTCAGTTGACACTCACACAATATATCCTCCAAAATTAACATTTAAATGGGATGATAGTATACACACTAAACAATCTGTATCTAAAAAAAGTGGAAGTTTAAATGTAACTTTATATAAAAATAAACAAGAGTTTAATCAAAATGATGAAGCACTATTAAGAATTCATGTTAGAGATAAATACCCAAATAGAACATTTTCAACAACATCAAATTATTTAAATGTAGGATATTTTACAACATCATCTTTTTATAGTGTAAGAGATGCTAACACAGAAGAAGAAGTTATTCCTTTTGATGATGATTTTACAAAATTAAGTGCTGATTCAGAAGGAATGTATTTTAAACTATATATGAAAGGTTTACAACCAGAAAGATATTATCGTATTTTATTTAAAAACAAAAATAATGATGGTATTACTATATATGATGATAATTACTATTTTAAAGTAGTTAGATAATGGCTATTAAATCTGAAAATATAAGTCTTAAACCTAAGTTTAAAGATAATACATCTAATTTATATACTAAACAAGATTTAAAAAATGATAAATTATCTAAGATAAAAGTATCTCTTCAAAAATCTAAAATAAAAAATAAAAAAGCAATAATTAGTTTAAATAAAAAGGTTTATAAAAATAAACAAACAACTGATTTTATAAATACTTCTTTTTCTGAACTTATAAAATCTAACCCTAATTATAATGTATCTAAATTTTTTGAAGTTTATAATGATTTATTTTATGATATTCCTAAAAAAGGAGAAAAATCTCATAATTCTTTAATTTTACAAAGTCAAGAATATATAAATGATTACATTGATCCTAAAGAATTAACTATAGAAAAATTATTAGAAGAATTAGAAAGAAAAGATGAAGAGTATAATTTAAAAGAAAATCCAGAACCTAAAGAAAATGTATTTTATCCTAATGGTACTTTTTTACGTACACATGGATGGAATACTGAAATAGTAGAAGGAGTTCCTCAAGGTCTTCCTATTTGGGTTATGCAAGAAGGATTAAAAAGAGAATTTAAAAGTTATGATGCATATAAAACAACTAAAAGAGCCCTTGGTTTTACTAATATGTCATATGATACGGATAAAAAAGAACTTTTAGGAGATAAAGATATTGATATAGTAGAGAGGGTACACATAAATGATTTAAATGCAATACCTACAGGAAAAGACATAACTTCAGATGTTGATCTTAATGTACCACCAGGCCCAGATAGAGAAATAGATTTATCATTAGCTAATATATTAGATTATTTTCAAGCAAATGTAACTTGTTTATCTTCTGCAAATCCTTTTAAATCATCATGTTTAATAAGATATTGGACACTTGATGGTACTAGAACTACTTCTCGAAGAATATATGAAGGAGAATCTAAAAAAGTATATTTTAGAGAACATTTTCCTACATATGATTCTACTGTTAGTTCAGAATATTATATAGGTAATAAAGTTAAATTTGGAGACAAATCAGGTTTAATAGAAATTGAGGGACATGTACAATTTGATTACATTCATCCTATAGGAGTACCACCTGAAACATACCTTAATGGAGTTCAAATTGGGCCTGATTTTGGGTGCACAGACCCAGATGCATTTAATTATACTCCAAGTGCAATATTTGATGATGGTTCTTGTATAGCTAAAATTTATGGATGTACTGATCCAGGAGCAGAAAACTTTGTTCCTGAGGCAAATATGGAAGATGGTTCATGTTATGGAATATAAATAATTGATATGGAAACATTAAAATTAACTAAAACTATTTATGGAGCTACAAAAGCTCAAGATTCTTTAGACAAAGAATTTGTAGAATTTGTGCCTAAACCTCATACAATAGATGATTTATTTGATATGTATAATTTGTTGTTCTATGATATAATAAAAGAAGGTAAAAGTAATACTCATTTTAATATAGTACAAGAAAGTATAAAATACGCTGGTTACCCTATAGATCCAAAAGATTTAGAAATTAAAGAACTACAAGCACAGATACAACAAATAAATGATGATATATGGTCTATAGAAAATGAACACCCTTTTTTCAAAAATGGATCAGTTTTACAAAATGATGAAAACCAGTATTATATGCATTCAGGTAGAAGAAGACAAATAAATAATAGAGGGGCTTTACAACTTATTAAAAGAAAATCAGGTAAAAAAAATATACCTGATAGTGATTTTATAGTTCCAGTAAGTCAAGCTTGTATAGGAGGTATATTAGTAGGCCCTCCTATTGATGAAATAAAAGACTTAAATATAGATTTAATGGAGATAAATAGATTTGATGAAAGACAATTTGATGAATAGAAAATAATCCTTATGGCCCAAATATTAGACATATCCTCTGAACAATTATTAGAACTTGATTCTATTAATTCAAAAGTAATTGTAAAAACTTTTGGAAGAAAGGAAGACATAGTAGAATTACATATATATGATATTAATGATAATCTTTTATATTCAGAAGAAAACTTTCAAGATTATAGTTTAGATAAAAATGAAGAAGCTGCCCCTTCAACTTCTCAAATAGTATCAAATAAAGAACCAAAAATAGTAAACCCTAATGTAAAAGGAGCAGGAGATAGAGACTATGAAAATTTAGGCCCAAATAACTCAACAGAAGGATATTGGTTTAATACAGGAGAAAATATGATATGGGTGTCTACAACAGACCAATCTCCTATTATGGGAGAAAGTCCTAATGAATCTCCTAATTTTCAAATAGATCCTATAAAAATATTAAATGATAGAGCTTTAATAGCAGGTAAATATAAAATTAAATTAAATATTCAAAGAAATAAAATATTTAATGAAGAAGATAATTTATTTAATATTAAAGAGATTTCTCCTTCTCGTAGAGAAATTAGATCTGTTACCCCTAATATAAAAAACAACTCATTTGACAAAGCAGTTAGTCTTTTTATATCAGAAATTGAAACATCTTCTTATTTTAAAGATATTATATTAAATTTTGGAGAAGATTCAAATGTTGTTGGTATAAATGTTTTATTAAATAAAAATCCTAATAAACATGAGTTATTAGTAAAACTATCAGAACCACTACCATCCTTTATAACAACTAAATCAACATTTAAAGTAACAGAATTAATTATAGATCCTATAATCGTAACTGTTGATTTAGGAGAACCTGAATTTACAACAGAAAGTGATGAAATTATTCCCTTACAAGGACCTAATTTTAAAATAGATGTTAGAATAAATAATTCAATGCCTTCTAGTTATAAAAATTATAATGAATTATTAGAATACAGTTTAACTTCATCTTATCAACATCTTTTAAATCAATTAGAAAATAAAGAAATACCTCAAGTAAGTTATGATTATATAAGACCAATATCATCAAGCACAGAAGGAATTGATGTTCCTTACCATTTTGAAAATTTTATACATTTTGGTAGTGCTATTGAACGTTTAAAAAACTTTGAGTATAAATTAAGTTTAATAGAATTATATAATAGACAAATAGGAGAAATAGAAAGTATTTCAAGTACTATTCCTAATGTAGCTTTAAATAATAAAGAAATTATTAATAGTAAAAAAGAAAAATTAATAAAAGGACTAGATGGATATGAACAATTTTTATATTTTGAGACAGGATCTAATATATTTACTTGGCCAAAACACATTAGTGCAAGTAAACCTCTTCTCCATTCTGTAACATCTTCTAATGCTTTAACTTGGTTAGGAAGTGAAAATTCAAATAATTCATATTATGGAGGACAATTATTATCTGCCTCTTTATTTGATAAACAAAATGAATATGGATTAATAAATTTAGTACCTAAACATATTGTAGATAATCCTAATAATGATTTTTACAAGACATTTACTCATATGATAGGACATCATTTTGATCATATATGGACTCACATAAAACACACAACTGAAATAAATAATACTCACCATACAAAAGGAGTTTCAAAAGATTTAGTTTATTTTACATTACAAAGTTTAGGTTTAGAAACATTTGATCAATTTGAAAATGATAATTTAATAGAATATATATTAGGAGAAGGAAGCACAGGAAGTCTATTTTATGATACACCTACTAATCAAACACTAGTTACAGCTTCAATGGAAGGATCTATTCCTAAAGGTGATATTACAAAAGAAATTTGGAAACGTTTATATCATAATGCACCTTATCTTTTAAAAACTAAAGGAACAGAAAGAGGTTTAAGAGCATTAATGAGTTGTTATGGAGTACCTTCAACTGTTTTAAATGTTAAAGAATATGGGGGACCTGTAAAAGATAAAACAACTTATAAAACTTTTAGTTATGATAAATCTTCTTTAGCATTATTTGGAAGTTCAAGTAATAATGGTTACTTTTTAAAAACAGCATGGTCTTCTTCTTTATCAGAAAACTTAAATTCAGACGCAAAAACAGTAGCTTTTAGAATTAACCCTAAAAGATCAAACCAACAATATCATTTATTTTCATTATCAGGATCATTCCCACAATATGATAATCATTTAGTTTTAACTCCTTATGCAGGAAGTGATATATCTTCATCTAATGATTCTATTAAATATGGTAAATTAGATATATACACAGGTAGTGCAATAATAGCTTCAACCTCTAATTTTCCTATATATAATGGAAATTTTTGGAATATTTTTATAGGAAGAGAAGAAAACAATGATACAGATTATGGTACAGTTAAATTTGGAGCTTATCAATCAAACCATTTAAAAAATGTTTCTTATTATACTTCTAGTTTTGATCTTCATCATAGAACTAAAAAACTTTGGGGTGTTTCTGGTTCAAATTCTAATGAAGGAGCATACGCGTATTTTGGAGGTGTTGAACAAAACAGCAACGTACATTATAATGTAGTAGATAATTTATCATATACGGGATCTTTCCAAGAAATAAAATATTATTTCCACTCAGCTAGCACCACAGATATTTTAAACCCAAAAACATTAACAATCCAAGCACTAGACCCATTTATATATGCTGGTAATACTACATCATCAGCATTTGATGAATTAATTTTTAGAGCCCCTTTAGGTAGTAATTTAGTTTCTGAAACAGAACAAACAATAGACAGTTCAAGTTCTCATCCTAACTTAGACATACATTATATCCCTACAGCTAGTATTTCAAGTAGTGTAGAAGGTATAAAATATGTAGAAGTATTAGAAGTTCATCATTTACCTACTCCAGACACAGTTGGAATTTCAATGACAAGTGAAAAAGTTAGAATAGACACAGGTACTATAGATGATGATATTTTATCACTTACAAGAAGATCAGAAAATTCTGTATTAGATAGACAACCACAAGATTTTGAAGATTTAGGAGTATTTTTCTCCCCACAAACAGAAATAAATGAACAAATAATTTATAATATGGGGGCATTTAGATTAGATGATTATATAGGTTCTCCTTTACCTTCAGCTCAAACATCTTCTTTTTATTCAGATTTAAAACATTTAAGAAATGATTATTTTAAAAGAGTACCTAGAAGATTTAATTACTGGGATTACATTAAAACTATTCAATATATAGATCATACATTATTTAAATTAATAGAACAATGGGTTCCTATGAAGGCAAATTTAAAAACAGGTCTTTTAATTGAACCTCATTATCTTGAAAGAAATAAATTTGCAAGAGAATTACCTGTTATAGA
>Ga0206126_10003959_pt1 | contig 14657 bp, 1 predicted proteins | sample Helgoland_Spring_5_FD_148621 | JGI IMG/M metagenome (GOLD analysis project Ga0206126, IMG submission 148621) | Pelagic subsurface seawater microbial communities from Kabeltonne, Helgoland, North Sea - Helgoland_Spring_Bloom_20160412_1 | ecosystem: Environmental > Aquatic > Marine > Epipelagic ...
AGTCTGGTTATGGAAAGAAAATATGGGCTGGCTCTGGACAGATCAACAATACTATCCATTCCTCTACCAAAATACATCCGCCGGCTGGCTTTATTTCTACGGAGCCAGTCAGGATCGATTATTGTTCTACCATTACCGGGACGAACGCTGGATCCAGCAGACAAAACAAAGCCAAGGGAGTCCATAACAGAACATGAAAACGGGCACACTGGCAGGCATTCTAAACCGCACCGCGGCCTGCCTGCAGATTGTCCTGATTTTTGGTGTTTGTTGGTTGTTTTCTTTTTCCCTTTACAGTCAGAACACTCATCCAAATTCCATATTTCAGGTTAATGAAAGAACATTAGGTAATAACGTTTCTGTAAATATTAACCTTCCAGTTTTAAGTCATGAAGGACAAATTCTCAGTGGTCACTCTGTTACTTCAAATCCTTTAAAAGGTACTCTGAATACGACAGTAGGTAATTCTTATATTTATACACCGAATTACTTCCAAGTAGGAAATGACAGCTTTGATTGGCAGGCATTGGATACATCGACCGGAATTACTGCAACTTACAGATGTATAATTCAAATAAATTCATTGAATTCACCTCCAACTGACCTTAATTCAACTTCTCCTCTCACCATCGCCGAAAACCAGCCCATCGGCACCGTCGTAGGAGAGTTCAACGCCACCGACCCGGATTTAAATAAGAGGTTCACTCAAGGTCTAGGTACAAAGATTTGGGAATTTCAAACAGGAGGAGCAATTTGGTCGAAGCCTGCCTTGGCAAGTAATGGATTGGTTTTCTTTGGATCGAAAGATAATAAATTTTATGCTCTAAGATCAGAAACTGGTCAGAAAGTGTGGGAATTTTCCGGAAGTCTTCCTTTTTGTAAACCGGTAGTAGGGCCGGATAATAAAGTCTATGTGGGAAGTGAAGATGGAAAGGTTTATGCCTTTGACTTTTTGGGAAATAAACTTTGGGAGTTTTTAACTGGGGCAAAAGTCGTCGCATCTCCTACTTTGGATGAAAATGGAACCCTATATGTGGGTTCATGCGATAACAAATTTTATGCTTTGAGATGCACAGATGGATCGAAACTTTGGGAATTTGACACCGGAGCTCAGATTCATACCAAAGCGGCTATTTCTGAGTCGGGTATTTTGTATTTTGGAAACAATGGTTCATCTGCAAAATTGTATGCCATTAATTCTTCTAACGGATTAAAAGTTTGGGATTTTCCGACTGGTCCAAAAATCTGGTCTTCTCCAGCAATAGGTAAAAATGGAAATATTTATTTTGGATGTCATGATTCAAAGGTTTATTGCTTACGACCAACTGATGGTACGCAGGTATGGTCGTATAGTGCTCAATCCCAAATTACCAGTCCGGTCACAATAGGCTATCAAAACACACTTTTTGTAGCTACCAGTTCAGGGAAGTTACTAGCCATTAACATCGAAAACGGTTCTTTAAAATGGCAATTTAATACCGCCTCATCGGGAATTCGAAATGTACCCACTATTGCTGCAGATAATAGTGTTTATTTTGGCGACATGGATGGCAAGTTATACTCCATAAACGGTTCCACTGGGCTCAAAAACTGGGATCTACAGGTAGGGACTAACTTTAGTGTTTCATCTCCGTGCATTTCCTCCAGCGGCAGAATCTTCATTGGTTCGCAGGATAATAAATTCTATTGTGTTCAGGGTTCCGCTCCTCTCGCTTCAGATGCAGAATGGCCAGCTTACGGATTCAATAATTTGAGAACTGGAAGATGGAAACCCCACTTGACCTACCACCTCGTGAGCGGGCCAGGGGACGGCAACAATTCCCTTTTCACCCTCGAGACCAATGGCACGCTCAAGACCGCAACCATTTTCGATTACGAGAGCAACGTCTCGACCTATTCCATCCGCGTGCATGCCAAGGATGAGTTTAATGCATCCGTCGAAGGTAACTTTACGGTTTCACTAACTGACATTTACGAACCCTCTCAACCCAACCATCTCGTAGATCTAAATAGTTCGGTAAATCTCGAAATGATCTGGGTGGAACCGGGAACTTTTACGAGAGGGCAGGTTGGGGTTTCAGAGCCTGTGCATGATGTAACTCTTACAAAAGGTCTTTATCTAGGTAAATATGAAGTGACACAGGCCCAATATGAGGCGGTAATGATGGGAAATACGGATGGGCTTAGTGCCACACCCAGTAATTGGTTTAATAATCCAAATCGTCCTGTGGAGAAGGTTTCGTGGGACGATGCCCAGAAGTTCCTTATTCGTCTAAATGAACTTGAACAAGAGAATGTTTCACCTGGTTGGGCCTATATTTTGCCCACCGAAGCTGAGTGGGAATATGCCTGCAGGTCTGGTACAACAACAGCGTTTTCTTGGGGGAGTACAATCAATAGTGAGCATGCGAATGGTCCTTCAAGTGGTTATGCAATGACTCGAAATGTAGGCTTATATCCAGCAAATCCATGGGGCTTTTTTGATATGCATGGAAATGTATGGGAATGGACGGCCGACGCTTCTGGTTCTTATTCTGCCGGTTCTCAAGTTGATCCTTACAATCAAGGTGGGGCGGATTCCTACCGAGTGAGTCGAGGTGGATCCTGGGGTTTTTCAGATGAGCTCCTGCGATCAGCTAGACGTGCCTTCGATCTGTCCAATCATCGTGATGGTGGATTTGGGTTCCGTCTCGCTTACAAATACACCAACAAATCACCCCATGACCTCAATTCCACCGCACCCCTAAACTTCGCCGAGAACCAACCGATCGGTACCGTGGTGGGCGAATTCAACGCCATCGATCCTGATGTTAATGCAACCTTGACCTACTCGTTGGTGAGCGGGGCAGGCGACGGAAACAATACCCTCTTCACCCTCGAGACCAACGGCACGCTCAGGACGGCGGTCACTTTCGATTACGAATCCAACGCCTCGACTTACACCATTCGCGTGCAAGCCAAGGATGAGTTCAATGCATCTGTGGAAGGCAATTTCACGGTCACGCTTACGGATGACCAGAATGAACCCTCCTTTACTTCTCATGTGATCACGAGTTCAGCAAGTCGAGCACGGGTGGTTTTTGGTTACGATGTAAATAATGATGGAAATATCGATGTCCTTTCAGCTTCTGAGGACGACAACACAATTGCTTGGTATGAGAACAACGGTAGTCAGTATTTTTTTAAACGAGTTATAACTTCATCCGCAACTGCCGTCCGTAGCCTTGATGTTGTGGATCTCGATGGAGATGGGGATATGGACGCCTTATCGGCAGGGGAACCGGATGATACGATTGCATGGTATGAAAACGATGGCAGTCATAATTTCACTAAGCGAATAATTACAAATAGCCTAGATGTTGCGGGATATGTTGAGGCAGTTGATTTGGATTTGGATGGTGATGTTGATGTTTTAGCTTCCGGTAATAATGTGGTCGCTTGGTATGAAAACGACGGTAATGAAAACTTTACCCACCATGTTATAACAACATCAGCAAATGCAATTCGCTCGGTTACATCATCTGATTTGGATGCCGATGGAGACTTAGATATAATTTACTCCTCACAGTATGACTCTGAAATTATCTGGCAGGAAAACGATGGAAGTCAGAACTTTAGCAAACATACGATAACTTCAAATGCAAGTAATCCTGGATTAGTTCAAACAGTTGACTTTGATCAAGATGGAGATCTCGACGTTCTGTCTTCCGGATCAAGTCAAAACACCATTGCATGGTATGAAAATAATGGAAGTGGATCTTTTGTTATGAACGAAATTTATTCCGCAGACCAACCTGGTGGTTTTTACGCGGTAGACTTTGATCAAGATGGAGATGTTGATGTACTAGGAACTTCTATCGGAGATGATAGAGTTATATTTTATGAAAATATAGGCTCTCAAAATTTCATTGATCATGAAATCAATTCTGTCCTTAACAATCCCGGCTCAGTTCATGCAATTGATTTAGATGGCGATGGCGATTTGGATGTTCTTACTGCATCATATTATGACAATACCATAGCTTGGCATCAGAATCATTCTCAAGTTAATCAAACCCCCGCCAACCTGAACTTCACCATCCCCCTCAACATCGCTGAGAATCAACCCATCGGCACTGTCGTCGGTGACTTCAACGCCACCGATCCCGATGCCAACGCTACTTTGACCTACCAGTTCATAAGCGGGGCAGGGGATGGTAACAATTCCCTTTTCACCCTCGAGACCAATGGCACTCTCAAGACCGCCACCACTTTCGATTACGAAACCAACGCTTCGACCTATGCGATCCGAGTGCAAGCCAAGGATGAATACAACGCCACGGTGGAAGGAAACTTCACGGTGTCGCTGACGGATGACCAGAATGAGGATACGGATGGGGACGGGTTCACGGATGCCCAAGAAATTAGTGCTGGTACGAATCAAAACGACCCGAATAGCAAGCCCGGTCTTAATTTTGGACTCGTTGCCTGGTATCCCTTCGACGGAAATGCATCCGACATGTCGGGCAATGGAAAGCATGGAACCGTGAATGGAGCGACCTTGGGTACCGACCGGCATGGACAAGTTAATAAAGCGTATAGTTTTGATGGGGTGGATGATTGGATCGAAGTAAATCATCATCCAAGCATAGATTTTAATAATGCTGATTCTTTTACGCTAAGTTTATGGCTAAAATTCGGTGTAGGTAATACAAATTATCGAAGTATTATTGAGAAATGGTCGGGGTCTGGAGCTTACTCATATGTCCTAAGACATAGCGATGCGTCTCACATTTATTTTAATAGAAATGATGGAAGTTCTTCGGACCGACTAGATATTCTTGAGGATAAGTTTCCTCAAACATTTCAGCATGTTTTAGTTACAAGCAATGGATCCATTTTAAGTTTGTTTTTGAATCTCGTGCAAAAACAATCTGTTTCTATTTCTACAGGGAGCACTTCGAATACAAGTAATCTATTTTTTGGAAAAAGAGGTGGGAGTAGTGTTTATAACTTTAGTGGTTGGATGGACGAAATTCGCCTCTACGATCGAGCCTTGTCTGTAAGCGAGGTCTCTGCCCTCTACCAGATCGAAAGCGCTCTGCCCGCTCAGTCTGTAACTTTTGAAAAATTATCCCCAGCATTGAGTGATTTGATTGATGGGAATGGATCGCTCGAGGTGGCACTGCCCGCCGGTTTGGTCATCGCCCGCAAGCCCGGCGAAGCCTCACCACCTGGCTACACTCTTTTCCAACGCAATGAATACAATGCCTCCCTTGTCTGGGAAGAGATGGCACCAGTGAGTGTGGCGAGAAGGGTCTTCGATGGAGCAGTTGTTTTTAATAGTAAGATTTATGTGGCTGGTGGATACAATTCTACTGAAGGATTTAATATTTTTGAGACCTACGATCCCTCGTCTAATGAATGGCAAACGCTACCTTCTTTTTCCGAATCTCGTGTGGGCTTAGCGTGTGCTGTTTTAGAGGGAAAAATATTTGTAATTAGCGGACACGGAAGGAGTAGTGTGGAGATATATGATCCAGCAGCCAATGAATGGTCTTTTGGACCATCGCTGCCAGAACCTATTCGATATGCCGAAGCCATAACCATAGACGGCAGGCTTTTCTTAATGGGCGGTATGAATGAATCCGATCAAAACACTAATCAGGTGCTTGAACTAGAAAAATCTACAAACCAATGGATTACGAAGGCTCCAATGCTTCGATATAGTAGAGGGCACAGGCTCGTTGAAGTCGATGGCAAGATCTGGGCTGTTGGTGGTTATGATAGTGTAGATTCTGTCGGTTCACATTCTAACAAAGTTGAAATTTATGATCCCGTTAATAATTCTTGGGAAGAAGGAATACCCTTAAATACGGCCCGTCATTTTCCCAATGTTTGGGTTTCTCATGGAAAAGTCTTTGCCGGTGGAGGGTTTGGTGGAACATTTTTAAATTCCCTAGAAGTTTATGACCCAAATTCCAGCCAGTGGATCCTTATTGGCTCTTTACCAGAAAGTAAGATTCGAGCAGCGACTGTAGTAAATAATAATAAAGTATACATTATTGCTGGAGAAATTGATAGTGCAGTTTACTCCAACAAAGTCTACGCGGCCGACTTGCCTGCTCCTACGATGAATCTCTATTTCAAGGATGGCAATGCCTCAGCAGAGGCGGAATTGTCTACGCTTGGATTAGCGGATGGATCAGTCATACTCGGTCAACTGGCACCGGATGCCTTGGCGAAGATTGGTCTGGATCATAACCCCGCAACCGTAGAGGGCAGCCTACTCGCTATTCCCCGTGGGCAACAACCACCCTCGGGATATGCTCTCTATAAACGCTCCGATCGAAACGGCAGTCTGGTCTGGGATGAGAAAGCACCGGTAAGTGTGGCACGAAGTACTTATGATGGAGCAGTTGGTTTGAATGGGAAAATATATCTGATGGGCGGAATCAGTTCAGACAATAATGCGACCCATTCCTATGATCCATCGACAAATACATGGAGCCGGCAGTCAAATATGATTAACCCCCATGCCGCCGGAGCTTTTGCAACGGCCGGAGGAAAAGTATTTGCGATCGGCGGAACCTCCAATCCGACTTCCTTTGAAATTTATGATCCCGCATCGGATCAATGGACAGCAGGTCCTGCGGTGCCACAGCCTTTAAAATATTGTTCTGCAATTTCCCTCGACGGTGTTGTCTATGTTGTTGGATGCAAGATTTCCGATACAAACTCTAATCGAATTTTTGCATATGATTCAATTTCACAGACTTGGAGTGAAAAAAGTAATATGCCTACGGCCCGTCATGCGGCTTCCTTGGTGGTTCTGGATGGAAAAATTTGGGCGATGGGTGGGTGGACTGGACAACCTTCTAATGTGCCAACCAATAAAGTGGAAGTCTATGATCCGATTTCGAATACTTGGTCAAATGGTCCAGCACTTGATATTGCGAAAGCGTGGACTTCCGCTTGGGTGGTTGATGGTAAGATTTACGTTGCGGGTGGAAATGATAATCAAGGAGGAAACTATCGTTCTGAAGTCCTTCGGCTGGACACCGGCACGAATCAATGGGTACAGGTCAGCACTTTACCCGAGCCAAAAGCCTATGCCGGTTATGCTCAGGTAGAGGGCATGATTTTTCAAATTTCTGGTTCAACTGCCAATGGGGTTCATTCTAACAAAGTCTTCGCCGCTGACATCACCCCGCCGATGGATTTGTACTACCGCGAGGTAAATGCAAGCGGACCGATTGAACTTAGTAATCTGAATGCTGATTTGACTGTCAAAATGAATGCGGCCCAATCGGTAACTCTTCCCAAGGGCTTGGTTTCAGCGTTTAAGCCCGGCGTTCAGGCACCTTCCGATTATGGAATTCTTGAACGCACCGATCAGAATGCTACACACCAATGGAAAGAAATGGCACCGGTGAGCGTGGCTCGTAATATTCATGATGGATCTGCAGTCCTAAATGGAAAAATATATGTAGCCGGTGGATGGACCAATACACCGCGATCAGAGGTTGAACGCTATGATCCATCGACCAATCAATGGGAGTCATTACAAAGTTTAAGCACCCCTCGTAATGGTCCGTCTTTGGTTGCCCTTAATGGTAAGCTTTTTTGTATAGGAGGAAGTACCACTTCCTCCGTTGATCTTGCAACTGTAGAGGTGTATGACCCATCCAGTAATCAATGGTCTTCAGGAGTTTCGTTGCCTATTCCGTTAACTCATTTATCAGCGGTTGTTGTAGGAGGAAAAATATTAGTTGCTGGTGGCCAAAATTCTGGAGGGTCATCCAACCAAGTTTTTGAATTTGATCCGTTTACCAATCAATGGACACAGAAATCTTCTATGTTATCGGCAAGGAACGGATTACGAATGGTTGTGGAGGCCGGTAAAGTATATGCTTTGGGGGGAAATATTCCTAAAGCTGAAAGGTATGACCCAGTAAGCGATACATGGACTTCGCTTCCCGATATGTTGGTTCGAAGGGCATACCCTTTTGTCTGGTCTAATAAAGGTTCTATTTATGCTGCCAGTGGAAATAGCGGACAATTTGAGTCATCCATCGAAGTTTTTGATCCGGTATCTCAAACTTGGAGATTTAAGGGTAATGTACCCTCACCGAGACATGGTTCCGGATCTGTAGTGTTAGGTGAAAAAGTGTACATGATTGCTGGAGATCTCGGTAGTAGTTTTTACACCAACCAAGTCTACGCCGCAGACTTACTATTACAGCAAGACCTTTATTTTCGCTCGGTTGCAAGGGTCAGTAATAATAACCCGATTAACCTTATTCCTTTGGCCCCCCTCACCATCGCGGAGAATCGACCCATTGGCTCCATAGTGGGCGAATTCAACGCAACCGATCCGGATGCGGGTGCCACCCTGGCCTACCAGTTAGTCAGCGGGGCTGGGGACGGGAACAATTCCCTCTTTACCCTCGAGACCAACGGCACTCTCAAGACGGCAACTGTTTTCGATTACGAGACCAACGCCTCGACTTATTCCATCCGCGTCCAGGCTAAGGATGAGTACAATGCATCTGTGGAAGGCAACTTCACGGTGGTTGTTATTAATTTGAATGAACCAACTATCGGTTCGGTTACCGTTTCAGGAACATCTGTGGTGGGTCAGACCCTTAATGCATCGAACAGCCTCACAGACGGCGATGGCATGGGAGTCGTAAGCTACCAATGGTATCGAGACGGGGTGCCGATCGTGCTCGGCGGGACCTTTCAAGATGGAAACGGCAGTGTGGATGGGTTGGGCAAGGCGACTCAAGTCTTGTGCTCTGCGGACAACAAGCATGTTTATGTTCTTGGTTTTGGTGATGATAGCGTCAGCCATTACGAGCGAAATGCCACGACTGGAGAACTCAGCTTCAAGTCACTCTTGAAAGACGGCGTGAACGGAGTGAATGGCTTGGATGGTCCGAGGAATATGGTTCTTTCCGGGGATGGGGAATTTGCCTTTGTTGCCGGTGGTGAAGGTGATTCGATTAGTTGGTTTGACCGTAACACTTCCACGGGAACTTTGTCCTATTTGGGGATTTTGGAGGATGGCGTTGGTGGGGTAGATGGTTTAAACGGCCCTCACAATATCGGTCTATCCAATGACTCGAGGCATGCATATGTGACTGGTTGGAATGACAACGCGGTCAGCTGGTATGAGGTCAATTCTACCTCGGGAGCTTTGACATTCCTTGGGTCGCTCAAAGATGGTGTGAATGGACTCGACGGGTTGAGCTCGGCCTACGATGTCGCTCTCTCCCCGAATGACCAGCATGTGTATCTTACTTCCGCAGGTGACGATTCGGTGAGTTGGTATGATCGAGATACCATTACAGGTGATTTGACTTTCGTTGGTATACTAAAAGATCAGGCAAGCGGTGTCGACGGGCTTGATGGGGCTCGTTCGATCGCACTTACTTCGGATGGGAAGTTTGCCTACCTTGCTGCAGCAACCGACAGTTCTCTTGGCTGGTTCGAACGAAATGCTTCCAACGGTGCTTTAACCTTTGTGGGTGTTTTGAAAAATGGCGTGAACGGGGTCGATGGATTGCAAACCGCAAGTCATTTCATTTTATCACATGACGAAAAGCAGCTTTACATTGTTGGCTGGGGAGGAAACGCGGTCAGTTGGTATGACCGGAACGCTACCTCTGGTGGGCTTGATTTTGGGGGTATGCTAAAGGATGGACTGGATGGAGTTGACGGGCTTGCAACTCCAAGCTCAATTTCTTTGTCCGCGGATGGTCGGAGTGTATATGTCACAAGTTGGGGTGAAGATGCGTTGAGTAAATTTACGCGGGAATCACAGAGTGGCCTATTAACCTACGGCTTTGCAAAGGACGCGAATTATACCCTACTTCATGCGGATCTTGGTTCTGCCATCACGGTGATGGCCAGCTATACCGACGACGGAGGTTTCGATCAGAATGTGAGCTCGGGGGGGACAGCCGCCATCCAACCCATTTACACCACCAGTCAGCCCAACCACTTCGTGGAACTCAACTCCACCGTTGATCTGGAAATGATCTGGGTGGAACCGGGTACTTTTACTATGGGGCAGAATACGGATGAGTACCGTTCATACAAACCTGCACATGAAGTAACCCTGACAAAGGGTTTTTATCTTGGGAAATATGAGGTCACGCAAGCTCAGTACGAGGTGGTGATGACGGGTAATCTTGTAACCGATAGTAATGGCGATGTGATTAGTTCTACGCCGAGCCTTAATGCAGGGAATCCAAATTGTCCAGTGGAGCAAGTATCATGGAATGATATTCAGGTCTTTATTGGGCGATTAAATGAACATGAGGTTGCTAATTTGCCCAACGGATGGTCTTATGCCTTACCCACTGAAGCCCAGTGGGAATATGCCTGCCGTGCTGGGACTACCTCCAGCTATTCTTTCGGAGATGATATAAACACATCTCTGGCCAACTATTATGGATTTATCGAAGGAGGAACCGCCAGTGTGGGGGATTACCCTCCAAATCCTTGGGGCTTTTTCGACATGCATGGAAATGTGTTTGAATGGGTTAAGGATGTTTTTTTACCATATGTATCTGAGCCTCGGGTTGATCCAATCAATGAAAACGCTTCAATTTTATATCGAGTACAGCGGGGTGGCACTTTTTACAATTCTAAGCACAAACTTCCATCATATTGGCGCGACTACTCCTCTTCAAGCAAACGAGACGAAGGATTAGGTTTCCGCCTTGCCTTTAGGCAAATTACTGAGCCACCCACCGATCTAAATTACACCGCGGAACTAACCATCTCCGAGAACCAGCCAATCGGCACCATCGTAGGCGAGTTCAATGCCACCGATCCGGAGGGTGGGCTAATCACTTATTTATTTGCCCCACCAACATTCGAAGGCTTTAGCCCATTGCTATGGCTCGATGCAAATGATCGATCAACCATTATAGGAGTTTCACAGATTTCCCAATGGCGGGATAAAAGTGGGAATAACTTTCATGCGAACCAAAGCAATGTAGATGCCATGCCTAGTCTAATTGAAAAGAATGGAATTTCTCTTATCGGATTTGATGGGATAAGTGATATTCTCGAGGTTGGTACAATTCTTTCAGTTGAAAGTTCATTCGATGTCTTCTTAGTTGCCCAGCAAGAAAGCGATTTGGAAGACTATCCACGTATGCTTAGCTCATCAGTTACTTGGGAAAACGATTGGGTTGCACCTAATTGGTATCTCGGGGATTTTCTTTCTGGGGGAAGTAGTCCTAGATTTACATTAAAGGCATTTAATAGAAAATTTAGTGCTCATAAAATTGAAAATTTAGGAATTGCTGGTCGAACTTCCGTAAATCCAAACAAATTTAATGGTGAAATTGGGGAATTTATTGTACTTCAAAACCTTTCTGATTTCCAAAGACAAAAAGTACATGGTTATTTAGCTCATAAATGGGGATTTGTTGATAAACTTCCTACCGGAAACCCTTACAAGTTCGATCTCTTTTCCCTCGAGACCAACGGCACTCTTAGAACCTCTACCATTTTCGATTTCGAGACCAATGCCTCGACTTATTCCATCCGCGTGCAAGCCAAGGACGAGCATAACGCCACGGTGGAAGGCAACTTTACTGTGACGTTGACTGATGTGTTTGAGAACCAGGCACCCTCTCAAATTTCTCTTTCTCCGGATCGGGTGGAGGAAAATATGCCAATTGGAACAATGGTGGGTCAATTAAGAACGATTGATTATGATGACCCAAATGGCACCGGGGTTTATCAATATTCCTTTCATACTAACACGACGGGAGCAGAGTTCTTCTCCCTTGATTCGAACGGTACCATGCTCACCAAGCAGGAACTTGATTTTGAAAGTAATTCCAGCCATACAGTTGGGCTTCGGGTTACTGATCATTTTGGAGCTTATCTCGACCAAAACCTGACTATTCAGGTCGTGGATACCTTTATTCCCATTGTGGAGACGGGCGATCCGGTGGATGTGGGATTTCAGGAGGCAATCCTGCCGGGTAAATTATTGGATAAGGGTTCGAGCATGGATCTGATCCAAATAGGTATGCTTGTATCCACCGATCCAAATCCGTATCTGGATACAAATGGGGTCATTCTGGAGCGTGGGTTCCTGGATACCAATCAAACTTTTGAGGTCATGATGATGGGACTGGAAAAGGGTACGAAATATTTTTACCGTACTTATGCGATGAATGCCGAAGGAATTGGGTATGGAGTGGTGAAGGATTTTGTGACTCAAGTGCATGCCCGCGGACCCACTTGGGCAAAGGCCCAGCCCGGCGCGGCCGCGGATTGGTGGACAAGTCCATGGTTTGGATCGTTTTATATGAACGATACCAATGGATCCTGGATTATGCATTCGAAACTGGGTTGGTTGTATCCAATGGCGAGTGGAAAGAACGGGGTCTGGTTGTGGAAAGAACAACTTGGCTGGCTCTGGACAGATGAAGAATTTTATCCATTCCTTTATCAAAACAGTTCAGCCGGTTGGCTTTATTTCTACGGAGCAAGCAAAGATCGATTATTGTTCTACCATTACCGGGACGAACGTTGGTTAGAGATGAACAAGGGGGGGAATAATCCAAATGATTAAATTTTATAAAATTTTTATTCCTGGATTTATCCTATGTATTTCTTCCTTGGTGAATTTATGGGGGGATATTTTAACCGGCTTAGTTGGGCATTGGCAGTTCGAAGAGGGAAGTGGAAATAATGTTAGTGACTCAAGTCCAGCTAACAATGACATGATACTATTAAATATGAGTTCCGGTGCCTGGGTGAATGGTAAGTTTGGCGGAGGATTAAGTATCGATGGAATTGACGATGAGGTGCGTCCAAAGGTTAATTTACTCAATATTTACAAGAATTCTTCAAATTCTAATTTTTCTATGAGTGTTTGGGTTAAAACCTCAGAAGTTTTATCAAATACAAATTCTCAATATACTTCTGGCCTTGTGATTTATCCTGAGCATGGTGGCCCTTCTACATATGCGGGTGCAGGCTTAGCAGTAGGGGTTAATGGTGCTAATGTGCAGGAACATGGAGGGAGTTACACTCCCGTGGTTATAGCTCATTCCCAAAATGTTGGCGTTGGGTGGAATCATTACACGGTAACATATACTAGTAATACGCCTAGACTGTATTTGAATGGTAATCTTGTAAAAATTGGAACACAAAGCTCTCGGCTTGCATACCCAACTCCATGTTTGGGTGGCGGGGCATGGGCACCAACATGGGCTAGTAAAATGGCTGCTTGCGAAGTAGATGAATTTAGGATTTACAGTCGATCACTTTCTCCAACTGATGTAAATGAACTTTACACGTGGCTACCATCTCCTCCAAGCATAACTTCAAACGGGGGTGGAGGAAGTGCGAATAAGAATGTATCAGAAAACCAGACCGGAGTGACCACGGTGACAGCCACAGACCCGGGTGCCGGAACGACGCTTTCTTATTCCATAAGTGGAGGAGTCGATGCTGGAAAATTTCAAATTAATGGAAACACGGGAGTCTTGAGTTTTAAGACCGTACCAAATTATGAAAGTCCGACGGATTCGGGATCGAACAATACCTATGTGGTAAAGGTTCGGGCAAGTGATGGACAACTGTACGATGAGCAAACCATTACGGTAAATGTGACCGATGTTAATGAGCCCCCGGTGATCGGATCGAATGGAGGAGGGGTGTCTGCAACTAATAATATATCAGAAAACCAGACTGCGGTGACGACGGTGACGGCAAGTGATCCGGATGCGGGTACGACTTTAACTTATTCAAAAAGTGGAGGAGCGGATGCGGCTAAGTTTACTATCAATGGAAGCACAGGAGTGCTCAGTTTTTCTACTCCTCCAAATTACGAAAACCCCACGGATTCGGGATCGAACAACACATATGTAGTTAAGGTTCGAGCGAGTGATGGAGCATTACATGATGAACAGACGATTACCGTAAATGTTACAGACATAAATGAGTCTCCAAATATTACGTCAAATGGTGGAGGAAACACTGCGTCGAAGAGCGTTTCGGAGAACCAGACCGGAGTGACTACGGTATCCGCCACCGACCCGGATGCCGGAACGACCATAACTTACTCAGTTACAGGGGGAGCGGATGCGAGTAAGTTTCAAATTAATGGAAACTCCGGAGCCTTGAGTTTTAAGAATGCCCCAGATTTTGAAAATCCCACTGATTCGGGTTCAAATAATGGATATGTGGTCAAAGTTCGGGCAAGTGATGGTGCATTACATGACGAGCAAACGATTACCGTAAATGTTACCAATGTAAATGAGTCTCCCAGTATTGCATCGAATGGTGGAGGGGCATCTGCAACTAAGAATGTATCCGAAAACCAGACAGGAGTGACCACGGTATCCGCAACGGACCCGGATACAGGAACGACCATTACTTATTCAATTAATGGGGGAGTGGATGCGAGTAAATTTCAGATTAATGGCAATACAGGCGTCCTCACATTTAAGAACGCACCAAATTATGAAAACCCGACCGACTCGGGGACCAATAACTCCTACGTGGTAAAGGTGCGTGCAAGTGATGGGGCATTGCATGACGAGCAAACGATTACCGTAAGTGTGACCAATGTGAATGAGTCTCCCAGTATTGCATCGAATGGTGGGGCGGCGTCCGCATCGAAGAGTGTCTCG
>Ga0206126_10003969_pt1 | contig 14619 bp, 15 predicted proteins | sample Helgoland_Spring_5_FD_148621 | JGI IMG/M metagenome (GOLD analysis project Ga0206126, IMG submission 148621) | Pelagic subsurface seawater microbial communities from Kabeltonne, Helgoland, North Sea - Helgoland_Spring_Bloom_20160412_1 | ecosystem: Environmental > Aquatic > Marine > Epipelagic ...
CTTGGTAAGCGGTTTGAACATCTTGCCAAAACATTAGCCATGCATGCCGCATTGTCCAATCGGTAATATCCAACCGGCCATGGACATCATCGCAAGACGGTGGGGCCGAGTACCATGGTATTATGGCTAATCACCCCGGTCAGAAGAACGAAATTTCCTTAGTGGTTTTTACCGTCAACTGCGTCTCGGGGTCATAGATTTTACCCAAAAGGATATTTTGGTGGGCGGTGATTTGATCATGGCGCAGCGCACCCTCATCACAGGTGCCGTGACCATCGGCGACCAATGTGACAACATAGCCTAACTCCACAGCACGGCGCACGGTAATATCGACGCAATACTGGCTCATAAAGCCTGTCACAATCAGATGCGTCACACCACGCGTTTCAAGCTGGGCTGTAAAATCAGTCTGGTAAAAGGCATCACTGTGGGTTTTGTTAATCACGATATCTCCCCGTATGGGGGCCACTTCGCGGCGAATTTCCCAACCTTGCGACCCACGCGCCAGACGGTGACCGGGTGCGCCGTCATGTTGAACCACAAAAACTGGCGCCCGGCAGCACGGGCTTGACGCTGCAGCATCGCAATGCGGTCCACCGTATTTTGAAGCGCCTGATCTATGATCGGCTGACGATCCACAGTCACGGTGCCGTCAACGATTGCATTCTGAACATCTATAACGAGTAAACTTTGCATAAATATATGCCTATGGACGATTTACTCTACCCGATCAAGCGCGTCATATCGCGGCCCACCCGCATCTGTCTCAGGTCAATATAAATCCGGAGGATCCATGTCTGGAACATCCCTCTTTGGCAAATCTAAACCAGACCAATCCATATCTGGCAAAGCTATTTCTGGGGTCCTGAATCAAGCCGGTCCGCATCAAACCCAGCTTCGGCCATCAGTCTATTGGACTGCGTCTCAACCACCTCTTCAAGTTGCTTCAAAAAAGCGTTTTTGTCCAAGCCAGGCGCGATTGGGGGCAGAAACTCTATCACCGCCAGCCCCGGCTTGCGCAGCACCGCCAAACGAGGCCAAAACACTCCAACATTGGTCGCCACCGGCACGCAGGTCTGAGCTGTCTGTGTATAAAGCACCGCACTGCCGACTTTGAAAGGCGCATGTGCCCCCGGTTTAACGCGGGTGCCCTGTGGATAGATAACCAACTGTCCCCGCACCGCGTCACTGGCAGTGACCGCTGCCACCATATTGCGAATCGCCTCGCCCCGGCGACCGCGATTGACCGAGATACAACCAAGCCAACGCGCGTAAGATCCAACGAAAGGGACATAATTCAGCGTAGATTTGTAAATAAATTTCGGCTGCTTCAAAACGCTGACCAAGATGATCACATCAAAGAAACTTTGATGTTTCGACGCTACAAGAACCTCACCGTCGGGCACATCGCCGCGAATCTCGGATTTCAATCCAACCATCCAATCCGCAGTCCAGCGCACCCAGCGACAATAGATCATGGCCGCCATCCGCGCACCGCGCCGATCAAAAGCCGCCCAAGGCGCAAAGGCCACTGCAAAAAGCACCAGCGCCAGATACATCTGCGTACAAAACAACAGGGACCGGATCCATTGCACCACCGCGCCCATCATGAGAACGCTCGCAAGGCGCGCGACGCCGCAGCGCGGGTCGACACAAAGGCGACAGCCGCCGCCACAAACGGTACAATGGCTGGCAACACCCAATGGAACCCTTGAAATCCCAAACCAGTTAGAAAACCGTTTTCCTGTTCGGACGAGGGCAAAAATACCAAAGCCAACACCGCCACCGCTGTCCCAAAAAGTGCTCCGGCCAAGGCCCGGTTGGTAAAGCGGCGCACAAAGGCCCCGGTTATGTACATATCAGTTGCCCCGATGAGCCGAAGAACTGCGATCACTTGTGTATTGGCCGCCAATGTCGCATTGGCCGCCAGCGTTATCATCGCCGCCATCAACCCGCCAATCAGCCCGATCGACAGCCAGGCCAGCAAGCGCAAGCGCGCCGCAGCCCGCACAAGAGGCCGTCGCCACCGGGTGTGATCATCGACAACCGCCCCCGCGACCTCGGCCGAAAGCCGCAGCCGCAAACCGGCAACATCATAGCCCTCCGGCGCCTCGATCACCTCGATCAATTGCGGAACCGGTAGCGTATCGACCGGCACATCCGGCCCGAGCCACGGCTCTAACAGCGCCTGCTGTTCGGCCTGGGTCAACGCCCGCGCCGAAGCCACACCCTGTGTTGTACGCAGCACGCGCAGCGCCGCTTGTGTCTGGGACGCCAGTTGATCAGATGGTGCCGAGATCCGCACCGTTGAACTCTGCGCAAGCTCTTCGCCCCAACGGCTGGCAAGCCGCCCCGAAGCCAGCGATAATGCCAGCGCAAACACCGATAAAAATGCCATTGCAGCCGCTGTGAAAAGGGTCAACCGTGCGGTAAAACCGGTCGGAGGCACAATCCGGTCAGCCTGCCTGTCGCCGGCTAAAATCTTTATGCTAGAAACAACACCCAACATCACAAATCAGCCCCTGCCAGTTGTAATCGCCGGTTTGAGATCCGCAAAACCCGGGCCTGCACCAGGGCTTTGGCAGCCCTGATTAAACTCATGTCATGGGTGGCAATCATCACGGTTTTACCCATCCGGTTCAACTCGACCAAAAGATGCAGCAGACGTTGCGACATCTCCCAATCAATATTGCCCGTCGGCTCATCCGCGAGAATCACATCGGGTGACATCACCACAGCCCGCGCCAGCGCAGCACGCTGGCGCTCGCCGCCCGACAACTCGGCGGGAAATGCATTGGCCCGCGTGGTCAGACCGACCCAGCCCAGTAAATCTTTCAAATTGCTCAGATCCGCCAATTGTCCGTCACCCACTACATTCAGCGGCAACGAAATATTATCATAGACATTCAGATGATCCACGAACTGGCAATCTTGATGCACCACACCGATTCGCCGCCGTGACATCGCAATACTGTCTCGGCTCATCATCCTTAAATCTTCTGAAAATAACTGAATGCGACCTGCGGTTGGTACTAGGGCACCGTAGCAAAGTTTCAAAAACGTCGTTTTACCCGAACCGGAGGGCCCAGTTAAAAAATGAAACGAGCCCGGCGACAGCTTAAGCGAGATATCCGCAAGCAGTTCATTGCTGCCGAAACCGTAACTAAAGGCGACATTTTCCAACTCGATCACTGCGTCCACCGGTTTGTTTTACGTGTGTTATCCCGTTGTGCCTGAGTGCCGCACGGGTTGCAATCCGCACTGCTTTATTGACAGGGACTTTTGCAGCGTCTTAAACCATCGTATAGAGGATAGGAACATCATACCGATGGACTGTAGACAGGTGAAACAATGCGGCTGATTTGTCCCAATTGCACTGCCGAATATGAAATTCCCGAGGATGCAATCCCGGCTGTTGGCCGAGATTTGCAATGCTCCAGTTGTGGCGTGACGTGGTTTTCAAAACCACCCGTGACCGATCCTGAAATGAGCGGTGATCTTAGCAAAGTGCTTGCCACGCAGCCACCGTCAGAAGCAGCAGGGACAGCCGAGACCACAGTTCGTTCTTCAGTCGCCGCCTCGGGCGCGGATTTGCCGCCTCTGGACACCGCTATCGCAGATGTTTTGCGACAAGAGGCGGCAGCCGAAGTCAGGCTGCGGTCACAGGATACTGCTGGCGGATTGGAAAGCCAGCCAGACCTCGGGTTGGAGTCTGCTGATAAAATCAACACCTCACAGCGACACGCCCGCGAATCGCAAGAACGTATAGGGCGTATGCGCGGCGTGGGCGAACAAGCCAACTCAAGCGAGCAACCCTCGCCATCGCCTGCTTCTGGGGGTGGGGCTCAAACATCATCGCTGCCAGATGTTGACACCTTGGGTTCCAGCCTGCGTGTATCAGACAGCCCCCTCGCCCAAGAAAGTGATCCGGCACCAGCCTTTTATCATCAGGCTGGTTTTTCTGCTGGATTTCTCTCTGTCCTCATCATTGCGACGCTGTTGACCGGGGTCTATGTTCAGGCAGGATCAATTGCTGAATTGGTCCCCGATCTGACCCCACCACTTGACCAATATAAAGTCGCCATAGACGCAGCACGCGTCTGGCTCGACCAACAGGCAGATCAAGCCGTTTTGGTATTCGAACAAATGATAGAATGACGGCGAGGAATTACCTAGCCCATGATTGTGCCACATCTGGTTTCACGGGTCGTGGTTTGACTGGATGTGGTTTGACTGGCTGTGGTTTAACTGGCTGTGGTTTAATTGGCTGTGCTGTCCACAAACTGCCACGCCCCGCCAGCTGACCATCCCAATACAGGCAAAGGCAGGGGCGATCACTTCGAACATTTGGATTTTTCTATGTTTAATGCGCGCCTTCAGTCCAGTTTTGTAAGGCGGTCCTCATCTGAAAGACGGAGCTCTCACAGCAAACGGCGCCCCCTAAAAGCGGTCTAACAAACGCTCAAGATACTCACGCTCGATATCAGACCGCTCGCCCTGGCCGCTGCGGCGACGGATTTCATCAAGAAGATCACGGGCGCGGCGATAGACATCATCGCCGTTCAACATACTGTCTCCGGTCTCGGACAGACCGCTGGTACCAGGCCGTCGACCCAAAGGATCTGACCCCTGCCCTGAAGCCTGACCCGATTTTTGACCCGGTTCGCCTTGTCCGGGGTTTGCATCACTGACCGCATCGGTCAGCGCTTTGATGCCGTTACGCAAAGCATCCAGCGCTTTTGATTGCTGGTTTATCGCCTCGGCCAGATCGTTTGACCTCAGCGCTTCTTCAGCCTCCTTCATTGCCTCATCGGCGCGCTCCAGCGCCTCGCGGGTGCTCTGATCACTGCCACCCTGTCCCGGCTGTAAGTCTTGGCGCTGGCGCTGCAACTCACGCCGCAGGGCCCGCTGTCGTTCCGCCAAGGTCTGCGCGGTGCTGTCAGGGTCAAACTGTGGTTGCTCACCCTGTCTGGAAACGCCCGCACCCGGTTGCCCCGATCCAGGCTCTGACGGGCTTTGCGGGTTTGTCTGTTCCTGAAGGTCGCGAAACGCGTCATCGCTTAACCCTTGTTGGTCGCGCAACGTGTCAGACAGACCATCCAAGGACTGCTGTCCCTGAGACTGACCACTCTGGCCTTGTCCCTGACCCTGAGTGACACGCATATTTTCCATCATCTCGCGCAATTGGTCCAAGGCTTGCTCGGCTTCGGCCATTCGGCCTTGCTCCATCAGTTCTTGAATCCGGTCCATCATTCGTTGCAGATCGTTTTGATCTAGACTGAGATTATTGTCCAAGGGTGAGGATTGTGGAGGAGCATCTTGCGCTTGCTGACGGCTTAACTGGCGCATATAGGCCTCAGAAGCATCACGAAATTCCTGCATCAATTCTGCAATTTCTGCATCACTGGCACCGTTTTTCATCGCTTCGGACAAACGATCCTCCGCCCGGCGCAACCGCGCAAGCGCATCTGCCAAATCGCCCTCTTCAACCAACAGCGCCAATTCCCAGAGCCCCTGCGCAATGTCATCGCGTTCTGCTGGCGAAATCGCCCCGTCTGAAGCAGTGGGCAAACGCTCTAGGCGGTGCAAAAGCATACGCAGCCGCAAATACGCCACCTCAGAGCGAAACAGGTCTTCCGGACGATGCGAGATTGCCCGCATGACCACCGCCACCTGCGCCGCATTTCGCGCGGACCACAACAGATCACGGCGCAATTCGATAACAGCCGCAGCCAACGGGTCGAAAAACCGCCGGCCTGGCAGCCGCATCTCAAATGGCGGGGCTGCACCCTGTTGGCGCAGCAGATCGGTGACCGTTGCAGTCACTAGAACCGGCAGGTTAGACCACGGGTGCTGAGAAAAATCCTGAATAACAACGTCACTGAAATCACGCCGGTCACCGGAGATTGGCACAGTCAGCTCAATATCTATCTCAGACCGCTGTTCGGGATCTATGCGCAGTCCAAAACGCCGATCCAGCTTATCCCAGTCCAGCGCAATCACCGCCCGACCACTTGTAACACCATAATCATCCTGCGCGTGATACGGCAGCGACATGACGCCAAGCGCTGTGACATCAGGGGCTTGCGTCAGGGCAATACTGGGTGGTGCATCATCGGTCATCTGCACGGTCCAACTCCGTCCCCCCTCACCGTTGATCACGATTTGACCAGAAGTTGTCACGCTAAACTCTTCCACTGCCGAGGTTTCCTGCGGCACGGCAGCGGCCATGCCGGACACTGTCTGCTCCAGCGAGAGCACCCCCAACTCACCATAAAAGCGCAAAGTAACCAAGCTGTTGCGCGGCACCTGCAGAACGTCGTTTTCCAGCTCATTGAGATAGAGTGCGGGCAATTGCGTATAGGCAGGCGGTTCGACCCAGCCCTCCCAGACCGGTCCGCTGGCCAAAGCAACCGCAGGCTCAGAGATCACGGCCCCCAAAGAGCCAACACGCCAAACAGATCCAAATAACACAGCCATCACAAACGCCAGCAGTGCACAATAGCGCAGCGCGTATGGATCACGGCTGGCCAGACCCATGTCCCCCGCCACCGGCCGCACCCTATGCAGTGCCGTGATAGCCCGGCCGAGATGCGCCTGCCAAAGCGCAGCAGAAGCGGCGTCATCACCACCGATAACCGGGCGGTCCAGCAGCGTTTGGATCGGACTTCCGGAAAGGCTGTCATCAAGCCGCAAGCGGGCGGCTTCACGCGACGGCCAGCGCCAGCGACGAATGGCAAAAATCCCCGCAGCAACCGCCATCCCTGAAACTGCCAACGCAACGCAGGCAAACATTGGTAAGCTGAGATAGTCTTGCAGACCAAGCATCGCCATGGACAGCGTCAAAAGAACAATCGATGCCAAGGGCCATAATGCCCGCACCACCCGTTCTGCAAGCATCCCCAACTGGGTCAGCCTGATCGGCGTGGCCAGTCGATTTAAAGCCTTATCGCGCTCAATGGGGTCTAACACAGCTCATATTTTCTGTTCACATTTTGGGGTCAAACCATTCCGACCACTACATCCATGAAGGAATGATATCGCGTTTGATGATTTCGTCAAATGTTGGTCGCGCCCGAATGACACAAAATTGATCGCCGTTCACCATCACTTCGGGGATCAACGGGCGGGTATTATATTCACTGGCCATCACCGCGCCGTAAGCGCCCGAAGATCGGAACGCCACCAAATCGCCAGATTTCAGTGGCGGCATCTGGCGTTGTTTCGCAAATGTATCCCCCGACTCGCACACTGGACCCACAATGTCATAAGCGGTCCCCTCCATGCCGGGGGCCGGCTCGGCCAGCGGTACAATATCATGATAGGCTTCGTACATCGCCGGACGAATCAAATCGTTCATCGCCGCGTCTACGATCAAAAATGCGCGGTCTTCACCAGATTTGACGTAAATCACCTCGGATACCAGAACACCAGCATTGCCCACAATAAGACGACCCGGCTCAATTTCAATCTCGCAATCCAGATCGCCCAGTACCCGCTTGACCATTGCACCATAATCGGCCGGCAGTGGAGGGGGGACATTGCTCTGTGTGTAGGGGATGCCCAGACCTCCACCCAGATCCAAACGCCGGATCTTGTGACCTTGAGCCCGCAGGTCGTGGGTCAATTCAGCTACTTTTTGATAGGCCAGTTCAAACGGCGCAAGATCGGTCAGTTGACTGCCGATATGCACATCAATGCCGATCACCTCAAGGCCGGGCAAGCTGGCGGCCAGTGCATAGACCTCTTGGGCCCGAGAGATGGGAATGCCAAATTTATTTTCCGATTTGCCAGTGGCAATTTTTGCATGGGTCTTGGCATCCACATCCGGGTTCACCCGGATCGTGATAGGAGCCACAGTGCCCAGTGTCACCGCTTCTGCGCTCAGCGCGATCATCTCAGGCTCAGATTCGACATTAAACTGGCGGATACCACCAGCCAGCACAGTACGCATTTCGTCACGGGTTTTGCCCACACCAGAAAACACGATGCGGTCACTTGGCACGCCAGCGGCTCTGGCACGGGCATATTCCCCACCCGAGACCACATCCATCCCAGCACCCTCGGCGGCAAGCGTTTTAAGAATCGCCTGATTAGAAGCCGCTTTCATCGCATAGCAGACCAGATGATCCATCCCTGAAAGAGCTTCGTCAAACAATCTGAAGTGACGCAACAAGGTTGCGGTGGAATAACAATAGAAAGGCGTGCCGACCGCCGCCGCAATATCAGCCAAAGCAACATCTTCGGCATACAACAACCCATCACGGTATAAAAAATGATCCATCACTTCATCCCTTGCTTAGATCGCTGTCTTATCAGACCTCTGAGCCGGCGCAATCCATCTGATCTGATGCAGTCAATCTGACGCTACTGGCTTGGCTGGTGCGCCATCCGGAGCGTCCGCCGCAACCGGCAGACTGCGCAAGAATAAATACAGCGGCAGACCACAACTGACACCAATACAAAACGTGGCTGGAATGGCCACAAGATTACGCCAGCGTCGATGCTGTATAACTTCGGCAACAACCCAAACGGTCAAAGCGACCGCTGATATCGTCAGATCCCAAACCAGCCCGCTGCTGGCAGCATTGACATGCCAAGCGTCGAGCATCAGGCCCATTTGCACGCCGTTTTCAGAAAACCAATGCACAAAATGATACATCGGGTGTACCGCCCCCCAAAGAGCCAGTCCAAGATAGACCCGTTGCAACGCGCTCATATCTTAACTCCCAAACTAAAAAGGCCACCGGCAAGCGGGTCGCGCAGACGCGCCGCCGCGCTCATCGTTGTTGCGCTGCGGCTGTTGGGCTGCTCGGCTCTCCGTCAGCACCGCAGCTGAATAAGCTTAGCGCAAAACACACAACCAAAATCCATCTCATTTCAACTTTGCCTCCCAGCGCTTGATTTGCATCAACACCTGCGCCGGCGCAGTGCCGCCATAAGATGTCCGTGACGCCACCGATTGTTCCACACCAAGTACGTCAAACACCGCGGCTGTGATCTCGCCATGTGCCGTCTGCATCTGCTCGAGGGTCAAATCCTGCAAATCGCAGCCCTGCCCCTCGGCCATCGCCACCAGCGCACCCGTAACATGATGGGCCTCGCGAAACGGCAGGCCCAACGCCCGTACCAACCAGTCAGCCAGATCGGTCGCAGTGGCAAACCCCGAATTTGCTGCCCCGTGCAACGCCGTGCGATTGGCGGTCATATCGCCAACCATGCCAACCATCGCTGCCAGCGCCAGCATCAGGTTGTCTGCGGCGTCAAACACCTGTTCTTTGTCTTCCTGCATATCTTTGGAATAAGCCAGCGGCAGACCTTTCATGATCGTCATCAGCGCCACATTTGCACCGAAAATCCGGCCGATCTTGGCACGGACCAGTTCGGCCGCGTCAGGATTGCGCTTTTGCGGCATGATCGACGAGCCGGTCGACCATTGATCTGACATCCGCACAAACCGAAACTGCGCCGAGGACCAGATCACCAGTTCTTCGGCAAAGCGGCTCAGGTGCATGGCGCAGATTGAGGCGCAGGATAAAAACTCGAGCGCGAAATCCCGGTCGCTGACCGCATCAAGAGAATTGGCCGCCGGTTGGTTAAACCCGAGGGCTGCCGCCGTCATATGGCGATCAATTTGAAAAGAAGTGCCAGCCAGCGCCGCCGCACCTAGCGGGCATTCGTTCATCCGGTTACGCGCATCACGCACCCGGCTTAAATCGCGCCCGAGCATTTCAACATAAGCCATCATATGGTGGCCCCAAGTCACGGGTTGTGCGGTTTGCAGATGCGTAAAGCCCGGCATCACCCAATCGAATCCGGCCGTTGCCTGCGCCAATAACGCTTTGATCAAGGCAACCAGACCGTTTTCAAAAGCATCAAACTGATCACGTACCCAGAGTTTAAAATCTGTCGCCACCTGATCGTTGCGCGAGCGCGCCGTGTGCAACCTACCCGCAGGCTCGCCGATCACCTGCTTAAGCCGGGCCTCAATATTCATATGAATATCTTCCAGACGCGTTGAAAAGGCGAACGAGCCGTCATTTATTTCGCCCAAAACCTGTTCAAGCCCTTCCAGAATGGCGCGCGCATCGCTATCAGTGATAATATCTTGCGCAGCCAACATTGCGGCATGGGCTTGTGATCCGGCAATATCTTGCGCCGCCAGCCGCTTGTCAAAACCGATTGAGGCATTAATTGCTTCCATGATCGCGTCTGGACCGGCCGAAAAGCGGCCGCCCCACATCTGGTTCGAGGTCGTGTCTGTCATTATGTCACCCGGAGGAAATATGCGTCTGCTCATTTGTCTTTATACAGCCTTGCTGATCGGTGCAAACGCTGCAGCGGCTGATATCACAACAATCGAAGCCCTGCGCAGTGGTTCCATGAAAAAACTTACCTTTCATACTGCTGCCAAAGCTGTACCAGCGGTTTATTTTGCCACCGCCGATGGGGATCAGAAACAACTTTCCGACTTTCAAGGCAAAGTGGTTTTGTTGAATTTTTGGGCAACTTGGTGCGCGCCCTGCCGCATTGAAATGCCGATGTTATCCGAATTACAAACAGAATTCGGCGGGAAGAATTTCGAGGTGGTTACCATTGCTACCGGACGCAACGCCCCCGGTGCATTAAAAAGGTTTTTCGATAAAGCCGGCATCGAAAACTTGCCGCGCCACCGTGACATAAAGCAACAATTGGCTCGAAAAATGGCAATTTTGGGATTGCCAATCACGGTGATCCTAAACCGCCAAGGCAAGGAAATCGCTCGGCTGCGCGGGGATGCTGATTGGTCAAGTGACAGTGCAAAATCCATCATATCAGCTTTGATTGAAACCGAGTAAAGGCCCCCAACACCAAAAACTGGCCCCGCACTTATGAGCGGTCACAGCAGTAATCCTCTTTTAAAACACCCGCCGCGCCGCCTGAAAATTTGCCATCCGAATAAAAGCGGTTTTCACCAGACTATTTATATGCAATAAATTTTGCATGCGTATACAAAACGAGTTGTTTTGCGATCGTATGCGCAAAATTACACCATTTTGAGGGCTCGTTTTGCACGGAACCGGCGGCTCATGTGTGACCAAAAACCGATGGAGCGGCGTGATGAATCTTAGTGAAATGGACCTGAACATAGTCAGATACGGCGAGCTTGTTCCCTGTAAAACCGCCTTTATCGACGCCCATACCCCCGGATCAGACCGCAAGGAAAATTTCACCATTATTGGTGGCGGTGTCTCAGAAAGTCCCGATCAACATGTCCATATCCGTGACACACCGGGGTTTAACATCGGTGCGGCAGGCCAACCCCCCTATTGCAGAAACTCACTACATATGCACAGCACCGCTGAAGTATTTTTTGTGCTCAAAGGCAAATGGAGATTTTTCTGGGGGCGCTGGGGTGACGCAGGCGAGGTCACGCTGGAAGAGGGCGATATCTTCAACATTCCAACCGGTATCTTCCGTGGTTTTGAAAATATCGGCACCGATTACGGAATGATCATGGCCTTTCTCGGCGGCGACGACGCCGGCGGTGGTGTCATTTGGGCACCACAGGTCATTCAGGACGCGCAGGATCATGGGCTGGTACTGGGAGAAAACGGCACCTTATATGATACCAAAAAAGGCCAGAGCTTGCCTAACGGTATCGCCGCGATGCCCATACTTTCCAGCACTGAATTACAAGCCATTCCAGAACCCACCTCCGCCCAAGTCGTACCACATTATGTCGCCCGCTACTGGGATCTGATGGCCTTGTCCGACCGCCAACCCGCCAAGGTAATCGGCCCCGATGCCACGCTGCGCGACCGACCGGGATTTAGCGTGGATTTCATCTCGAGAAACTCACTACCCGAAAGCGCCTATTCTTGCGATAAACACGAGGTTCTGATGCCTATGCGCGGTCACTGGCAACTCGATTGGGACGGCGGCAGCCGGGTGCTGAACCCCGGCGATACCTGCCTGCTTCCGCCCGGCCTGTCGCGCGCCTTAAAACCTACGATGACTGGCGAGGCGAGCCTGTATCGGGTGCGGGGTACCGATGATCCGGCCGGTGCTACGCGAGCACATTTCTAATGGGCTAAGCCGGATCAATCCCGCAAACGACAGCGACGTCCAGCGACCTGTTTGCATCGACGTTTAAGTCGTGTATTGCTGCACTCTGCAGAGCGTTAAAAAGGATTTCTGTTCAATGGAAAAGCCATTTTTGGGCGTGATTGCTGATGATTATACCGGCGCGACTGACATCGCATCAATGCTGGTACGCGGCGGAATGCGCACCGTACAAACCATCGGCATCCCATCGGAGAAACTTGCAAAATCGCTGCAAGCCGATGCTGTGGTTATCGCGCTGAAATCCCGTTCCATAGCCCCAGAGGCAGCGGTTGCACAGTCCCTTGAGGCGCTGGCACGGCTGCAAGCGCTGGGTGCAAAACAGATCTTTTTCAAATACTGCTCTACGTTTGATTCTACCCCCCAAGGCAACATAGGCCCGGTGAGTGATGCGCTTTGCGCCGCCATCGGTGCGGGCACGATCACCCATATCCCAGCGCTGCCAGTCAATGGTCGTAGCGTCTATCAAGGGCACCTGTTTGTCGGCGCGGATTTACTGAACCAATCCGGCATGGAAAGCCATCCGCTGACCCCGATGACAGACGCCAATCTGGTCCGTTGGCTGGGGCAACAAACCACACGGCGCGTGGCGCTGATCGGCACCGAACTGCTGCAACAAGGCATCGAGGCCGTGCAGGGTGCGTTGACGGATCTTGGCGAGACCGGCGGCGGACATGTTATCGGCGATACAACCCGCGACAGCGACCTGGCGCTCTGGGCGGATGTATTGCGCAACGCGCCTCTGGTGGCCGGTGGTTCGGGGCTGGCAACGTCGTTGGCACGGTGTCACATGGCCGGTCAACCCGCACAGGCTCTTGCACCACCACGGGGGGGGAACGACGGCAACACCCTGATTCTTGCTGGCAGCTGTTCAAAAACCACTCTGGCGCAGATCGAGACTTTTCGCAGCCAAGGTGGGCAGTGCATCCACCTTGATCCGCTCGCCTGTGGCCGCGAAGACGATCATGTGAATACCCTTCTGACCAAGGTCAGTGATATCCTAAAATCCACGCCTGTGCTGGTCTATGCCTCTGGAACGCCACAAAGCGTTCAGGCTGTGCAAGAGAAATTGGGCAGAGAACAGGCTGGTGCGCTGATTGAGGCGGCTTTTGCCGAAATTGCGCGGCAGGCAGTGCCGCTGCCGCAAACCAACCGTCTGGTGGTCGCCGGTGGCGAAACATCCGGCGCAGTGGTTTCCGCACTTGGCATAGCGGCGTTGCAGATTGGTCCGGAAATAGACCCCGGTGTACCCTGGACGCTGGCGCTTGACACCGATGGCAACATTATTCTGCCGATGGCACTAAAATCGGGTAATTTTGGCGCGATGGATTTTTTCTGCAAAACCCTTAAACTGGAGAGCCCGGCATGAGCATCGAATCCCAGCTGCGCGAGGCAATTGTCACCGTTGCCGCCTCGCTGTTTGAGCGCGGCTATACCCACGGCTCGACCGGCAATATCTCGGTGCCGCTGGACGATGGGCTATTGGTGACACCGACGGGGTCGTCGTTTGGCACGCTTGATCCCGCCCGCCTGTCAAAACTGGATTTTGAGGGCCAGCTGTTGTCCGGGGACAAACCCACAAAAGAGACGTTTCTGCATCAATCAGTCTACCGCGCTCGGCAGCAGGCAGGGGCGGTGATCCACTTGCATGCGACCCACAGTGTGGCGCTGTCCTGTTTGCCGGTGACCAACGCCGATGACGCGCTGCCAAAGCTGACCGCCTATGCGCATATGCAATGCGGTTGTGTGGCGATGGTGCCCTATTTCAAGCCCGGCGATGCTGCCTTGGCCGCCGCAGTCGAGCAGAAGGCATGCAAACACTGGTCTATGATCCTTGCGCACCACGGGCCAGTAGTGGCAGGCAAAACGCTCACCGCAGCGATGCATGCCACAGAAGAGCTTGAGCAAACCGCCAAGCTGGTATTAATGCTGGACCAAAAGAATCCTATGACCCTGACCCAAGCCCAGATTGATGATCTGGACGCAACCTTTCCCCCTTGGTGAGTTCCCATGCCTAAATTTTCGGCCAATCTATCGATGATGTTTACCGAGTACCCTTTTCTTGCGCGGTTCGATGCGGCAAGAGCCTGCGGGTTTGACGCAGTAGAATTTCTGTTTCCCTATGCCCACAGCGCCGATGAAATTGGCGTGGCAGTCCAGAAAAACGATTTGCAAATTTCGGTTTTTAACCTGCCGCCAGGGGATTGGGAAAGTGGCGATCGGGGCCTGGCCGCGCTGTCTGACCGCACAGCGTTTCGCGCCAGTATCGCACAGGCGTTGCCCTATACCAAAGCCACTGGCGCAAAGCGCCTGCACATCATGGCAGGCCTTGCGACACCGGACGCGAGTGCCGAGGCAACCTATATCGATAATATTCGCTTTGCGGCCGATCAGTTTGCCGCTGCCGGTTTGGAATTGCTGATCGAACCGATCAACCCCCGCGATATGCCGGGATATTTTCTATCAACAACCGATCAAGCCCTCGCTTTAATGGCCCGGATTGATCACCCCGCA
>Ga0206126_10003982_pt1 | contig 14593 bp, 18 predicted proteins | sample Helgoland_Spring_5_FD_148621 | JGI IMG/M metagenome (GOLD analysis project Ga0206126, IMG submission 148621) | Pelagic subsurface seawater microbial communities from Kabeltonne, Helgoland, North Sea - Helgoland_Spring_Bloom_20160412_1 | ecosystem: Environmental > Aquatic > Marine > Epipelagic ...
TGAATCCTTTGGGCTTGGCATCGTACTGACCATAGATATTGCCCATCAGTTCGGACATGATGTTCTTGTGATACCACGGCGGGCGGAACGTGTTTTCTGCCACCATCCAGCGTTCGCGAAACAGAACGAAATCGATGTTGGCGGTGCCTTCGACACCCGAAGGGGCGGTCAATACGGTAAAGATTGAAGGGTCAGGGTGATCAAACAAGACCGCCCCCACCGGGCAGTATGTCCGTAGGTCGTATTTCACGGGCGCATAGTTGCCGTGCCACGCCACCACGTCGAGGGGCGAATGCCCGATCTGAGTTTCATGAAACTGACCGCACCATTTGATCGTAACCGTTGAGGGGCGTTCGACATCTTCGAACGCGGCCACGGGCGTCTTGAAGTCCCGGCGGTTGGCCATGCAGTTGGCCCCGATCGGGCCGCGCCCAGGAAGTTGGAACTTTTGGCCGTAGTTCTCACAGATGAAGCCGCGTGCAGGCCCTTGCAGCACTTCGACCCGATACAGCAGGCCGCGTGGCAGGATCGCGATTTCTTTGGGCTCTAGGTCGATCACGCCCAGTTCGGTGCAAAAGCGCAAACGCCCTTCTTGCGGGACGACAAGCAACTCGCTGTCTGCAGAATGGAAATAGCTGTCTTTCATCGATTGCGTCACAAGATAGATGTGGCTGGCCATGCCAGTGTGGGTGTTCACGTCTCCGGCCGTGGTCATGGTTCGCATGCCCGTCAGCCAGGTCAGTGGCGCATCGGAATGTGGGATGGGATCCCAGCGGTACTGGCCAAGGCTGGTCACGTCCTGCGGGATGTGTGGGGCCGACACCCAATAGGGCAGATCGATGCGCGTGTAACGATGAGAATGTTTGACAGACGGGCGTATGCGATAGCACCAGGTGCGTTCATTCTGATGGCTTGGCGCGGTAAAGGCTGTCCCGCTCAGCTGTTCGCCATACAGGCCATAGTCACACTTTTGTGGAGAATTCATACCTTGCGGCAGAGCACCCGGCAGAGCTTCTGTTTCAAAGTCATTCCCGAATCCGGGCATGTAGCCATTGGTAATACCAGCGTCTGACGCGGGCTGAACCGTATTTTGCGATGGCGTCTGCCGATTCATTTGATGCTCCCTTGCAGATTTGGTCGCAAATGTAATAGTTGAATTTGTAACTAACAAGCGGGGCGTCATGGTAGATTTTGATTTAGAGCAATTCCTTCCCTACCTTCTGAATCAGGCGGCCGAAGCATCAAGCCTCGAGTTTCAGCAGATCTACAAGGACCGGTACGGAATGTTGCGTAACGAATGGCGGGTGCTGTTTCATCTGGGCATGCTAGGGCAGATGACAGCATCAGCGATTGGCGCGCGGGCAGCGTTGCACAAAACCAAGATCAGCCGTGCCGTCGCCAAACTTGAGGCGCGGCGCTTTCTAACGCGCAACCGAGATCAGCATGACCGGCGGATCGAACACCTGTGTCTGACTGGGGCAGGCCGGGCTGCGTATAACGATTTGCGTGAGGTTGCACAGCATTATGATAACACTTTGATCAAAGGGTTTTCAGATCATGATGCCAAACAACTAAAGATGATGCTCGCGAAACTGGCAGGTCGACGACTTTAGGGTCGCACCTGCAGAAACCCTCAAAAATTGGCTTCGACACTTGGTAGTTTGACCGTCTTGATCAGATCGCGAAGCTCTTGGCGTGCTGCCACGTTCGAGATGTTGAGCTGTTTGATACCAATATCCTTGAGGTCAAGAAGGGTAAGGCCGCGGGGGAACAATTCACGAAAGATCACCCGTTCGGAAAATCCTGGTGCGATGCGAAAGCCGATCCGCTTGGAAAGCATGGCAACAGCGCGTTCCATCTTTTCTTTGTTAACCATGCGCTGTGCTCCCAATCGGTTGCGGACTACAATCCAATCGATGGGTTTAAGGCCGGCTTGTGCCCGCAATTGCCGCGCGTTCCAAACCATTTCTGAATAGACTGATGGGCCAAGGATACGGTCGCCGGTCGCATCGATGCGCGCGAGCAGGTCGAAATCGACAAAGCTATCGTTCAAGGGGGTGATCAGAGTATCAGCTAGCGAATGCGCCACCTGACTGAGCCGCGTGTGCGATCCGGGGCAGTCGATCAGGATAAAATCGTTATCAGGTTCCAGCGTGGCGACGGCTGCCGAAAGCCTATGATCATAGATGTTTTCGCCTGGCTTGAGCGCAGATGCGTCAATCTCAGGCAGATCATGCACATCTGGGCTGGGCAGTTCCATCGCTGCCTGCTTGCAAAAGCTGTGCCTGTTTTCGACATAACGCGCAAAGGTCCGTTGCCGCAGGTCTAGATCAAGCGCGCTAATCTTGTGCCCCATGCGGGCCAAGGCAGTAGCCACGTGCATCGATACCGTCGATTTGCCTGCCCCGCCCTTTTCGTTGCCCACGACAATAATATGCGCCATGTCTGTCCCCTTACCGCACAACTGCTATGCGTAGCTTTCGCGACTATATGTTGTGATTACGCACTTTAAAAGCACGCTGTGGCATTTCCTGCGACAACGTAGCAGATGCATTATTGTTAGCGCTATCATAACATCTGTGTTACAGAACCCCTGCCCATTCAATGAGAGAAGAAAGCGCAATGCCCTTGCACCCTATGCTCGCCCGTGTCACCGCCCGTGTCATCGAACGAAGCGGCCCCAGTCGTCGCCGTTATCTGGACCGGATGGCCACCGCTAAATCCCATGGCCCAGCCCGGGCGCATCTGTCCTGCAGTGGTCAGGCCCACGCTTTCGCCGCTGCGGGTTCCGATCAAGGCCGCTTGGCAGAGGCTGCGGTTGGGAACCTTGGGATTGTCACCGCCTACAATGACATGCTGTCGGCCCATCAACCCTTTGAACGTTATCCAACATTGATCCGGGATGCCGTTCGCGCAGCGGGTGGCACGGCGCAGGTCGCGGGCGGTGTGCCCGCCATGTGTGACGGCGTTACACAGGGCGAAGCGGGCATGGAGCTGAGCCTGTTTTCGCGTGATGTGATTGCGCTGGCGGCTGGTGTCGGGCTCAGCCACAATACGTTCGATGCGGTCGTGTACCTTGGTGTCTGCGATAAAATCGTGCCGGGCCTCATTATTGCCGCGCAAAGTTTTGGCCACATGCCAGCGGTGTTTCTGCCTGCAGGGCCGATGCTGAGCGGCTTGCCAAACGATGAAAAGGCCAAGGTGCGCCAGAGGTTCGCCGCAGGCGAAGCCACGCGCCAAGAGCTGCTTGCCGCCGAAATGGCCGCTTATCACGGCCCCGGAACCTGCACGTTTTATGGTACGGCCAACACAAACCAGATGTTGATGGAATTCATGGGCCTGCACTTGCCGGGCGCGTCATTTGTGAACCCGAACACCGATTTGCGTGATGCGTTGACGGTAGAGGGGGCCAAACGTGCGCTGTCACTCTCGGCACTGGGCAACCATTATACCCCGGTCTGTGATGTGCTGGACGAAAAGGCCTTTGTGAACGGGATTGTGGGGCTGAATGCAACGGGTGGGTCAACCAACCTGCTAATCCACCTGATTGCCATGGCGCGCGCAGGTGGCATCATTCTTGATTGGGAGGACTTTTGTGACCTGTCAGAAGTTACCCCACTTTTGGCGCGTGTCTATCCCAACGGGCTGGCGGATGTGAATCAGTTCCATGCCGCGGGCGGTCTGGGCTTTATGATCGGGCAATTGCTGAATGCCGGTCTGTTGCATGACGATACGCAAACGATCGCGGGCAAAGGGCTGGAGCATTATACCGCCGAACCCAAGTTGGTGGATGGTACGCTAAGCTGGACGTCGGGTACGGCCCAAAGCTTGAACACAGGCATTCTGCGCCCTGCAACAGAGCCGTTCCAAGAGACGGGCGGGCTGAGCCGCCTTGTTGGAACACTGGGAACCGGCGTAATAAAAATTTCTGCCGTGGCACCGGAGCACCGGGTGGTCGAGGCACCCTGCCGCGTGTTCCAAGATCAGGACGAGGTCAAGGCAGCGTTCAAAGCGGGTGAGTTTCAAGGGGATGTGATCATCGTCGTTCGTTTTCAGGGCCCAAAGGCAAATGGCATGCCGGAACTGCACAGCCTGACTCCATTGCTTGGAATTCTGCAAGGGCGTGGTCATAAGGTGGCGCTGGTCACCGACGGTCGGATGTCTGGTGCATCGGGCAAGATCCCGTCAGCCATTCACGTCTGCCCCGAAGCGCTTGATGGTGGCCCCATTGCGCAACTGCAGGATGGCGATATGCTGCGCGTGGACGCGATTGCCGGTGTCCTTGAAATCCTGAGCGAGGGCGTGCTTGATCGTCCCTTAGCGACTGCTGATCTTGGAGCAAACACCTGGGGTGTCGGTCGCGAGCTCTTTTCTACCTTCCGCGGAGCCGTTGGATCGGCCAACACTGGCGCTACTGTATTTGGAGATTTTTGAACATGATGACTGCAAAAGCTGCCGCTGCACGGGCTTGGGAAATTTGCAACCTGGCCCCAATTATACCGGTGCTCGTTGTTGATGATGTTGCGCACGCCCGCCCCTTGGCCGAGGCACTGATTGCCGGTGGCTTGCCTGTATTGGAAGTGACCTTGCGCACGCCTGCTGCACTGGATGTCATCGCAGCTATGGCTGAAGTCGAAGGCGGCGTTGTTGGCGCAGGCACCTTGGTGACCCCAGACGATGTGGTCGCGGCAAAGGCTGTAGGCGCTCAATTCGGTGTATCTCCGGGATCGACAGATGCGCTTATCGCGGCTTGCGAGGCAGAAGAGTTGCCCTTGCTGCCAGGTGCTGCAACAGCAACCGAAGCGATGGCTCTTTATGAGCGTGGCTATGACATGCTCAAATTCTTTCCTGCCGAAGCGTCTGGTGGCGCTGCGATGTTAAAGGCCATTGGCGCCCCGTTGCCGCAAATCTCGTTTTGCCCGACTGGCGGTGTCAGTCCGGAAAATGCCGAAAGTTACTTGAGCTTGCCAAACGTGATTTGCGCTGGCGGCAGTTGGGTCGCACCCAAAGACCTAGTCGAAGCAGGCGACTGGTCTGCCATAAAAGCCCTTGCGCATGCGGCTGCGTCGTTGCCCCGGTAATCCACCAACGCGAGGGGAGAGAAAACAGTTTTCCTCGGGCACTCTGAGACGGAAAACAAACAGCGCGCGCGTGTGCAATTTTACGTCATGTCCTACGCTTTGGCCCACAACGAAAAAGGCCGCCCCGGATCGGTGCGGCCTTTGGTAAGCATGGTATGGTTGGGATCAGAAGCCCAAGCCTGCGTATTTGTTCTTGAACTTGGACACTCGGCCACCGGTATCCATCAGACGCGATGTGCCGCCGGTCCAGGCAGGGTGTACCGATGGGTCGATGTCAAGCGAAAGCTGATCGCCTTCTTTGCCCCAGGTCGATTTCATTTCCACGATCGTTCCGTCGGTCATCTTGACGTTGATCATGTGGTATTCGGGATGCGTATCGGCTTTCATGCCTTTGCTCCTTCGGACTTGGGTTTGTAGTTGCTAACCTCGGCGATGCGGGCCGATTTGCCCCGACGTGCGCGCAGGTAGTACAGCTTGGCACGACGCACGCGGCCGCGGCGAACCACGGTGATGCTGTCGATGTTGGTAGAGTAAAGAGGGAACACACGTTCCACACCTTCACCAAAGGAAATCTTGCGCACGGTGAACGAACCGGCAATTCCGTGGCCGTTGTTACGTGCGATGCAGACACCTTCGTAGTTTTGCACCCGGGTGCGGGTGCCTTCTGTTACTTTAAAGCCAACACGAATTGTGTCACCGGCTTTGAAATCGGGGATATCTGCCCCGAGGGCGGCGATTTGTTCCGCCTCAATCTGTGCGATCACGTCCATAGACCATCACTCCATTTAGACTCGTGGTTTTTCCACGAAGTTTTGCGCGCCTTAGAGCTCTTGGTCTTCACCGGGTCCGCCAGAAGCGCCCGCCAGAGGTTAGGTCATCATTCCTTGTGTACTGCCTGTGCGTTGACCAGATACATCGAAGAAGATGCGCCAACGCGACAAGCCCCGCACCGGGAGAACCCGAGTCGGAATAACGGGTGTATAGGGGGCAAGATGTCTGCGATCAAGCCGTCTTATGACGGCATGGGTTTGACGGCGCGCACCCTTTAAAGATATGGATCAAATGCCTGTGGCCTGTCTGGCCATCTGTATCGCAAAGCTCCAAACCCTTGGCGACTGCCAGTGGTAGTCTTTATTGGTACGGCGTGAGCGACATATCTGTGTTGATCCTAGCGCTTAGTGTTATCGGTTTTGGCTTTATGGGCGGCCCACAGGTCTGGGCGACGCTCTTGCGTCAGTTTCTTGGACATGTCCTGCCGCCACTCTGCGATTTTACCGTGATTGCCTGACATCAGAATTGGCGGGATATCGCGCCCTTCCCACGTTGCAGGACGGGTATATTGCGGATGTTCTAAAAGCCCGGCTGAGTGGCTTTCATCTATGGTGCTTTCTGTGTTGCCCAGCACGCCCGGCAGCAACCTAACAGTTGCATCCAGCATTGCCTGTGCTGCGATTTCACCGCCAGTCATTACAAAGTCGCCCAGAGACACTTCGGTCACCCCAAAATGTTCAAGCACGCGCTCGTCAACACCCTCAAACCGACCGCAAAGCATAGTAACGCCCGCGCATCGGGCAAGATCACTTGCCATGGTCTGATCAAAGCAGCGCCCTCGTGGCGACATGTAAAGGATCGGCCAGCGCCCGCGCGCATGTGTTTGGGCCTCTGCCAGAGCGGCACCAACAACATCAGCGCGCAGCACCATGCCTGCGCCGCCACCTGCGGGCGTGTCGTCGACGTTGCGATGTTTGCCGATTCCGTGTCGGCGCAAATCATGGGTGTGAAGCTGCCACTTTCCCTCTTGCAAGGCCTTACCAGTCAATGACGCCCCCAGAACGCCGGGGAATGTTTCGGGAAAAAGTGTTACGACACGGGCCTGCCAAACACCAACAAGGTCGGGGGCCTCGTCCATGAGCGAAGACGGTTTCAGTGTTGGACGAATCGCCTTGCGGCCATGTGATTTAGTCGGAGGATTCATATGCCTGCCTTGGCGAGGATCGCCGATTTGGCCGCCGAGTTTGCAGCTTGTTCAGGATATGCGCGATTTCAGGCCAAAAGATCAAGCAACACGGCAGCGCACGACTCAATTGGGGTGACGTTATTGCGTGACCGAGGCCCTTTGCGCCAGTTTCTTTAGGTAGTGGTAAGAAGATGATCCAAAGAGGGATGGCTCAGAATAACCCCTCTGGTGGGTCAGCAACAATCCGGCCTGCTTCCAGATCAATGGTCGGCACCACGGCGTGAGTAAATGGCACCAAAACTGTCGCTGCCGCACCGGGCGCTAAAACTTCCAAAAGATCCGCAGCACCGTGATTGAGGACCGTTTTTACGTGGCCGAGTAACGTGCCGCCTGTGTCAAAAACCTCAAGCCCGACTAGGTCACTGTAGTAGTATTCATCGTCTGGCAACGAAGGCAGCTGATCACGACGCGCGAACAGCTGGGTTCCGCGCAGCGCGTCCGCCTGTTCCTTGGTCGAGACGTCCGCGATGCGCGCCACAAATCCATTCTTCATCGGCCTTATCAGGGCCAGCGCGAAACTGTGGCTACCGTCCTCAGTGGTTAGGGGGCTGTAGCCCTCGATATCTTCAGGCACTGCGCAAAAAGACTTTATGCGCAACTCTCCATTGACACCGTAAGCACCGCTGATTGTACCGACGCAGATCATCGCCTCACTCATTCCAGCAAACTCCTGTGCGTGCAATTCCACCCGCGGCAATGCAGGCGTCAGCTGCCTGATTTCGTTCAAAAAAAAGCCCAAACACAAAGGCAATCGTGACAAGTATGGCGGTGCGGATCAGTCCAAACATTGATGGTCCTTTTGTCAGCGTTACGGCTGAGTGCAGTTTCGGCACGTGCATCGGATTTGTCTAGTCCCGGACATGGGCCGCGCTTTGGCACAAGCCGATCTGATGCTGCATCAATCGGTTAGAAAAACGCCCGCCGCAGTACAATGCCGGGCGGGCGTATTGGTCTCAAAGCAGGGCTGATTACTCAGTCGCTTCGGCTGCCTCGGCTGGTGCTTCTTCTGTGGGCGCATTGGAAGCTTCAGCCGCAGCTGCGGCCTTGGCGGCTTTCTCTTCGGCGCGCTCTTTTGCTTTCTTGCCGGGCTCGCCTTTCTTGAGGTTGGAGCGCTCTTTTTTCTCAATCACGCCTGCGGCTTCTAGCATGCGGCTGATGCGGTCGGTGGGCTGTGCACCTTGGCCAATCCAGTACTGGATACGCTCCATATTCATTTTCACGCGCTCTTCGCTGTCTTTGGGTAGCAGCGGGTTATATGTACCCAGCTTTTCGATGTAGCGGCCGTCGCGAGGCATGCGGCTGTCAGCGGCGACGATGCGGTAAAAGGGGCGCTTTTTTGAGCCGCCACGGGCCAAGCGAATTTTCATGGACATAGGTATTTTTCCTTTTTATTCAGATATTTAGCGAGGGTTTTCCCGCCTTATGATTGGTGTTTCTTGTGATGCTGAATGACTTCAGCGATGACGAAGTTCAAGAACTTCTTGGCAAATTCGGGATCGAGGTCTGCCTCGTTCGCCAAATCTTCGAGCCGTGCGATCTGTGCGGCTTCGCGTGCAGGATCTGAGGGCGGAAGGTCGTGTTCAGCCTTGAGTTTTCCCACGGCCTTGGTGTGTTTGAAACGCTCGCCCAGCGTATACACAAGGATCGCATCGAGCCTGTCGATGCTGCTTCTGTGCTCTTTGAGCACGGCGGCGGCGCGGGTTATAGCGTCAGTCATGCGTGGTCTCCGATTTGGGGCGTTTGAATGGACGTTGAAACGGCATTGGATGGGGTGAGGCCAGAATGCGCTAGCAGGCCTTTGTACTTTTGGATCAAATGTTGCATCGGCCTTGTTTCTGACACTTTGCGTCCGGTGACTTCTGTCAGGGTTTGCCACGCTGTGATTGCGTATTTTGGCAGCAATGAAAACGTCATTTCAGCGCCTCCGGGCCGGGGTGGCGGTAGACCATCATCTGGCCATGCACAGCATGGGTAAAGTTCTGTTCGCGTGTCGCACCCATTGCTTTGGCCACGCGAACCGAGTTGTCATTGTTAGGCATTATCATGCTGATCACAGTTCGCCAGCCCAGCGTTGCGTAGGCAAATGCGCGTGCGGCGCGTCCTGCTTCGGATGCAAAGCCCTTGCCGGTGCCGGACCATATGTACCAGCCGACCTCGGGTTCGGGCCAGCCATGTGGATTGTGTAAGCCGACGATACCAATCGCCGTATCGTTCCCTTTTGCAGTGACCATCCAGCGGCCATATCCGCGCAAAGACCAGTGCCCGATGACTTGCGCCAAATAACGCCAGGTTTCTTCGGTGCTGATTGGGCCACCAACAAATCTTGACGCGTCAGAGGCGTAGAATGTGGCAAATGCCCCAAGGTCTCGTGCGCCGGGCGCCCGCAGCGTCAGTCGCTCTGTCTCAAGCGTAGGGATGGCGGGCATCTGGATCATTTCTTTTTTCCAAAGCCTGACAGACCTGGGGGCAGGGGCATCCCGCCGCCGCCAAGACCAGGCATGCCACCGGGCAGCTTGCCGCCCATCTGCTTGGCCGCAGCTTCAAGCTGCTTGGGGTCCATGCCTGCCATATCCGGCATGCCGCCCTTGCCAAACATCCCCTTCATCGCCTGTTTCAACATGCCGCCCTTCCCCTTGCCGAGCTTTTTCATCATGTCTGACATCTGGCGGTGCATTTTGAGCAGTTTGTTAAGGTCGCTGACTTGCATCCCCGATCCTGCCGCAATCCGTTTTTTGCGGCTGGCCTGCAAAATCTGGGGCGCGGCGCGCTCTTTTTTGGTCATGGACTGGATCATCGCAATCTGCTGTTTCAGGACCTTGTCGTCAAAGCCCGCGTCCTGGACCTGCTTGGCCATCTTGCCCATGCCGGGCATCATGCCCATCATTCCTTCCATACCACCCATTTTGACCATCTGCTCAAGCTGCATGCGCAGGTCGTTCATGTTGAACTGACCCTTGGTCATGCGGCGCATCATGCGCTCGGCTTGTTCGGCCTCGATGGTTTCCTGAGCTTTCTCAACAAGCGATACGATATCGCCCATACCAAGAATGCGGCCTGCGATACGCTCGGGCTCAAAGGTTTCGAGCGCATCAAGCTTTTCGCCAAGGCCCACGAATTTGATCGGCTTGCCTGTGACTGCACGCATTGACAAAGCTGCGCCGCCACGCCCGTCGCCATCCATACGGGTCAGCACTACGCCGGAAATTCCGATACGGTCATCAAAGTTTTGGGCGGTATGAACCGCGTCCTGACCGGTTAACCCATCAACGACAAGCAGTGTCTCGCGCGGGTTCGCGACATCGCGGACGGCTTCGACTTGAGCCATTAGCTCGTCATCGATCGAAAGCCGGCCGGCGGTGTCGAGCATATAGACGTCATAGCCACCCATGCTGGCCTGTGTCTTGGCGCGCTTGGCGATTTGAACCGGGTTCTCGCCCTTGACGATGGGCAAGGTGTCGACACCGATCTGTGCCCCAAGGATCGCCAGCTGCTCCATGGCTGCGGGTCGGTTCACGTCGAGCGAAGCCATCAAAACTCGCTTGCCATCGCGTTCTGTTAGTCGTTTCGCAAGCTTGGCCGTTGTTGTCGTTTTGCCGCCACCCTGCAACCCGACCATTAGAATGGGCGCGGGGGGGCTGTCGATTTTCAGCGCGCCCGGCTCGCCCTCGCCGCGCAAGGTGTCGATCAGCGCATCGTGTACGATCTTGACGACCTGCTGGCCGGGCGTCACGGATTTAGTAACTGCCTTGCCTGTTGCTTGATCCTGCACCGCCTTGACGAAATCGCGAGCCACGGGCAGCGACACATCTGCCTCAAGCAGTGCCACGCGTACTTCACGCAGAGCGGTTTTCACGTCCTCTTCGGACAAGGCCCCCTGTTTTGTCAGCCGGTCAAATACACCAGAAAGGCGTTCGGAAAGATTTTCAAACAAGGCGCGATCATCCTTTCAGAGCCGTTAACAAACATGCTCGATGTAAGACCGAGCGGTGAAAACCCCAAGGCTTGAACATGCAAACGAAAACCACCTCCGTGGGCGCAACGCGCTGACGGAGGGCGATCCCGGGCATACCCCAAGGGACCGGAAGGCTTATGCTTCCGGGTAATATGTCAGCGGATAGGCGGCTGGGTGCCTTGTGTCAAGGGCGCAACGGTCTGGGGATAGGCGCAAACCAGCACATTCCGTCCCACACAAATTACAAAGTTTTTCGATTAAGCCAAACTTGTGCAAAGCCGTCAGCAACTTACGCAAAATTAAATAGGTCAGCGCGCTTTTTTCACCGGATAGCGCCTGCATTAACACAAAAATACCCCCTTGGCCGAAAGATGCCAAGAGGGGGAGGGGGCGTTGGTAATGGGTGCGTTTAAGCTGCGAGGGTGTCGATGTGCGCCCGCGCGCTGGCGATCGCCTTGTCGCGTTGGGCCACAAGCTGATCAGCAGCGATGATTTCAACGTCTTGGATGCCGATAAAACTCATGACATGTTTCAAATATCCGCTGGCAAAGTCCATGTCGCTGCCCACTGGCGTTCCACCAGAGGCGACTGCGATAATCGAGCGCTTGCCGTCCAGCAAGCCCTTGGGGCCGCTTTCCGTATAGCTAAAGGTGACGCCAGCGCGAGCGATAAGGTCAATCCACGCTTTCAGCACTGCGGGTATGCCAAAGTTATATATTGGCGCGCCGATGACGATGGTATCGGCAGCCTTGAGTTCCGCGATCAGCGTGTCAGACAGAGCCAGCGTGTCGGTTTGCACCTGGTCCCGCAGATCTGCGGGCGTAAAGTTCGCGCCGATCCAAGTATGATTGATCAGAGGAAGCGCTTCGGCCAGATCCCGGCGGATCACTTCTCCTCTCAGCTTGGCGACGATCTCCGCGGAAAGCGCGCGGGTGGTTGAACCCTCAAGCTGGGCTGAGCTGTCGATGTGCAAAATGGTCATTGTTTGGTCGTCCTAAGTAGCTTGCGTATGCTTGACCAATTTGACTCTTGCAAAATTAAACGCAATTACCGAGATTCCACAGTATATGTTTGAAACTGCACATTAGGATTACAGTTGGACAATTGGGACGAGATCAAGACTGCGTACCAGGTGGCCCGAATGGGCACCGTTAGCGGCGCAGCAGATGTGCTGGGCGTGCACCACGCCACTGTAATCCGCCATATCGACGCGCTGGAGGCAGCGCTTGGCGTCAAGCTGTTTCAGCGGCATGCGCGCGGCTACTCTCCGACCGAAGCCGGTGACGATCTGTTTCGTGTGGCTCAGGCAACGGATGATCAGTTCAACCAACTGTCTGGCAGGATCAAGGGACGTGGTGCCGAGGTGTCGGGCGAACTGGTTGTAACGTCGCTGGTGTCGCTGGCTACGCTTATGGTGCCAGTGTTGACTGATTTTCAAAATGCCCACCCGGATTTGGTGATCCGCTATTTGACCGGTGATCGCCTGTTCAGGCTGGAATACGGCGAGGCACATGTGGCTATCCGGGCAGGCAGTGCTCCGGATCAGCCGGACAATGTGGTGCAACCTTTTGTGCCCACCTCTGTCGGCCTCTTTGCGACACAGAAGTACATTGCCAGTCATGGCCATCCCAAAGATATTGCAACGGCCAAGGGCCACCGATTTATCTGCCATGATGCAACCGACAATAGGGCACCGTTCCACAAGTGGCTGAGGTCGCAGGTGGATGAAGATGATATCACATTTCGCTCTACGGATGCGCGCGCGATGGAACTTGCGGTGCTAGCTGGGGCTGGTATCGGGTTTTATCCCTTGATCGAGGCCCGCGCTAATCCTGATTTGGTCGAGGTTATACCCCCCCGCGAAGACTGGTCGACATCATTGTGGCTTGTTACCCATATGGACTTGCACCGAACCAACAAGGTCCAGGCTTTCCTGAGCTTCCTCAAGGATCGCGCCAAGGAGTGGAAGGTCTTGTGACGCCCGCACTCAAGGGCCATCTGTCAATGTTGTGCTTTTCAGCGCTGGTTGCAGGGTCGTTTTCGCTGGGTGCACTGGCGGCAAACGAAATCGAACCGGCCGCGTTAAACGCAATGCGGTTCTGGATTGCGTCGGCTGTGATTGGGGTGGCAGTTTTGGTCACCGGCGGATTGCCTCGGTCTGCCTTGCGCGCGCCGTGGCGTTACGCGGTGTTGGGCGGGCTGTTCAGTGTCTATTTCGTGCTTATGTTTGAAGGACTGAAAACGGCTGCACCGGTCAGTGCTGCGGCTGTCTTTACCCTTACGCCGCTGATGGCGGGCTTTTTCGGGTGGCTGCTTTTGCGCCAGATCACAACGCCGCGCATGGCGCTGGCGCTCGCAATTGCCGGGGTTGGGGCGCTTTGGGTGATCTTTCGTGCTGACTGGCAAGCATTTGTGGCATTCGAAGTCGGACGCGGAGAGATGGTTTATTTCATAGGCTGCGCCTGCCACGCGCTATATACGCCGATGGTGCGAAAGCTAAACCGTGGCGAACCTGCGCTGGTCTTTACCTTTGGAATGCTTGTCGCGGGTGCTGTGTTGCTGACGATTTATGGGTGGGGCGATATTATGGACACCCAATGGGCCGCGTTGCCCAATATTGTCTGGATCACGTTGATCTATGTGGCGTTGTTTGCCAGTGCCGCTACTTTTGTGCTGCTGCAATTCGCAACGATGCGGCTGCCGTCGGCCAAGGTAATGGCCTATACCTATCTTACACCCAGCTGGGTCGTTGGGTGGGAAATCGCTTTGGGGCGTGGGGTGCCAACTGGGCTGATCTGGATCGGGGTATCTCTGACAATTGTCGCGCTGGCACTGCTGCTGCGCGATGAAGAGCGGCCAGACTAATCGTGTGTGTTGGGTAGTTCAGCGGCGAGGAACCGCTCGAAAGCATCTAGGTTCACTGGCTCGAACTGGCCAAAGCCCTGCATCCAGACCGAAGTTGCGCGCATCGCATCTGGTTGCAACTTACACCACTTTACGCGTCCGCGTTTTTCCTGACTTATCAGACCCGCACGCGTCAGGATCGTCAGGTGCTTTGAAATAGCAGCTAGTGACATCTCAAAGGGTGCGGCAACATCAGTGACGGCCATGTCGTCTTCTAACAGCATCGTCATGATGGCTCGGCGCGTTGGATCTGCCAGCGCGGAAAAGACAATGTCGACAGGATTGGTCATATTTTTGGTTTAGCAACTCTGCGCCCTAGAGAAAAGTGCTCAGAAATAGCAATTGTGGATGCTTTGCGACTGCCAAACTCGTCGATATGTGCTCCGCGAAATGGGATTTCGCCCAATTGTGAGGCTGTGACCATCACTGTTGACGATTGGCACATCTTGCTTGCCAATCAGCAGACAGGTTGGGCTGCACAAAAGCAAGGGGCAAGCGCGGGTGCAGCTGCGCGTGCAGGCCAAAAGCTGCTGGGCAAGGACAAGATCAACCGAAAGGTTGAATATGACAAAGCAGCAAAATTTCATCTTAGCCTAGGGTGCGATGTGATCGCCGCGACAAAGAAAAATAAAAAATATA
>Ga0206126_10003986_pt1 | contig 14582 bp, 11 predicted proteins | sample Helgoland_Spring_5_FD_148621 | JGI IMG/M metagenome (GOLD analysis project Ga0206126, IMG submission 148621) | Pelagic subsurface seawater microbial communities from Kabeltonne, Helgoland, North Sea - Helgoland_Spring_Bloom_20160412_1 | ecosystem: Environmental > Aquatic > Marine > Epipelagic ...
GGTAAAATTGATCTCACCATTGGCAGTGCTCTGGATATTTTTGGCGGCAATGGCGTGACATTGGATGACTGTGTGCAATGGAACTCGACTCAAGGGTTGTAAACTAAACCATTGCCACGTTGAATCAGACTTAGCTTGCCCAACATCATCCACGTTTATTCAGAGTCACCCAGTTTTTTTCGTATTCGCCTGACCATGAATAGTGTAGACAAAAATACCAACGGTGTGGCAACAGCCACAATCAGGGCATCACCAAAGGGCACATAGTTCTCCACAGGCAGAGGGTCGACCATCAATTTGATAAGGCTCATGGAGTAGTATGTGATGGCAACTACCGATAACCCCTCTACTGTTTGTTGCAGACGCAACTGCAGCTTACTGCGGTTGTCCATGGACGCAAGCAAACGCTGATTTTGATCTTCTAGAGACAACTGCAAGCGAGAATGCAGCAACTCACTGGTGCGACCGATGCGTTGAGACAGATTTTGCTTGCGCTTGACCACCGACACGCAGGTGTTGTAGGCGGGTATAAAACGACGCACATGAAACTGTTTTAGCGTGCGTATGGTGGGTATTTTTTCTTCGCGAAGCATATCGAGGCGGGTTTCGGTGAGTGTGAAGTAGGCCTCAGTAGCGGAAAAACGAAAGCTGTGGTCAGCGATGAGTTTTTCCACTTGAGTGGCTTCGGCGATGAGCTCAGCCATCAGGTTTTGTTCATCTTCCATGGTTTCCAGTTGCTTGAGTTTTTCACTGGTTTCACTGAGACGTCTTTCCAGGGTGCTAATCTCTGGCAAGAGTATTTTAGCTGTGGGCAATGCCAGAAGCGTCATGGACCGATAGGTGGAAATTTCTAACAGATTGCGCACCGCCCGACCCGCTTGACTGGCATTGATGCCATCGGCGATCACGAGAGTTTTAGTAAAACCATCACTGTGACTGCGCATGGAGGTCCAGATTGTGGCGTTGCCGTCATAAATCTTGCCGCCGATAAGACGCTCACCGTCGAAGTACTGACGCAGTGCCTCACGCCCAGAGGGTGCGACATCAAGTGGTAATAGTTGGATATGATTAGCGCTGATAATCTCGCCGCTGATGCTGTCCAGCCAATCTGATCCGAGTAGTGCCAATGCTCCCTGGGCTGCGCCAGATGAGGGGCCAGAACTGATGACAGTGTAGGTGGAAAATTCGTTGTGCCGCTCCCAACGAATATCGAAGCTATCGCAACTTTGATAAAAACAGCTGGCACCCTGCTCTGGCGCAGGCATGTCCCACGCTGAGGCCAAGGTGGCGAGCCGCTGGATTTCGGTCGCCACCGGCGCCGGGTTCAGCACCGCTATACTGGACACCTGCGCCGGCAGCGTGATCACCGGAAAAGGTCTGGTGTGCAACTCATCTATCAGTGCGTCTTTGAGGGCATGAAACTGCATAATCTCACTCTCCTGTTGTTGGAGACACTGCTAGCTGATAAGCAACTGGCTAGCTCTCCACGGCAAAGGTTAAACCTGCATTGGCCTGCAGTCTATCGATTAACGCGTCACCCATAATTGGCGCTGTCGTCCATATGCCACCACTGCCAAGATGGGGGTTTTTAACCAAACACACCGCGCTCTCGGCAATCATTTTTGACGTAGAACCATAACCTGGGTCTTTGTCTCCCTTGACACTGATACGCACTGAACGCCCATCTGTATGTTCGCCCACCATGAGCACATCATAGAACCCGGACTCGCGCTCCTCTTTGCTGGGGCCTTCTCCCTGTTTAGTCTTGTCCTCCGCCATGGAGGTGTCGTTGGTGACAGCCTCTGCCACAGCCTTGCCTTTGTCACCCGGACCGGTAATCATCATTTCATCATAGACAAAATCTTCGCCGTACTCATGCCCCATGAGCATGTTGGAGCGATGAATATTTTTCGTGTTAATACTGGCCATGACAAAGGGTGCTATCCAACTCTCCACTGCCTCATCATATTCAGGTTTGTTGCCCAGTGGCTGATCAACCCCTTGAAAGCCGGGGGTTAGGGAAAAAGGATTGCGCAAAACATTAATTAAGCTTCGGTCACGGCCCGCCGCCGCCATGGTTTCTCTAAAACTGGCCAATGTGCCACCGGAAAAAGTACCTTTCATGGCCCGTACGCGGCCTTTGACTCGCGGCACCACTGAGCCCAGGGTATCTTTTGCATGCTGTTGCAGGTAAAACACACCTAAATCAAAGGGAATTGAATCAAAACCACAGGAAAAGACAATGCGCGCACCGCTGGCAGCGGCGGCTTCGGAATGTTCAGCAATCATTTTATGCATCCACGCTGGCTCTCCACAGAGATCCACATAGTCAGTTCCTGCAGCGGCACAGGCGGCAACCAGTTCATTACCGTAGAGTTGATAGGGGCCCACGGTAGTCAAGACAACCGCTGTTTTATTCACCATGGCATTGATTGAATCCATGTCGGAGGCATCTGCCACCACCAGCGGAACGTCAGCTGGAATACCCATTTCGTCGCGGACAGCAACCAATTTTTCCTCTGAGCGGCCGGCCATGGCCCACTTTAGGTCATTATTGACGCCATAGGTTTGATTGAGATATTCGGCGACCAAACGCCCAGTGAAGCCTGTTGCACCATAGACGACGATGTCCAGCTCACGATTGTTTTGCATAAAAAATCCTTAGTCATTTGAACGAGATATATCGAAAGACTATCCCAGACTCCATAGCAGTATGCAACCTGATAAGCCTACGCAAGAGTGAATAACCGCTCATAAAAGAAACCCATGAGTCAAAAAATTGTCACATTCTTTATCGATACTTGGTAAATTGAGGTTTGAAGCGGATCGCATAAAACAGTATTAATGCCAAAACCGCAACGGAGGCAGCAATTGACTGACAACAGCCACAATATTAATGCATCACTTTATGAGTATGTCCAGGACAAACCCACCATATCCTATGTGCAGCCCTCCGATCCTTGGTTGGTTCAAAAGCTAATCTCAAGCATAGAGGTACTCTTTGGTCGGCGTAAGATTGAATCTATCTACGATGAATTGAAACAACAACCCTTCGATGTAGGCTCTTTTTTCTCATCAGCAATAGAAGCAACTGGCATCCAAAGTTGCTATGACAATAAAAAACTCGATAACATACCCATTAAAGGCCCGCTTGTATTTGTCGCCAACCATCCCTTTGGCGTGGTCGATGGTCTAGTTCTCTGTGATCTGGCTGTCAAAGCGAGGGGGAATTTCCGTATTCTTATCAATGCTATGCTGTGTCGAGATAAAGATCTAGCGCCCTATTTTTTACCCATTGATTTCAGCGAAAGTAAACATGCTATCAAGAACAACTTGCGCACCAAAAAATTGGCACAAGAATGTTTGGCGGAGGATATACCGCTGCTTATTTTCCCCTCTGGTTTTGTCTCCACCGCTGACCACAAAGGCTTTGGCAAAGTGTTGGACGCACCTTGGACAACGTTTGCAGCCAAACTCATTCTCGATGCCCAGGCGACCGTCGTTCCGGTCTATTTTCGAGGGCAGAATAGTCGACTATTTCACATAGCCTCGCATATTGCCGAGCCATTGCGAATGGCCCTATTGTTACACGAAGCAAGCAATAAATTTGGCAAGCGAGTGATCACTGAAATCGGGGATCCTGTCCATTGGCCACAATTAAATAGTGTGGGGGGCCGGCAGGCTCTCACATCCTTTCTCTACGATCGGGTCCAGAACCTTAGGTAGCCACCCATGCTTTAAAGTGAAGAAATTACCTAAAACAACGTGGTGAGCAGAGCCACCCCACCCACCAAGACCAGGCTGTAAAGAAAAATTTTCCACAGAGAAAAGCGGCGCTGCGTCCAATCTATACGGTCATCTCGCTCAGTTTGCTTTGCCGATGCTTTGAACCGGCCAAGGAAGAAAAACGCAGCGACAGAGACAAGAGTGATGCTTCCGAAAAACAACGTATTAGCATCCATCAACGACTTCTCAATTTGGCCAGCAAACGCAACATTTCCAGATACAACCAAATCAGTGTCACCATTAAGGAGAAAGCGCCAAACCATTCCATGTATTTTGGAGCTCCCATCTCAGATCCCTGCTCAATAAAATCAAAATCAAGAACCAAGTTTAGTGCAGCTATGGCAACCACGAATACACTAAATCCAATACCAAAAAGGCCATTTGAATGAATGAAACCAATACCCCCGGAACCAAACATATTCATAAGCATGCTAACAAGGTAAAGCAAACCTATACCCATGGTGGCAGAGGTAATCATCAACCGAAAATTCTCAGTGGGTTTGACAATACCGGTTTTATAAAGAAATAGCAGCGATGCGGCCGTGCCCATGGTTAAGCCCACAGCTTGAATAACGATACCCGGATATTGAAGCTCAAAAATAGCCGAGACTGCGCCGAGAAACAGCCCCTCTGCGACGGCATAGAGCGGTGCTGTAATGCCTGACCACTGCCTCTTAAACATGGTCACTAAGGCCAGAATAAAGCCCACCACGGCTCCGCCCAAAGCCAGTGGCATTACCGCGCCCGAACTGTTAGTTTGGAAAAATAGATTCCATGTGTAGGCTGCTGATACAACCACAAGCAACAGCAGAATCGCCGTTTTATTTACCGTCCCATCAAGCGTCATGGTTGAGGAGGACATCGCTTGAATACCACCCGAAGATCGGGGTTGATTTGCTGACCTGGCGAAGGTATTCGCATTGAGGGCTGGATTACCTGAGCGACCGAACATATCTAGCGCTTTATGCTTAGACATAAAACCTTCCTTTTTTGCCAATGTTATTCAAATTATAAAGGATAATAGCAATCAGTGAGCAAAATCTCTCGTTTTTTATACCCCAGTTATACGGGAGAGACATGGGCAGACGATGGCTCAGCCGACAACTATTGGAGAAAAATTTAGTGCAAGGCACCTAATATAGCACCACTTTCTTGCAATTGGTGTACAGAGGGCTGGGGTACTCTGAAGTTTGCCATTAAGTTTTCAATACATCGGTAAAGAAAACTCAAGGTGGGTTGTAATTCTGTGTAATCGGCACCGGATGATAGCTCGTACTCTAAGCGTTTAATGCTAGCCAAGTAGACATCTCTGGCGTCCTCTTCGTTACCGAGCTTGAGAAAGGTGAAGGCCAACAGTACAGTTGACGATGTCATTAATTCAAATGTGCCCGCTGTAACAATGGGTTTTGTGGTCAAAATTATTTCTGCGGTCTCATAAGCACAGCCGATGTGGGGCAATGCCTCCGACCACTGTCCATCGTCACAAAAAACCTGCGCTGTATCAAACCCTGTCTGCCAAAATGCTACCGCCCTCGAAGGATTTTGGAGAAGGTAAGTTCGATGAGAACTGCACAAAAATCTATAATTCACTGGTAATAATTCCTCTAGATTGCATCAACTATTTCGCCTCAGATAGAGGCTACTTGTGGTCATAGCCCAGCCAGAGCATTTTTTATTTAATTGCTTTGCGTCAGTTTACTTGACTTTTTATTGAATGTAAATGATAATGATTCGCGTTATTAATAATATTGCATATCAAGGACTGGAGCCATGAAGAATCGAAGCCAAAAAGGAGTATCAGGTGCAGAATTGAGCATCAGGTTAATTGCCGCAACCATCGCAGTGGGTCTTCTGCTTTCAATGTATTACTACAGTTGGGTATTGATGTATGGATGACATAGGAATACGGTCAGTTTGGGAAGCAAAATACCGGTAGAAACAAGCTAAAAACTCGCCATCATAGTGATCCACCCGCCGAGAGATAGAGTTTAAGACAAGATAGAGAACGCTCAACTGCCCTTCACCAAGTTATTAATAACAACCAAACCTGCCAGGTCGCCAACAAGGTTCCAACGCTCAAAAAAAAGGGCTACCAAAGTGGTAGCCCAAGATGGGAATCGCGAAAAAATCATTTTCGAGATGATTAAATAGTTGGAGGCTTTGCAAGCACCAAGGTAGTAACGAAAATTTAATGATGCTACTAACCACCCAACAAGAAAATGGTAACACCATAAATTGCTGGCGATAACTGTCTGTTCGGACAGTTTTATGCATTAATTCGAACATTTATATGACGTCGTGAAACAGTGTCCTTACCTTAGAGGTAGTTCCCTGAATGACTTGGTGCCATTGATCGAGGAGCACCAGTATCGAAATTGAATAGAATAAGGCACCTGTGGTAGCCTGTGGTTCCGATCATGTAAGTAAACAACACTACAAAGGGATTATCAGAATGCGCATCGCGAAACCTTCCATCATTATAACCTGTTTGGTATTTCTTCTCAGCCTTGCCACAGTAAACGCGGTGGCCGATCATCACGCAAAACCCAAATCAGTACTGGTTACGGGGGCGACAACGGGCATTGGTCGCAATTTAGCCGAGAGACTCGCGAGCAATGGATACCATGTCTATGCGGGTGCAAGAACAGATGATGAGATGGCTGAGCTCAATGCGCAGGAAAACATGACTGCTGTGCGTCTAGATGTGACCAAACAAGAACAAATCGACGCTGCCTACGAATTGATTCAAAAAAGTGGAACAGGCCTCTATGCACTGGTAAACAATGCGGGTATTGGTGGTGGTGGACCTGTAGTGGAGACTCCAATAGATGAGCAGAATATTGTGTACCAGGTCAATGTTGAGGGCGTTTATCGCGTCACAAAGACTCTGGCACCCCTCATCATTGAGTCTAAAGGACGCATAAGTACCACCGGATCTGTGGCAGGCACCATCACTACCAGCTCATATAATGCTTACAGCGGCAGTAAACATTGGATCGAGGCCTTCACCGATGGGCTAGCATTAGAAATGGCTGACAAAGGTGTCATGGTCAGTGTCATTGAGCCTGGCGCCTATCAAACCCATATTCGTCGCAACACCATGCTTCGCGAGTTTGAAAATATTAAAAAACGCGGTGGCACGGTGACCGATGAGATGAAAAAACAATATGAACAAACAGCTGCCTATGAGCTGTCACTTAAAAAGCCTGACGCGGTATCAGACGCCTTTATGCATGCGCTGTTTGATGACAAGCCATTACGTCGTTATGTGGTAACGCCAAATCAAGAGGAACAGGCATTTACAATCTATACCAAGGTGCAGCAATTAGTGGAACTGAATCAGTGGGGTCCGCACAGCTACAGCCGAGACCAGCTATTGGGAATGCTGGACAAGGCACTGGCCGAGAAAGCCAAGTAACCGACCTATTATTTTGTGAGGACAGATTGATTCTGTCCTCTGTAACATAGGTATCTTTTATAATTACCATGAGACAGCGATGAGTCAACTGCCCTACTCCGAGATAATTCAAGTACGATATAGAGATCTGGATGCTCAAGGTCATCTCTACTTTGCCAACTATTTGGTTTACGCTGACGAAGTTTTGGGGGCCTACATGGTAAAATTAGGGCTTAATATACTGAATCCAAGTACTGCTCCCTGCATGATTTTCACGGTTAATATCAACTGTGAATACATTAGTGAAGTCGCAGGAGACTCAGAAGTAGCAGTTTATACAGGCTATAGCCGAATAGGTAATTCCAGTGCTGATGCGGTTTTTGAGATCTATGGCCACGAGGGCAAATCGCTGATGGCAAAAGGGTCTTTGACCCAAGTTTTTGTCAATCCAAAAACACGTAAATCTATGCCAATACCTGAGTTCTATCGCAAAGCACTGATACAAAATCAACCCAATCTAGAATATTGACCTACTGAGGTACCACTAAACCAGATAGATGCTCTTCAATCTGCTCTGTGGTTCTTGTTGCGCCCTCGGCAACCACACCATCCACCAGCGCTTGTCCCTCTAAACCAAAAAGATAACGCAACACTAACAATCCATCGGTGAGCGCATCGGTGCTGCCGTCACCGTCAATATCAACGAGATCAATGATCGATTCGATGCGCTGACTGATGTCATTAGCCGATCGATAGTAGGCACCAGGTGCCACAGCATCGACGATTAAAGCATTGCCCTGCAGACCAAACATACTCCTGAGAAGTAAAAGGCCGTCTGTTAGCGCATCAAATTGACCATTCACATCAATATCAAGCAGACCTGCAGGTTCATTAGTAATGGGCATTGCCTGAATAGCCTGCAAGCAGTCAATACGGGGAAACTCTCTATCCATATTATCTTTAACAAACACCGACGTCTCAGTTTCCAGCAGGGCCTCAACTCGGCTTGGTGTTGATGTGGAATCATATTCCATAATCAAAGCCGCACAGGCAGCAGCCATCGGTGTTGCCATTGAGGTCCCAGAGTAAGTGGTGGTGCCTCCACCGTTGCGAGACGACCTAATGGGGCTTCCGGGCGCCAACAAATCCAGTGAAACACTGGAATTACTGAAACAAGCCATTTCATCCACTGTAGGATTAACCTCAGTGCAGCTGCCATAATAACTGCGAGGATCAGTATCCCATACCGCACCCACGGCTATGGCATTAGCGATGCAGGCTGGTGCTGCTATTGAATCTTCAGAGGCATTATTCATGCTTGCCACGAAACTCAAGGTACCGCGATCTCGAAGGGTATTAATGGCGGTACTGAAAGCCGAGGTATAAGCGTACTGAGTATCACAATCAGTATTGAAAAGAGCATTGGTTCCCAAGCTCATGTTAACAATGTCGACCGTTGGCAGCTGATTAATTATATGATCTAACCCAGCAAGAACGATCGATGCAGAACTGTAGCTATTGTTGGAATCCAGCACCTTAATCGCATGAATGCCCACCCCCGGAGCTCCTCCCACTTCAGCACTATTTCCCTGAGAGGCAATAATTCCGGTAACGTGGGTACCGTGGCCGTTATCGTCTTCTGCATTGTCGCTTCCGTTGGGACAGCTATCGGCAAAACATGCTTGACTCAGCACCAGAGTCTGTAGGTCTGGATGGTCACTATCAATACCCGTATCGAGAACCGCAACTTCAATACCGGCACCGGTAAGGCCGTAACTTTGCCTGACTTGATCTACACTTATTTGAGGAATAGCCTCAGCCAAACCGCCACCACCGCCCACATCCAACCCCACGGCTTGCACAGCACTATCTTCTATCAGGTTATACAACTGCTGTGCAGTGATCGTGGCCGCGATGGCATTGATGGATTTAAACTGTCGTCGGAGTTTAAAGCCACTGTTGATCTGCTGCTTTTGTACTAATTGATTCGACACTGCTGCTATGCGCTTATTTGACTCATTCAAAGAAAAGCGCTTTGCAGAGTTCTTTGTCGGCACATTAAGGATAATTAGCACATCGAACGAAGCTTGATCAAAACTATCCAGATGCGACTGTAATTCGGCCTTCAAAAGCCCATCAATCTTATCATTGACTTCTAAGTCATCAAGATTTTGATCCACAGCGTTAGTGGCAGTAGAGAAAAGTACCAGAATCAAGGTGATCAATCGAATCATGTTGCCACCCTGCTACTGGTCATCAAAGAAGGCCATGATCAATGGCCAGGACTGATCGAGATTGTACACATGACCCATGCCATCACCACGACAATCAAGAATGGGAGGAAATGCATTACCGCCGCTGCAGAAGCTCCAACTACGACATTCCAATTCTGGGGCAATCGCTTGCTCCACCAACTCAGCTGGACTCGAGGTATCACAACCCAAGGCATTGCCCCAGCTCTCGGCTATTCCGCTAGCACCGGTATAAAAAAACGCTTCACCATTAGATGTTGTAGTAAAGGACTTATCATTCCATTCCCCTGGTGGAACGGTAGAATCTTCCATTCCAGTTATGGAAATAACCGCAAGGCCATTGGCTTTGATGGGCTCGGCCAGATATCCTCGATGAGGCAAGCCGATAATTGGCGCAATGGCTTTAAACGTCTCAGCTGTGCGTTCGTCACGACCCAAATCCCACACAAACATCCCACCATTTGAGCCTCCAACGGCAAAAATTCTGTCACTGTCCACACAGAGATTCTGCTCGGCCTCCAAAACTAAACTGGCGACAAAGCCAATATCGTCATCCAAACAGTGAGTCCAAGAACAGTTATTTTCAGCTATGCCCTGACAAGAGGGATAGGTATAGTTTGGTGTGGTATTGGTATCGCAAATTTTCTCCGAATCACCCGGCACTAGGGAGTTAAATCCGTCTCCGTCTAACCCTGTGGTGGATCCACTGAAAGACCATGATGAGAAGGTAGCCCCAGATTCGTCAGCACCAAGACCCAGGGGCGCAATCATTACAACATTGTGTTGGTCGAGCTCATTTCGAACAGTTTGACTGGATAAAAACGCATTTTCGTTGCCACCCCAACCATGAAAGCCGAGCACAAGAGATGAGGGGTTGGCACTACTGTAATTTTCTGGCAAATAAACTCTAAACAGACGCTCAATGCCGTTGAAATCCATTGACATGGTCCCAGAACTCCAACCAGCTTGCGCGCAGTCGCCACTGTCAGTAGTATCTGGAGCAGTGTTCGAGGGAATCTCTGTGCTGTTAAGAGACGATCCACCGCCACCACAGCTACCAAGAAAAGCAGCCATAACTAAAAACAATAACCTCATGACCCACCTCTTAATTTATTATTTGAACCAATAATACCTGATTAAGATAGCTAGGGGCTATTGTCTTTATTGAATGTATATTTTAGACGTTCAGAATGACAACTCATGTGTCCACGGCCCCTCATCAGCCTCGTAAGAAATGAGAGCTAACAAGGGCTGTAGAGACTTTTAAGTATCAAAATGGCGGTGAGATAGTCCGCCAAATAATGGTTTTATATTATCTCGCCCTGCCCACTTTGAAGATAAAAAATTCAATAATTACAATAGTTTAACAAATAAATAGCCCGACATGGTATTGTGTCGCCCTGCAAGACAGTATGATAATGGCGTAACTCAGAGTGTAACTCAACTTTAAAACGACTTAATACTCATGGCAAATGCCACAGCTAAAGAATTAGCGAAACTGATCAAGCTCTCAGTACGCAAGAGAACAGCTTTTGAATAATTATAACATCTCTCAATTACTAAAAATGGCTCAACTAGCTTTGGTTTTCGTTACAAAATCAAAGGTAAGCCGCGCTTAATGGGATTGGGCGCATTCTGCCCAACCAATAACACATTGGCAATGGCCCGAAAAAAAGCTCTTGATCTCAAAGGTATGACTAACCAAGGTATTGATCCCATCGAGCGCGCGTTAGAGATCAAAAATCAAGAGGAAGCCAAGCGTCAAGCAGATAGGCTTAATGCTGAAAAGAACCAAGCCATCTTCAGTAAAATCGCACATGAATACATTGAATCAAAAAAGGCTGAGTGGAAAAATGCAAAACATCATCAGCAATGGACAAATACTCTTACTACCTACGCGTTCCCTATTATCGGCAAAATGCCAGTCGCAGATATAGAGACAGAGCACATACTAGCGATACTAAAGCCAATCTGGAACACAAAGACGGAGACAGCTACGCGAGTGAGAACAAGGTTAGAGGCAGTTCTAAGCTATGCTGAGGCTCATAAATGGCGTACGGGTGGCAATCCTGCACGATGGCGTGGTCATCTGTCTGCAATACTTCCTAGCCCTCAAAAGCTGAAAGATAGAAAACATCACGCAGCCCTGCCCTACAGCGAGTTACCCCAATTCATGGCGACCCTATCTAAAACTGACGGAATGGGCGCAAGAGCACTCGAACTGACCATACTAACCGCAACAAGAACTAAAGAATCCTTAGGCGCTAGATGGTCTGAAATCAATCTTGATAAGCGCGTATGGACAATACCCAAAGAGCGCATGAAAGCAGGTGTAGAACATCGTATCCCGCTTAGCAAACAGGTAATGAAGATTCTCTCGCAAATGGCAGACCATAAAATGAGCGATTATGTCTTTCCCAATCGCTCCAACGGCAAGCCAATGTCCAATGCAGGAATGTCCTCAGTGTTGAAGCGATTAGGGCGCACTGACATCACCGTACACGGCTTTCGCTCGACCTTTCGTGACTATGTAGCGGAAAAAACAAACACTCCCGAACGAACCGCGGAGGCGGCTCTAGCACATAAACTTAAGGACGCCTCAGAGGCCGCTTATCAACGTGGCGATTTAATAGAGAAACGCGAGATATTAATGCAGATTTGGGCTAACTACTGTTGTCCAACTAGAGAGAAGGTGATTCGGATGTCGAAAATTAATTATTAAAAAGATACTATCGGTAACTCTATTTCAGTGCTTGCATAAATTTATCTATAACATCATTTTCACAACCTCGCCCGCTTAAAGTAAAAACTTCTGCTCCTGCACTATTATCGATCACCACAACATCATAGCTTATAAATGGAGATAAGTTTAAGCACACGTCAATCCATGCAGAGGTAACCAATAGTCGGTATCTGCTGTTAAAAGTATCATAGTTTGATAAATTTGTATCCTCTCCCAAACTGCCCTGAGTTACAGAAGGGCCCTTATCAACAACCAAGTTCCAGCCTTCAGAGGCCAGAGCTTTCTTAATTCCGCCCTTAAGACCTCGTGACCCTATAGGAACCGTTATGGATTTCTCCGAAAGATCAATCGATTTATAAACCACTGCATCATGACTAGCGCAGCTAGCTAACACAAAAATTAAAAATATGAACAACCTTTTCATTAATCTTACCCTTGCATATCAGACATCTTTTACCATATGAACTAAACACTATACTAGCGCTAAAATCCACCCCCCTGCCGAAAGAGCCTAATTCTCACATCTCTATACCCACCCAAAAAAAATTGCGTTTCTAAGCCGTCCGATTAAACTCTAAAAGATGGACAAATGATTACAGGGCTTAAGTTGGTATTCACCACACTGGAACAGACAAAGCTATTCTAATTATGGAGCAGAGAGAATTAAGAAAGAATGGATATACTTTATCGCGGGTGCAGGATTAGCGTTAGCGATTATGCTTGCTTTCGATCAGAGGTATTCAGATTTTGAGGAATGCGTTATAAAAGAGGGATCAAAAATAAAGAACCCATCAGGCTATCATCGAGGAGTTATAGACGAATTTTGTCTCAGGTTTGAGGAGTGGAAACCAGAAAAATGAAGAAACTACTGATTACCCTGTTACTGATAAGCCCCTTTAGCTTTGCTGACTGGGGTGATGTTTATTATTGTTAGATGACTTTTTATTCAGAAGTAAGTCTTGAAGGTAAGAAAACTAATTACAAACTAGAGATGTTCACATTTAAATTAGACAAGATTAAAAACGCTATGATTTTCGGCAAAAAAAGGGTTACTTTAAAGATGGTGAAATACACCTAACAGGGAACTCTGACCCATCAAGTGAGATGTGGTATGCCACAGGTTCGTATTTAAAGGCTTATTTTTCTGAGGGCAAGTTTCTATATGTGCGCACTGACCCAAAGGGCAATAGCTCCAAGTCCGCAGACTGTGAGAAGTTCTAAATGGCAATAAAAAGCTAGCTAACATTATCTAAGGACAGCTTTTACATCCTTTTGAATTGTAATGAGCATCTGGTGTCTGCTCAAATGGCCCATGCTTTGGGCAAATAATTGTCACCTTCATTTTTGCACCTACATATTGTACGAGAGAATAATCAAATCTATCACCATGTATCGATTTAGCCTTTTCTATAAAGCTCTCAGTTGTCTTTTTGAGGAAACCACTACATTTAGGACAACCCTGACCCCTAACATGTTTTTCGGGACTCTGATGAAAAATGCCATGTTCAGGACAAATTATTTTAACTTTAATAGAAGTATTCTTATATTCCACCTTTGAGTAGTCATACGTATCTCCATGTGCTTCTTTAGCGCGATCCAAAAACATAGCACTTGTGACAACTAATCCTGCGCATGCCTTGCAACCAGTTCCATTTTTAGCTCTTGAAAAAATAGTAGTTCGGTATTCTCCATTACACTTGCGACAACACCACCAAACTTTCTTATTTGAACCCGCCAGTAAGGAGTTAGGACTAAGTCCTTTGTTTCGCTCTGACATGAATTCCAAAGTCAATTCAGGGTGAGTAGTAGCAATGGACTCTTCTGGTAGACATACTTTTCCATGGCAAAAAGAACAACCATTTTTATTCGATGTGCGGCTGTTTGGGGAAGCCTGCCATTCATGTCTCTCGTTAACCTTACACTTCCACCAAACTTTTTTACTAAAACCCGACAATACAGATTTAGGACTTAAATCCCCATTTTTATGTGGATGCCATTCTTTGCTCAACTCAGGATGAGTTACTAGTAAACTATTCTCATCTGATACTCTTTTTCTCGAGCAGAAAGGGCATTGGCCAGAATTATGTTTTGCTGTTCTATCATTAATAACTGCTTTCCATTTATGATCTTCATTTTTATTACATCTCCACCAAACCTTCTTATTCGAAGAATTTGAAAAGTTCTTAGGGACTAAAGGTGAATTTTGTTCATAGTCCCATTGAGCGGCGATTTCTGGAGACATTAATTCCAACGATTGTTCTGGAAAAGGATCTGGGAGATAACTCAGATATTTGTTATATAGCTCCTCATTCGCGAACCCCTCCAGCTCCAAATAAGCCTGAAAGCGAATATGGTCAGTAGAAGTGATGCCTTTGATATTTTTTACCAACTTGTCTACTGTATT
>Ga0206126_10003992_pt1 | contig 14562 bp, 5 predicted proteins | sample Helgoland_Spring_5_FD_148621 | JGI IMG/M metagenome (GOLD analysis project Ga0206126, IMG submission 148621) | Pelagic subsurface seawater microbial communities from Kabeltonne, Helgoland, North Sea - Helgoland_Spring_Bloom_20160412_1 | ecosystem: Environmental > Aquatic > Marine > Epipelagic ...
ACATCAGAGGCAAGAGTTATCGTATGAAGAAGTTTAAAAAAGCGGAGGGAAAATGACGTAAAAATTTTTATTATCGGTGGTACACTTTTGGCGAAAATTACTGGTACACTTTTAATTGACATTGACACATGTCATCTCGCATGCGAGTTTTTTAACGAGTTATACGAGCTCTATAGAGCATAGAAGCTGATTCTGCAGCCGAAAGAGATTCCGTATAGCTCCCTTAGCGGTTGCTTACGGAAAGAACAGCGGAGGTGAGAAGGTCACGTGCGGAAGGGCAAATGACTTACTGTCATCGGTGTAAATTGGAGCATTACTTATAGCAAAAATTATACGGGATCTCATTCTACGCATAAACTCTATCTGCACTTATGAAGCAGTGCTCAAATAACTTAGTTTTATTTACTTCAGTTCTATTAAAATTGACTGTATAATCTACTGCAAACTTATAAACATAAATTGATTGATACTTTAAATGACTTTAAAATGTGGAATTGTAGGTTTACCAAATGTTGGTAAATCCACTTTATTTAATGCTTTAACTGAAACTAGTAGCGCAGAAGCTGCTAATTATCCATTTTGTACAATAGAGCCAAATACAGGGACTGTTGCAGTCCCTGATGCAAGGCTTGATGATTTGGCAAATAATGCTAAGTCACAGAAAATAATACCAGCTTTTATTGAATTTGTAGATATTGCGGGTTTGGTAAAAGGTGCAAGCAAAGGGGAGGGGCTTGGTAACCAGTTTTTATCTCATATCAGAGAAGTGGATGCAATTATTCACGTTCTTAGATGTTTTGAAGATGTAGACATAACTCACGTGCATGGCAAGATTGATCCTATAGATGACGCTCAGACGATTGAAATGGAGCTTATCATAGCGGATATGGAGTCTGCTGCTAAAAGGGCAGTTAATTTGTCTAAAAAGGCAAAATCAGATAAAACTTTATTACCTCAGCTGGATCTTTTGAAGAAATGTCAAGCTACTCTTGAAGAAGGTATGCCACTTAGGTCACTCAAGAATCAATCTGATATAGATGAAAAAGAACTTGATGCGCTGCAGTTTCTTACATCGAAGCCAGTATTATATGCGTGTAATGTGTTGGAGCATGAGGCAAATACAGGAAATAAATATTCTGAGGTAGTAATAAAAAAGGCAAAAGCAGAAGGTGCAAACGCAATTATTATTTCTTCTAAAATTGAATCAGAAATCTCTCTCCTGGAATCTCAAGAAGAAAAACAAGAATTTTTAGAAAGTTTAGATTTAGAAGAAACTGGTCTTAGTAAGATTATTAAATCAGCGTATGATCTTCTGAATTTAAAGTCTTTTTTTACTGTTGGACCTAAAGAAGCGCATGCATGGACCTTCATAGATGGTACTCTAGCGCCGCAGGCAGCAGGTATAATACATACTGATTTTGAAAAGGGATTCATACGTGCTGAAGTGATTGGTTCTGAGGAATATTTGAAGATAGGAAGCGAGGTAAAAGCCAAGGAGTTAGGAAAAATGCGTATTGAGGGTAAAGACTATAATATGCGTGACGGTGATGTAGTACATTTCAGATTCAACGTGTAATCATAGTCAATTTATTTTAATCTTTTTATGTTGCTGGGTATCATCATCACTGATGTAACGGCACATACTATATAAGAAGCCTCCAGCCTGTCATCTCCGTAAATTCGAGCATTATTTGCGAGGACTCTCCTCAAACCCGTCATCTCGTAAATGAGCTCTTTGCGAATTGTACGAGATCTCTAAAGCATAGAGGTTGATTCACCGATATAAGATTCCGTATAGCTCGCTATAAATCTCACATGCGGAATGACAATAGAGGTGTAGTAATGTTCCAATCTACACAGATGACCTTGGGGTTTTTACAGATGCTTGTTCGAATCTATTCACCCTATACTAATGAGTCAGACTGAGTTCGTCGACTGGCATCCTCGTTTTTTGTATCCACGTTAGTACTGCGTGATTCATCTTTCTCTTCCTGGGTATTTTGTGTATTTGCAGGAGGAATATTCTGGTTTATAGGAGTAGTACTAGTCTTGTCTTCATTTGTATTATTTACTTTATCTTTTTTTTGCTCAATTGCAGTACTTTCTGTTTTTATAGGTGTTTTAACAACATCTGGCTTTTTATTATTTTGAGGTTTAGGAATATTACTACTGTTAGTCTGTTTTACTTTATCTTGAGTTTTGTTTGTTTTCTTAGGAGTCTTCTTTTCTAGTTCTTGTGCTGTAGGGCATTTATAAGATGACATTTCTTTCTTTGTATCTTTGAGCATAGATTTTATTTGCTCAAGTTCTTCTCTTAGCTCTAAATTAGCACTCTGCGTATTATCCCTATCTATCTTTGCATTTGCTCTTACGATAGAGGGGTACGCTCTTCTTTTGGAATTTTTTCTGTTATACTGTTTTCTATCCATTTCTTGTTCAAGCATTTCTCTATAGATGCTTTTATTTCTAGAGGATGAATTTTGTAACTCAGAATCGTCATCATAATCTTCATCATCATATTCCCCGTTTAATATATTGCGTTTTGCACGTGTGATATATTTTTTATTATATAAAGGGGATCTCTTCCCACCTTGAAATCCTTGAGTGTCAAAGAGCTTATTGTTTGCAGAGCGTTTTAGGTATTTACTTGGTTTAGTTGTACAAGCTGCAACAGAAATGGTAAGTAAAAGTAAAAAAATTATTCTCATGACGATGCTTTTTTTACTAATTAATGGCATATAAAACAAGTAGTTTCAATCTGTAAGCACAAAATCTTAAGAAAGATACTATATTTTTTTTAAAATTGTGTCAGCGAAATATTTAGCTCCATCGGTTTTTCTGTTAAGTAATTTTGCAGATGCTTTGATCAATAAAGTTCTATCACTAATTAGTTCATTTATTTTATGAGCTAATATTTCTGGTGATATATTACTTTGTTTATAACACCAGCCTCCACCACCATCAGCTATGGATTTGGCGTTAAAATATTGATGATTCTCCATAGCGTGGGGTAGGGGAATAAAGATTGCAGGCAGTCCAATATAACTTAGTTCGGCTATAGTACTTGCTCCAGCTCTTGATATAACCAGTTGTGATTTATCATAGATTTCAGAGATATTATGAAAAAAATCTGATAACTCATATTCTAGATTAAGTGACTCATATAGTTCCGCTAGCTTCTCTTTTTCTATATTTGCAACTTGTTGTGTGATAGAGATTTTAATATCTGGATTAGATTCACGTAGTTTTTTTAGAACGTTTGGAATTAATGTAGAAAATATTTTTGCTCCTTGGCTTCCACCAACTACGAATATGTGGAATGTTTTTTTTGCATTGAAATTTGTTTTTTTTGAAAGATCTTTAATTGATCTTCTTAAGATATCTCCTATTACTAGAGTTTTAGATCTGTGTTCTGGATCAATATTTTTTTTATTCTCGTAAGATAAAGCAATTATTTTAGCGCTTTTCGTAAAAAACCTATTGCTCTTGCCAAGGAAGCAATTTTGTTCTTGTATAATTATTGGAATATTTAGCAATTTAGCTGCAAACATGGGGGGAAAACTAGGGTATCCACCAAATCCGACAATAACATCTGGATTGATCTTTTTAATTAGAAAGAGAGCCTTTATGCAAGCTAATAATAGCTGAAGTATAGATTTGATTTTACTCAACATTCCTGACATTTTTAGATGTATATCTATTATGTGAGTTGTTACAGGTAAGTTTTTTGTTAAATATTTCTTGCACCTTATATCAGTAACAAGATGAATTGTAGTTTTGAATTGTTTTAATTCCTCAGCAAGAGCAAGTGCTGGAAATAGATGTCCACCAGTACCACCTGCTGCAAGTAATATAGTTTTATTTTTTGTCATACATAGTCATTTAGAACGCTATATACAGCTATAGTCATTTTGTAAAAAAGATCAAGTAATTCATTATCTAGTGATTTTCATTATAGTTCTGACCAAGATGGTAATGATCATGGTTATAAGTTGTAATACGATTTGTAATTCGTTTTGGAACATGCTGGGAATGTGCTCTTTTTTCATCATATGGAACTCCGTATGTAAAGACACGTCTTTCTATATGTTTAGGGATTCGTTCTGAATGATGGCTTGAATTATGCTCAGAATGATTACCAGATGAATGTTTAACACTAACTTCGGATTTTAAAATAGGGTCTTTAATACGTTTTGAAATGTGCTGAGAATGATTCTTTGATGAATGATCTGAGGATGCTTTATACTTGGCTAAGCTATCACTTTTATTGTGTTTTGGTACGTGCTGTGAGTGTTTGTTTGATGAATGTTCTGAATATCTACTTAGAAGATTACTGGAGTGGTTTCTGCTGGAACGTCCAGAGTGGTGTTTCGATATGTACCCTCCGCTATTTGATGAATGATTTGATCCATATCTTGAGATATAGCTATCTCCATGATCAGATACATGATCTGGGTGATCTGGTATATCGCCATTTCCATCTCCAACACCGTCTCCATTATCTCCTTCTGGCACCCTTCCATCCATTGCATATCTATATCTTGAAGGACTTTCTTCGTGTAATGTTTCTATTTTTTCTTGTGCAGAAAATATTGATAATGAAGATACTACTTCTTCTGGTGCATTAGAATAGATTACCTTAATTCTCTTGCCGATTTTTCCTTTACCAGTAATTTGTACCATACTATCATCAGATGTGCCTACTTTTTTGCTTTTAAATAAGTCAGATAGTATTCCTTGTGGATCTCTGATATTTAGTGTTTTCTTTGAGCTGATAATTAATAACTTTTCTCCTTTAGGTGAGCTGACAATTTCAGCTCTGAGCAGCCCAATTTTCGCTAAACTATTATTAATATTACGGGCTACACCTCGTAATGTTTGGGCGATGTTTAATCTTACCCCATTAACACGGATATCTCCTCTTCTAAACATCTTTTTAGAGCTACTAGTTTTAGCAGATGAATTTGCGGTTGATATACTAGATACAGAGTCTGGTGACATATAATAAAAGTTAAATAAATATAGAGTTTGCATTTAGAATGAGATTCCGTATAGCTCCCTTAGCAGTCGCTTACGGAATGACAATAGGGGAGGAGAGTCGCTCTACGGAATGGCAGCGGGCGCGAAGGGTCACACACGGAATGACGAACCCTTAACCTGTCATCTCGTAAACGAGCTCTTTGCGAGTTATACGAGATCTCTAAAGCATGAAGGTTAATTCTACCCGATATGAGACTCCGTATAGCTCGCTAAAAAGCTCATTTACGGAATGACAAAGCAGTTACTATTCGTTGTTTTAACAACATCTAGATAACTAGTCATTAATGGATTGCAGTATCCATTTGATTAACAACTCGTTTATACATTATACTTTTGTTATGATTGAGGTCGTAATGTGTTATGAATCGAAAAAACGTAAATAACAATAGTAAAGTTATTCGTAAAAAGAGACTTCTGTCTACTTCAATTATGGCTGGAATGCTTGTTGCTTCTGTAGGTAGTTTGTATGGAGGTATATCTTTAGGAGAGGTCGTTAGTACGAATATATTTCGTGCTCCTGCTCCTGAGACTTTAGTGAATGGTTTAGAGGTTATTGAAAGCAGTACATATCAGGGGTTTGTATATTGCAGTGATAACCTTGGAGATGGTATTGAAGTGCCTGTATCTCTTGGGGTTAATGTCACTTTTGAAAAAGAAGTTGATACCCACAGTAATGATGCTCATGGTATATCTCTTGAAGAAGGTGCGTCAGTGATATTTAATAGTTCTGTATCAAGCAATCTAAATGAAGATGACGGAATTAATACATATAAATCCGGCGCTATATTTTCAGGAACAGTCGAGTCAAAATTTAATGATAATGGAATTATTATTAATGATTCAAATAATGAATTTATGATTGGTGGTTCTCCAGGGTTTGAGAACGTTGGTACTATGTTTGGAGATAGTGTGGTAATTGATTACAGCACCAATTACGGCATAAAATCACTAAACTCTTTTGTAAGATTTGATGGTAGCGTAACATCTAGTAATAGTGTTATAGATATCGCTGTAATAGGAGATATTGCTTCAGGAAAAACATCTACTGGCAAATTTAATGGTAGCGTTTCTACTACTAGTGGCCAGTATGGTATACAAATAAATAATAATGCAACAGGTATATTTAAAAGCTCAGTCATCGCAACAAATAATTCTTTATATGGTATTTGGGTTAATTATTTTTCTAATGCTACATTTGATAGCACGGTAACTGCAACGAGTAATGCTACTGGGATTAGTGTTGCAAGTTCAGATGCTACATTTAGTGGCTCAGTTGCAGCGAGTAATAATTCAAAAGAAGGAATTTATATTGTATCTTCAGATACTACATTTGAAGGAGCGGTAACATCAAATAGTAACTATGACGGAATCGTTATTAATGAATCCAATACTATATCTAGTAATGTACATTTTAAAAATAATGTTACTTTTAATAATAATTCTTTTTATGGTATAAAAGTATCAAATTCTACTGCAGAATTTGATACTAGCCTAAACCCTAGTAGTAATGCTATAGCGATTGCCGTGATAGGAGATATTTCTTCGGGGAAAACATCTACTGGTAAATTTAATAGCAGCATAACTACTACGGGAAATCAGTATGGTATCCAAGTCAATAATAATGCAACTGGCACATTTAAAAGCTCAGTAACTGCAACAAATAATTCTTTATATGGTATTTGGGTTAATTATTTTTCTAATGCTACATTTGATAGCACGGTAACTGCAACGAGTAATGCTACTGGGATTAGTGTTGCAAGTTCAGATGCTACATTTAGTGGCTCAGTTGCAGCGAGTAATAATTCAAAAGAAGGAATTTATATTGTATCTTCAGATACTACATTTGAAGGAGCGGTAACATCAAATAGTAACTATGACGGAATCGTTATTAATGAATCCAATACTATATCTAGTAATGTACATTTTAAAAATAATGTTACTTTTAATAATAATTCTTTTTATGGTATAAAAGTATCAAATTCTACTGCAGAATTTGATACTAGCCTAAACCCTAGTAGTAATGCTATAGCGATTGCCGTGATAGGAGATATTTCTTCGGGGAAAACATCTACTGGTAAATTTAATAGCAGCATAACTACTACGGGAAATCAGTATGGTATCCAAGTCAATAATAATGCAACTGGCACATTTAAAAGCTCAGTAACTGCAACAAATAATTCTTTATATGGTATTTGGGTTAATTATTTTTCTAATGCTACATTTGACGCTGCGGTAACTGCAACGAGTAATGCTACTGGTTTTTATGCTAGCGATTCTAATATTTCATTTGCTAATGATGTAATAGCGACAAATAATTCTTCATGGGGTATTTATCTTAATCATGACTCTGATGTCATATTTAACGATGATGTAGTATCATTAAATAATCATTCGGGAATGCAGCTTAATGGTTCTAATGTTACATTTAAAGGCGATGCAAGCGGAGTTGGTAGTAGTAGTGGTAAGGGTATTCATGTACAAAATACTTTTGGCTATACTACTTCAACTGTTACTTTTGAGCGCAGTGTCCTTGCTTCACAAAATAATTCTGATGGGTTATACATAGATTCCTCAAATTTTTCAGTGGGTATAAATACTACAGCTGATTATAATAAGCGTTCTGGTATAGTGATAGGTGCGTCAACTGGTACTCTTACTGGTGATGTACAAACTTTTAATAACTCTGAAAATGGTTTGAATATAATCGTTAATTCAAATACTACATTTAATGGGAAGATACATACTCGAAATAATTCATGGTCAGGTGTAGTAGCTGCTTATAATGGTACTGCTACATTTAATAAGTCTGTGATATCACGTCAAAATTCAAAGCGTGGTTTTACTGCAGATTCTTCTACTGTTACATTTAATGACAATGTGACATTATCTGATAACTCAGAAGAAGGTGCATATATCAATTCTTCTACAGTGTATTTTAACTATCTAGCGGATATATCTGATAATAAGTATGGTGTTATTGCAAACACATCTTCTAATATTATTTTTAACAATAATCTCAATGCAGATGATAATGATTTCAATGGCTTATCGTTCTACAATAGTTCAAATGGTACATTTAAGGGTAGTACCATATCCAGTAGAAACGATATTGGTATGGTGTTTGATAACTCTGTTGGAACATTCGAAGGCGTTGTAAATGCAGAAAATAATTCTAATCACGGAATTTATTTGAGTAACAGCGCAGATGTAACATTTAAGAATAATGTAACATTATACAATAATGATCAAGAGGGGGTTTATTTATTATCTAATGCAAAGGGGACGTTTAATAAAACATTTACTACCACTAATAATTATGACGGCGTATATTTTGATTCCTCTCAAGGAATATTCAATCAGTCAGTAATTTCAGGTAATAATGCGAATTACGGAATAGGTGTAGATAACGGATCTACAGTAACGTTATTTAAAGCTACTACAGTATCTGATAATTCGGGGAGTGGAATTTTTGCTAAAAGCTCTACTATGACTGCTGATGATACTTTGTTTCTTGATAGTAATGATAATGGAATATACGCTGATAATTCTACTTTGTCGTTCAAGAGTGTTACTGCATTTGAGAATAACCAAAACGGAATACATACACAAAATAATTCTACATCCACTTTTAATGAGGCTTTGTCATTAAATAGTAACAAAAAAAATGGATTTAATTCTAGTGGAGCATCTAAGAATATTTTCAATGATACTGTTAATTCGTTGAGTAATACAGAATATGGAATGGTTTTTAGTAATGTTCCGAATAATAGTTTTAATAAATCAGTAAGTACAGCTAGTAATAAAAAAGGTGGCTTATACGTAAGTAGCTCAACGCTTACATTTAATGATACCTTATCTTCTAATAATAATGCATTAGATGGTATTTATTTTACTGGTGGATCTGGGACTTTTCAGAAAACTGTGAGCACGCAGAGTAACTCGTCATATGGTATTTATTTCAATAACTCTAGTGGTATATTCAATGATATGACATCTGCTAGTAATAATGCAGTAGATGGAATATATGGTTCTGGTAACTCTAATATGACTTTTAAAAATGTGTCGTCAATTAATAATCTGTCACATGGTATATATTTTGATAGTTCAACAGCCACATTTAATGAAACTGTAACTACAACAGGTAACACAAAGCCTGGCATATATTTCAAAAATAACTCTAATGCCACATTTAATGGAACTGTAACAAGCGATAGTAATAAAGTAGATGGGGTATATTTTGACACTTCAAATGCAACATTTAACAATTCTCTAACTACAACCAACAATTCTCGGCATGGAATTGGTATTGACGTATCAACTATTACTTTTAATAATTCAGTAACATCTAGCAATAACACCAATGATGGTATATTCCTTGATAATTCAACTGGTATTTTTAAAGGGACTGTTACATCAAAAAATAATAAGGTTATTGGTGTATCTCTCTATAATAATTCTTCTGGAACTTTTGAAGGTCTTTTGACATCAAGTGATAATATAGATGATGGAATATATCTTAAAAATTCAACTGGAATATTTAAAAATGATGCAAATCTAAGTAACAATGGTCAGAGCGGTATTCGTATTGCAACTGGTGCAAATGTTACTTTTTCTAAGGCTATCAATGTTAGTAGTAGCAAAATTGATGGAATATCTATTGATAGCTCTACTGGTGCTTTTGAAGGAGGCGTTACATCATCTAACAACATATTTGATGGTATATATCTAAAAAACTCAACTGGAACATTTAAGGGTAGCATCACTAATGATAATAATAGAAATGGTATTCTTGCTCAAGTTGGCTCAAACCTAACTGTTATTAAAGCGGTAGCAGTTAGTAACAATACAGGTGATGGAATATCATTCGATAGCTCGACTGGTATTTTTGAAGGAGATATTACGTCAGCTAATAACACTGTTGATGGGATATATCTAAAAAGTTCAACTGGAACATTTAAGGGTAGTATTACTAATGAAAGTAATAGAAATGGTATTCTTGCTCAAGTTGGTTCAAACCTAACTGTTATTAAAGCGGTAGCAGTTAGTAACAATACAGGTGATGGAATATCATTCGATAGCTCTACCGGTACTTTTGATGAAAATATTATATCCAATAGTAGTGGTGCATATGGCTTATACTTCGACAACTCTACTGGATCATTTAAAGGTGATGTTGACATAAGTAAAAGTGGTAAGGATGGTATTGTAATTGCCAATGGATCAGTTGGTAATTTTACTAAATCTATTACCTCAAAAGAGAATAAAATTGATGGCTTGTATTTTGATAATGCATCAGGGAGTGTAGATGGTTCTGTTACTGTTACAAGCAATGAAAAGACAGGATTACATTTTAATAATGCAACTGTAGTTGTGAATTCTTTGGTAACTAGTACGGACAATCTAGAAGACGGTATACATTCAAGTAATAATTCAAATATTACATTTAACAGTGGTGTTGTAGCAAATAACAATGGAATAAAAGATATCTTGCTTGATAATTCAACTATGACATTTAATTCATCTGTTGATGCTTCCCAAATATATATGCAGAATATAAATGCAGCTTTAATACTTGGTGATGGGGGAAAGTTAAATTCTAGCGTAGTGACAGCAAATGCTGGTGAAGGGAAGGTGACATTTAAGGGATCTTTGGATCTAAATAATGATATAGGGGAAGATGCTAAACCTGTTAGTGAGGTGGTGTTTTCTGCTCATGACGCTCCTAAGGTGGTTAACGTGAAAGCATCAATTTATGCTAATAATACTTTACTTTCTGGGAAGTATGCTGAAATAGCATTTGACGCTGAAGAAGATGGGTTCACTTTGAATACTCCTCTGGAAGCAGATGCTGCTGGAGAAGGGCGTGTGACATTTAATGGCAGTAGCAAGATTCATAAACCTATTGGAAGTAAAGACAAGCCATTAAATATGATAAATTTAAGCGAAACTGACCCAGAAAAGATTACAGAACTAGGTGGTAATATTTACGCTAATGTGATTAATATAGGAAAAGCTGTATTTAAACCAACTAAATCTCTTACAATAGATAGTAGTAGTGGAAATACAACATATCTAAAGGATACTACTTTAGACCTCGGTTCTAATACTCTTACTTTTTCTGGTGATGTTATTGCAAATGGTCAAGATGAGATAACTATAAAAACTATATTTGATGGAAAAAATATAGGTGATATTGCGTTAAGTGGAAAAAATGACACTATTGATTTAACAAAATCTAAGCAGCTTACAATTGATATTACCGAAGCTCCTGGCACTCCAAATCCTGAAAAAGGTGAAATCAGGAAAATCTATCTATTCGTGGCAAATGGTGGAGAGTTAAAGTTACAAGATTTATATTATGTTAAGTCTTATAATCCTTTTGCATATTGGATATTTGATAATGAAATAGGGCTGTTATATCAATTAGCGCAAGAAGATATAACCAACATCATAAAGAGAACATTACCAAAACAACAACAGAATATAGATACTATTGAAGAGGAGAATACGAAGTTAATTAAAGAAATATCTGATGTAATAGCAAATAGTGGTGTTGATGCTGGAGAAGAATTATTAGCAAGGCTTACTAATCCAGATGCTGTTTCTCTTGCATATGCATCATTAAATACAACACGTGAGCATGCAACTCAAGTAATATCACATAGGATAGACGGTATACAAGATACAGGAGCTGCCCCTCCTCCAATAGATCTTGCAGATTCTGGCACTCAAATCACTGGTGTTGCTTCGGGTGATAAAGAGAAGAGATATGGTGTATGGTTCAGTCCATTTTATGGAATGAATATTCAAAAAACAAACAATAATTCACCTGGGTACAAGTCAGATTATTATGGAGCTGTAATTGGACTAGATAGTGCTATAAACGATAATACAGCAATCGGTATTGCACTTAGTTTTGCGCGAACTGATGTAAAGCATAAAGATCATAATACTGGCGATAAAACTAGGTCGGACACATATATAGCATCTATATATGGTACATATGAAATAACAAAGCAATTTTTTATACATTCTTTAGCTTCTATAGGTACTAGTAAGGTTAAGAATAAGGAAATAAGAATAGAATTTCTAAAAAATACTATAGCAAAAGCAAGTTACAAAGTGATGTCATGGGGAGCTGAAATAGCTTTGGGCTATCACAAAAAAATGGCAAATAATCTTATTTTAACTCCTAAATTTGGATTTGATTTTAATAAAGTATATGGAATCAAATATACGGAAACTGGATCTAGTTTACAGAATCTTACAGTTAAGCGTAAAGCTATGAGTAGATTAGAAGTAGTACTTGGGATGCGTCTTGCCAAATCTATAAATATGCATGACCTAGTGGTTACCCCTGAAATTCATGGCAATATAAGGCATGGCTTATTTAATCACGATTTAGATGTTTCTATCTTTCAACAAAATAGTGGGACTAGCTTAATACCTCATACCCCTAAAAAACATAGAACTCTTTACAATGCTGGACTAGGCCTAGACGTGGTGAGAGATAATATATGGGAATACAATATAGGGTATGACATAACCCTTAGTGAGAAATACGTTGCACACCAGGGGACACTTAAATTAAAGTTAAAATTCTAACACTTGTTTCTTTTTCAACACTCTAATACCATAAAATCAATTCATTTATGTTGTATGCGTTGATTAACATTCATTTAATCAGTTATTATTTTCTAAGTGCAATTGTTATATATATTAGGTGATTTCTTGTTATGAGTGCTAATAGAAATTTTAAACTACTTTCTTCAACTATCCTTGCTGGGTTAGCAAGCACAACGGTATTATTATCTTCGCAAGCTAAAGCTGTATACGGCTTACAAGTTTATTATTCTACAGAGAATCACTACGGGTCATCTTATGTTGGTACTAGTGGTAGCCATGCTGGTAATGGAAGCAGCGGTAGTAATGGTGGCACTGGAAGTACAGGATACTTTGATGCTGATGGTGGTCGGGGTGGCAATGGTGGTGGTGGTAGCCATGCGGGTCATGGAACTGATGGATATCTTGGTCTATACAGTTACAGTGGTAATGCTACATTTCATAATTCTACCTCTTTTACAGCTGGTCCTGGTGGCAATGGTGGTAACGGTGGCAATGGTGGTTGGGGTGGCAATGGTGGTTGGGGTGGCTGGGCTGGTTGGAACGGTGGTAACGGTGGCTATGGTGGCTATGGTGGTAATGGTGGTAACGGTGGCAATGGCAAAAATGGAATGTATATACTTTATTCTACTTTAGAGTTTAAAGGCAGCGTTTCGGCTAGCTATAGTTCTGGCGGCTCTGGTGGTAATGGTGGCTCTGCTGGTGGCCCTGGTAGTGGTGGTGGTGCTCAATGGCCTGGTGATGATGGTAGTAGTGGTGCTTGGGGAGGTAATGGTAGTAATGGTAGTAATGGTAGTGGCGGTAGTTACGGAATGGATATTGTTAATTCAAAGCTTATTTTTAACAATAATGTAACTACAGATCCAGTAACCATGAGCGGTTCTGAATTTGTATTTAATCTAGAGAATACAGTTCTTCATTTCAATGGAAATGTTAATACTTCGGGTAGTACAATAACGTTAAATACTAAGTATAATGGTTCATCTATTGGAGAATTGAGGCAAACTGGAGGAACATTTAATCTATCTAGCAATAGTCCTTCTGTGGTAATTAATTTAACAGAGGAAGAGTCGGCAACTACAGTACCTAAAATTGGTCAAGTAATTAGACTTCCTATATTAAGAAATAGTGGTGGAGCTTTTTCTCTTCCTCCAAGCTATAATGTAACATTTAATAAAAATCTGAATTCAGCACATGCTGATATTGTTGATTGGAAATATGATAATGGTGATTTAGTTCAGACTTTTAAGACTGAGTTAAAAGGTGGCATAGTGTTAGATGTTGCATTTGAGGCCATTACTCCAAATACGGCAGATCTTAAGTTTCAAGGAGATGCAACAATTAACGCAGACATTGGAACAGTATCTGTGCCACTTCGTGAACTAAATTTTAGTAATAATACTACAACAACAATTAATGCTGATATATCATCTAGAGATGTATTGTTTGGTGATAATGTAAAAGCAGTGCTCAAAGCTATTAACTCTGCTAATTTAAGTTTTGGTGCGGGTTCTTACGTGACATTGAGTAATGATATATCATCTACTGATGTGTTATTTGGTAATGCTGTTACAGCAATATTAAAAATAGTTAATGCAAGTAATAAGTTAAACTTTGGTACAGATGCTGATGTTACATTAGATGGTAAGCTGACATCAACAAATGAAGTGACTTTTGGAGATAATGCTAAGACTACAGCTAATGCAGAGATATCGTCTAAGGATATAGTATTTGGTAATAAGGCTATAGCAACATTGAAGGTAGTGAATGCGAGTAATAAGTTAAACTTTGGTACAGATGCTGATGTTACATTAGATGGTAAGCTGACATCAACAAATGAAGTGACTTTTGGAGATAATGCTAAGACTACAGCTAATGCAGAGATATCGTCTAAGGATA
>Ga0206126_10003994_pt1 | contig 14555 bp, 18 predicted proteins | sample Helgoland_Spring_5_FD_148621 | JGI IMG/M metagenome (GOLD analysis project Ga0206126, IMG submission 148621) | Pelagic subsurface seawater microbial communities from Kabeltonne, Helgoland, North Sea - Helgoland_Spring_Bloom_20160412_1 | ecosystem: Environmental > Aquatic > Marine > Epipelagic ...
GCTCCACTTAAATACAGTAGAGTTACTATCGTCATTACATTACTTTCTTCACATGGTATGCCGCCAAGTTACACGGATCATATTTCCATTGTGTCATTGTGTTATGAAATTTAGGATTTTCAGCACGGCATTCTTGGTATGACTCGTAAGCTTTTGCTGCTTGCCAATCATGTTCCATGCCATAACCTACTCCACCTACTAATGCTAAAATTGCTATTACTTCCATAATAACCTCCTTACTTTTTCATAATCCAGTTTTTAAATTTGTACCATACGTTTTCGAGATAAGTTTCCCAAACCCATAATGCTACGACTACACCAAGTGCCCATTGCCATAGTGGTGCGGCTACTGTTACTAATTCATGCATATTACTATCCTCCATTATTTTTTCTTTGTTGCTTTCTTTCTTCTTAAAGCAGCAACTCTTCTTGGTTTACCCGCAGGTTGTCCAAGTTTATTCTTTTGCGCTATACGAGAGCGTTTCTGTGCAGCTGTCATTTCTCCAGATGTTTTTGGAGTCTTGCTTGACACCCGTTTACTCGGTCTGCAATATGGTGTACTCCGGCCATCGCCCTTCTTTCTACCACATGCTTTCCCAGTCTTTACGTCTTTCCACTCTTCCTTAAACCAACGTTTAAGTGATGCACCTTTTGCCGTCTTTCTAACAGCCATTATCTTTTAGCTCTTGTGTGTCCTTTAATTGCACAACCGTCAATACTTCCGCCCTTCTTATATCCTTTAGCTTTCTTTTTCTTATCTAACTTGGTACCCTTCTCTTTAAAATTCTGTTTATTTTTAGGTCCAGGTTCAGCTTTATTTAATTTATCCATAAACTTAGCCCTAGCTTTATCTGCTCTTACTTTAGCAGCGCCAGTTGGTTTAGGTGCACTATTTATTTCCTTCACAACTTTATTCTGCTCTTTAGCCATTTTCTTTTGAGCTTTAGTTGCTAGTCCTTTAATTACTTTTTTAGCTCCATATCGACCTGCTAATCCTGCTGCTATTGCTAGTGGTGCTACCATAATATTCTCCTATTTTTTACCTTTGTTTTTTCTGCATTTAGCAATAGCGCCAGATGCATATGCACTTGGAAATACTTTATATGATGACTTTACTCTATGGTAACAATCATCTTTAACACTTCCGCCTTTCTTCATTTTAGTCTTTGAGTGACTGCATCCACAATCGCTCTTCTTAACCTTACCACCTTTCTTCATTGCTTTAGGAAGCTTCTTAGGGTTTACAATACCCATCCCTCGGCAGCCTCGCATTATCTAGACCTTTTAGCTCTTGTGAGCCCTCTAGTTGCACATCCATCAATCTTACCGCCTTTCTTAAATCCAGTCATACTTGGTCTGCTTGGCCCACGTTTTTTCAGATCAACTTTTGGGTCTTTATTTCTAGGTTTAGGTCCAGTACTTGGAGCACTCATAGAAGTCATCATAGGTCCTGAAGGCCCACGTTTTTTTAGATCAACTTTCTTAGCTGCTGGTTTATTAACCTTACCCATGTTAGGCCCTATTTTAGTATTAGTAGGTTTACCCGGTTTAGGAGCAGGTCTATTTACTTTGCTCATATTAGGTCCTATTTTAGTATTAGTAGGTTTACCTGCTTTAGGGGCAGGTTTACTTGCCTTACTCGTAGGTTTTTTAAGCTCTTTCTCGTTTATAGTTTTAGAACCTTTAGGTGCTTGCTTCTTAAGTTTATTAATTTCAGCGTCGGTCAAACCTTTTTTCTTAAGTTTCTTTTCTGTTGTTTTGTTTATAGTCCCAAAAGTCCTTATATTTCTTTCTTTTATCTGCTTTCTAATTTTTTCCAATAATGTTGCCATTTTGAATCTCCTTGATTAGACCATGCGGCCTTTAGTACGTCCTTTAATAACACAGCCGTCACCTCGATGTTTCTTAACAGCCCCACCCTTTTTCATTTTCTTAACTTTCTTTTTAGCTTTTTTTGCTTTAAGCATATCTTCATACCCTTTCTCAATCATGCGTCTTTCTTTAGGAGTAGAGACTAATTTAGATATTCCTTTATCCACAGTTCTTAATCCTGGTATACCTTTTGCGGTTCTAATACCTTCTGCATAAGCTTCTTGTGTATTAGTCATGCCGCCCTTTTTATATTTCTTAGTCATTACTTTCTCCTGTTAACATTTCCATCTTTTACGTGCTTGACGTAATCTAGAGTTTGGGTCTTTAGCTGCTTTAGGAAAGTCTTTCATTTGTCCTGCAGACCTTGCACAAAATGACTTACGTCTCTTTGCATCTTTAGAACCTTTCTTTACTTTTCCTGTTACTGCTGTTTTAAGTTTAGAACCTGGGTTTGCTTTCCGATAGGCTGCAACGCCTTTCTTTGTCATTCCCGCTCCTGTCTTAGTCTTTCTAAAATTACCTGACTTAACAGAAGTTTTGATTCCCATTCCTTTTTTCTTAGGTGTTGCCATTACACACAATCTCCTAATGCTTCAAACCAACGTCTCAATTCCTCAAGGCGTTCTTTATTACTTACAGGTTTGGGCTCTTCGTCCATCTAAGCCCACTTCCTTTTCTTACCTTTATTAGCTTTTGCCATTGGATTAGGGTCAGCTAATTTTTTAGTCGGTGGTTTAGGTTTAGCTTTCTTTCTAGCTACTCTAGTTATAAATGGTGTTGCCGGTGTATCGTCTGTTGGGAATACTGCTACCCCCTGAATACTCCATGCATTTGCACCTATACAAGTTAAGACATATACAGAACCTGCTTCTCCGCCTGTAGACTCTCCATTACCTGATATCGCATTTGCTGTGCCAGGTGAATGATAGAATCCTGCTAGTCCACCTGCATCATCACAATAGTTAATTGTTCCGTAGAACGTATCTGCTATTCTTCCAGTCTTAAATAAAATAGGTGTAGTAAGGTCAGCTAAAACGATAAAGCTAAACTGCATTCCAAAGTTACAATCATCACCGGAATTAATAATAGCCGGTAAATTAATTATGCCTCCGTTTGCAGTTATAGTAATCTGTTTACCTGATTGTCCTTCAACAGTTAGATTAAGCGTACCACCTGGAAAGGATACAACGCTGTCCTCACCAGTACTAATAAAGCCGTTATGTGATCTGACAGGTCCTATAAAAGATGTCATTGACATAATGTATTATCCTGCTGATACTGATAGAGCGCCAGCGTTATTCCATAGCTGTCCTGCGACAGAAGGGTCAGATGTAGGCAAGTTTGCCATAATTACTATTGCGCTATTAATTGTAAATGTACCGCCTGCTGATGAAAAGCCGTTTTTAGATACTACCGGCCCACTGAATGTAGTTGTTGCCATTTTGATTTCTCCATACAAAGTTATAACTTATCAATCGTGTATGCGTCTGCTGGGGCAGTTTGATAAGTCGATTATGTTCCCAGTATTGCTATCATACTACTTATTTCGTCTTTTATCTAGTCCCTTATTTCCGCCTTAATCCTGAAAGTTTTATTTTATAATTAGTGCTTGTTGACCAATTCTCACTTGCCCCATAAAGAGGATAGGGGAAAGCACCTGCAAATTGAATTTGGTCTTTATCGTATGTAGACTCTTTCCATGAACTTCTTTTAACTTGCATTTTTAAAATTAACACACCGCTTTTATATACCTCAAACCAAGTATCGTAAGTTGCTGAATAAATTGACAACTTTTGCGCACCATATTCATTCGTTAAAAAAAGTTTATTTAAGTAAACTATGTTGGTTGAACCAACATTACTCACTGTCACGCCAAACTGATTATCATATAATATTCCGGCAGATTTTTTGTTATAAGTCTCGCTACCGCTAGTCAAAGTGTAATATGAAGCGTCTTGTTGAGTTGCTAGGTGATTTAGGTCAGTTTTTGCACCTGTGTATTTTGCATTAGGTTGTGTTCCACCATAAACAGCAAAAACATTACCATTTCTAGTAGTCCATTTAACTGTGTTGTAGCCAGAGTTTCCGTGATCTAAACTAAAGTTAAGACCAAAGTTTTGATTATCAGAGCCACCACTATTAGTTCCATCTGCGTTTGTGGCGTATATGGTTTTAATATTAACAAATCTGCTTGGCAGTGATGGCTCAATAATGATTTCTTTCTTATGTTTTACTAACCCTGTAAATGTACCGCCTGAAGTTTGCATATAACCATCTAGGTTTAAATCACCTTCAGCAAGGTTAAAGAACTTAACTCGTACACCTACTTTTACACTTTGTCCTGATACAGCAGTATCATCCTCTTCACCTGGGCCACCTTCGGCTTTCACCACGGTAACATCCATGACTGTATGAGTAGATTGTTTATCTACTTTGCTAACTACTCCTAGTAAGAATGAGCTATCTAATCCTTCAAACATCTCTATATACATTCCCACTTCTACATCGTCAAACGTATGAGTCTGTGGTGGTTCTTCAGAGTCTATATTGTTAAAGTAAACCTGAGCTGTTTCGCCAAACTTCTGTACAATTTGAGTAGAACTATTGGCTAGATAGTATGCGCCTTCAATTGGAGCTCTAGCTGCCAAGCCTGTAGCAGGGTCGTGTTCCCAGTGACCTCTATCAAACGAGGGTGCTAATGCTTCTATCTCTTCCTCTAACTCAATGATATCGTTTTCAGAAGAAGTCATCCTTGTAGATAAGCCACCAATAGCTGCAGAGTTACTAGCAATGTCTGATTTGTTTTTAGCGATGTCTGTTAAATTTTTAGCAATCTTTGTGTCTTGTGCTCCCTGCGAAGCGTCTACTTCAGTTTTAGTATAGGTAGTTGCTTGAGGTGCTTTAGAAGCAATCTGAGCGTCTTGGGCTCCCTGTGAAGCGTCTACTTCATCTTTAGTGTATGTAGTATCTTGAGGTGCTTTCTTTGTAATCTCTGTATCTTGAGCCGCTTGTGAAGCATCTACTTCGGCTTTAGTATAAGAATCTATTGGGTCTGGAATCTCAGGTATTTCTGGAATCTCAGGAATCTCTATAGCTGCTATATCCGCTGCGTTTTTTGCAATGTCTGAGGTGTTCTGTTCTACTTGTTTAATTAAGTCTGGGTCAATCTCTACACTTCCGCCTTGTGCTGATGATTGAACTGATCCATCAGGGAATAGAATACCCGTACCTGTAATTTCAAAAGGCCTTGTATATTTATTGATTTGGATTAATCCTGGGACTTCCTCATCTATATAGTCAACTTTAGGTGCAGCTTTTGGTTTAGCTTTAGCCTTTGGCTTCTTTCTTTTTATGATATCTTTCAATTTCATTTTTTCATCCTCGCTTCTAATTTATCTAGGCGTTTTGATAATTTCTCAATGAGTTTATCTTTTAACTTAACATCTTTCTCAAGGTTAGTTACCATTACATCAAGTGATTTAGGAGCGTTATTTACATAAAGTGAACCTGTAATATCTACTCTGCCATCAGTACCAATAGTCATTCTTGGTGAGTTATTAGTAATAATTCTAAAAGCATTATTTGTTGTTGTGCCTACTGTTCCGTATGTACTTGAAGAGTTAAACAGTATTGTTTTAAGTCCGCCCTGACCGCCCTCATCTACAGTAATTCCTTGATTTGACCTTGTTGTGTTAAGATATAACCCCTCACCAGAATAAGTAGCCTGATTATCTTCTTCTGTCCAGTCAACCGCTGAAGTTGAACGTCTAAGCGATCCTTGGCCATCTATATATAAGTTTGGTGTAGCTGGCTCACCTGTTATTGAGTCTTTACTAGCATCAGAAAGTCTATAAAAATGAATATGCCCAGTATTGGCAAAAGTTGCTATCCTAGAATCTGGATGTGCTCCGCCAAAATCTACATGACCAGTGCGGTTAACCGTAACTCTCTGTTCACCGTTAGTAATAATCTTAAAACCATCGGCTGTGGTTGTTCCAACTACTCCAAACATATTCCCACCTGCATCATTATCGCAAGTCAAAGTTGTGTGAACTAGTCTATTATCATTAATAATTGGATTAATCTTGGTTTTGACATTTAATGCAGATCGTCTATTTAATGTATCATCCTCTATAGTTATATTATTTTTATAGACTTCTTCAACATTAAGAGGAGATTTATCATCTCCAGGTATAATAACTGCAACGCCATCACCTGGTTCTATAGAACCCGCTAATTTATCGTTGGCATTAACATAAATCTGCATCCATGTACCATGGTCTGTTATTGCTGTAATCTCCATTAGACCACCACCTAGATGGTTGGTATTTTTTTTGTAATGAGTTGTTCTTACTTCAATAGAATCTCCAACTTTAAGAGTTCGCATTACAGTCATAAAATCATTTCCGTTGGCATGGGTAGGAGTAGGTAATGTTGCTCCACTTATTTTAAGTTCAGTAGTGCTGCTATACATCAAACTATTCATTGTAATAGTACTTAATGCAGGATCGTCGTCATTCCATGAATGAAATGCACCTTTGAAGTTATGCCATTGTGGTACAATTTCTCTTACACGAGTCCAACTATTATCAGACGTAGCTCCACATTTACGTCCCCAAGCATCCGTGTTGTTTCCATTGGGTTCTGGAAAGGATACAACTTCTGACCAACCACCATTTTGTCTTGCGTATTGCCTATTGTCTTCTGGTGCTTCTTCTATACCACCTGAACCACCGACTGAACCACCGCCTGAATCACCGCCTAAAGATTCTGGGAATGGGAATATTTGATGTTTGCCTAAGAATAATGTTTCCATCTGATCATCGCCTAGAACAACTTGATTATTAACGACGCCATCCTCTTCATCTACAGCTAGTCCTAGTTTAGGTTCAGCCGCGTGTCCTATGATAATATTGTTGTCACCTGATGTCATACCAAACCCAGCGTATTGACCTAATAAAGTGTTGCAGCTACCATTTATAAGAGTCCCAAAACTTTGAGAACCTATGGCTATATTGTCTGTACCATATCTAATAGACCTAAAAATCTTGTTGCCTATTGTGATGTTATCTCGCGTAGAGTAAGGGTTCCAATATATTCCTGGTATATACTCTTCACTTACACGAGTTTCAGGATGAGGTTTCTGTCCAATCATTATATTTGATACATCATTGTAGGGACCATCTGCAGGAGTCATGCCTACAAACAATCCATTAAGGTTTATATTGTGATATGCAACTTCAGCATAAGGAACTGTTACAGACGGATTGCTCCCGTGATCTGGAGACGTAATATCTTTTGCTATCCAATCAACTCCATATCCTTCGGCTGGCATAGTTACTTGTGCGATTTCTCCCTCAGCTATTGTACCTTCAGTAATAGTGTTATATTGTGTGTCTAAGGGATTTACAAACTCTAATGTATAATATGTTTCCTCCCCACCAAGAGGGTCCCAATCATCTGAATCTATTGCAGAGTTTATGTAAAACCTACCCTTACCATTAGGACTAGAAATGTTAATTTCAGGCGAGAATCCATCCATATTTGGGAAAGGTAATTCTCTTCCGTCTTGGTCCAACTTAGAAACCAACGCCCCTCTTATTGATGAATAATTTTCGTCTGCGAGAGGTCCTCCTTCTCCTATAAAATAGACTTGACCAGGTAATGGAGCCTGTGGACTAGATGGGTCAGTGTTCTTAACATATAAATAATCATGAGGTGTCCACGATTCAGCAACAGCATCGCCTGAACCACCACTTCCACCACCTACTGCTATAGGTTCTGTTCCTGTTACAGTAAATGATAGTGTAGAATCTACAAAGTTATTTGCCATACTCTTAACTACAATACCAAATTGCGTTGTAGGGTCTGAAACTATATCTAAATTAGTATTACAATTTCTACCTTCAGATTGATTGCCTGTAACAACAATAGATGATGTATCTATAACTGCTTTATCTAAAGTTACAACATATTTTCCTGTAGCAGTTTTTTCACAAGTAAATCCTGTTCCCTCATTAACTGTACCATCTTGGTTAATAGTCCCTGAATAAAGCACAGGTAATACATCTGTAGTACCACCACCTCCACTACTAGCTTCACCTACAGCTATAGCTAATGGCATACGAGCTTCGTGCCAAAATTGTAAATTAACTGTTCCTGTATATAAATTAAACTTATAAACTGAATTAGCTGGAACTACATAAGTTTCTGTATAGTAACCACCTTCAGATGAGCCAGCTCTACCAATTGTATTACCATCAATACTAAAATTTGCAGAACCGCCCCCAGAGTGAGCTATAGTTACATATAAAGGAACATCATTTGTGTTTGTGTATTCTGTGCTTATTGCTCTTTCAGCAATAACATTTTCCCATACTAATGCTTCAGGTGTAGAACCGCCACCACATGACCCTTTGTCTGCTTTACCGTCTAATAACGTATTAGTTTCAGTCTTAGTATAAGCATCAACATATGGTGGCATTGCTTCTATGTCTGCTGTATTTTTTGCAATATCTGCTGTGTTTTGAGCAATGTCTGATGTGTTTTTTGCAACATCTGCTGTATATTTAGTAATGTCTGATGTGTTTTTAGTTACGTCTGTTGTGTTCTTGTCTATCTTTGTGTCTTGAGCAGACTGTTGTGTGTCCATCTCAGTTTTAGTATAGACATTTGCCTTATCCGCTTTCTTAAGTATCTCTTCATCTTGTTCATTTTGAGATGCGTCTACTTCAGCTTTAGTATAAGAATCTATAGGTGCAGGTATTGCTGCAATAGCATCTGCATTAGTTTGTATATCATCTATGTTCTTGTCTATCTTTGTATCTTGAGCAGATTGTTGTGAGTCTATTTGAGCTTTAGTATATGTAGTTTCTTTGTCTGCTTTTTTATCAATCTCTGTATTCTGTGCTTCTTGTGAAGCATCTACTTCGGCTTTAGTATAAGAATCTACAGGCGCAGGTATTGCTGCAATGTCTGCTGTGTTTTTAGCGATGTCTGATTTATTCTTATCTATCTTTGTATCTTGAGCAGACTGTTGTGAGTCTATCTCAGTCTTAGTATAGATATCTCCTGCATCAGCTACAGCATCCCACTCTCCATCTTTTCTACCATACATTTTACCGTCAACGGGGGCATCAGGTATACCTGAAGTTTCACTAATAGATACCCATGTTTCATTGTTACGAGCATATGTCTCACCATCTGTTGGTGCATCTTCTATAACATCTTTTTTATCAGCCTTTTTAACTATCTCTGCATCTTGTTCGTTCTGAGATGCATCTACTTCAGCTTTAGTATAAACATCAATTTTATTTGCTTTTGTAGCAGTTACATCATCTTGTGCTTGTTGTTGCGAATCTATTTGGTCTTTGCTATATGTATTTATAGGTGCCGGTATATTTGAAATAGCTTCTGCATTCTTTGCAATCTCTATATCTTGTAAATCTTGTTGGGCATCTACTTCAGCTTTAGTGTAAGCATCAACAGTTTCGCCACCGTTAGGTCTAGCTTCTAATGCAGCTATATCCTCTTCGTTTTTAGTAATTCTATTTGAGTTGGTCTGAATGTCTGCATGGTTCTCAGCTATGTCGTGATTTTGTTTTGACTGTTGTGCATCTATTTCAGTTTTAGTATAAGTATCTACAGGTGACGCGCCCTCTCCAACATCTGAAAGAAGTGCTATAGTACCGGATTTAGTGGGTGTTGCTATTATAGTACCCGCAGGAGCTTCTGCATCAGATACTATTTTTGTGTTACCTAGGTGAATTTTATTAGATGCCATCTTAGTGTTCCATGTAAATTTTAATTATATGTCCTATGATTATACTACAAAAAAAGGGGCCTAAGCCCCTTAAATTTAAACGTTGTAATACATGTATTACTTATTCATTACATACATTGTTACTTCAAAACCGAAACGCATTTCTGTAGCAGCGGGTTTAGTCCACATAGTAGTTCTCCTTAGTTAGTTACAACTGAATTGTATCTGATTGGTAAATGCTCGCAATAAGGATTTTCATGAGTGTTAGATAGAGAAAAGCCCAGCAGAGAGGAGCCGGGCTTTTCAGGGTAGTGCTTAAAGTAGAACTATGAAAACTACTTATGCACCTGGTGAACCCCACATACCTAGTGGATCACTCCAACCGAATGAATATCTTTCACGGGCTTTATATCTTACGTTGCCTGTATCGAAGTCACCGTCCATCGAAGTTGTTAAAGCAGTTCTTTCAAAGTGCTTCATGCCGTTAGGTACATCAGTGGTTAGATAGAAACCATTTGTATCTGTTAGATAGTGGTTTACTGTATAACCTTCTGGTATAGAGCTATTTGTATACATTGCATTAATATCGTTATCAGCAGTACCAACACGAAGTTGAGTTTCTAATATACGAGTAGCCACGAATTGTAATGCTGGTGGAATAACCAACTTACGTGGTTTAGCTGCAATTAATAGACCTCTTTCATCAGTCCATGCTGCGATTTGAATCACTGCGTTTTCTAATGCTGTTTCGTTAAGGTCTGTAGGTGTGTCTTGTGTATTACTATTAACGCCACCTGATACTAATGGGTGTGAATCGTTAAATAATGATACGCCGTCGCCACCTGTATAGGCTGCATCAAAACCATTGTTAATGACATTAGCTGCCCTAACTTGTTTTGTGTTAGCCATTGAACGTGCAAGAGCTTTAGTATAACGAGCTGATAATGAATCATATAGATTATCTTCAACCGCTTCTTCAGTTAGACTGAAACCTAAAGCAATTGTTACGTGGTTGTAACGTGATGTAAACGCTTCTTGTGCATTATCATATGCAATAGCTGCGCCTTCGTTTTTGACTGGTGCGTTAGCAAAGCCAGACAGTTTTGTTTCTTCCTCAAAAGAACGGTCAGAAGATTCAGTTTCGTAAATCTCTTTATGCTCTTCGCCATAACGGTCATATTCTAAACCGAATAATGCGTTAAGACCTGGAAGTAGCTCCTTAAGGAGCTGTGCTCTTGAAATAGCCATTTCTTATCTCCTTAATTTATACACCCAGAGGGTTGTTATATGAGTGAATTTCGTCATTGAACTTAATCAATACGTCAGTAAATTCATCACCCACAGTTGAAGTAGGACTATCAACAAAGTCAACGATTCTGAACGGTAATGTTGCTGTCGCAGCTGTAGTAGCTGATACTGCTGAAGTTGAGTTACCGTTAATTAAAACGCCTGTTGATGTTGATTGAGCCGCAGCAAAATCAGTGTTCTGACCTAAGTCAGCCTGAGTTACTGAGCCGTCCGCTTGTGCCATAAATACTACATCTGGATCGTCGATTACGTATGCTTTCGCATCAGCAGCGACTGTGCCTGTTGGCCACATGTTATTGAATGTTAGTTGTTGTGTAGATGGGTCTGTGTAAGTACAACCTACAAAAACTCCAATAACACCAACACCAAAAGTGGTAACTAATCCAACAGTTCCGTCTGTTTCTATTTGAACAACTTGTCCATTAAATAGATTCGACGCATATCCAGAAGCAATCGGCAATAGGCGAGTAGACCCCGCATAGGGTGTACCACCTACATGGTTTACGGCTTTAAGACCGTAAGGTGTAGCTGTTTTAGCCATGATTGTTTCTCCTAATTTTTATTTCCCCTTTCCAAATCGACGGCCATTTTCATTACCTTCAGCGAACTTAGGCATACGAGGGTCACTTTGATTCATATATTGTGAATCTACAGCTTCCGTTTGTTGCCTTGTTTTCTCGTTCATGTAGGCTTTTCTTTGGTCCATCAACTCTTGAGGAGCTTTACATAATAATAGACCACCAATCTCAATACCTTCTTTGAAGTTACTATTGGGGTCTGCTTTTAGTATGACTTCTGGGTGATCCGCATGCTTCACCGGTTCCCAGCCTTCACGCATTTTTGAAGAGACGTTCATGTTATCAGGTTCGTTCATCAAAGAAACTCGAATCCACCTATATGACCAACCGTCCTGTTTTGTAAACTCCGGTAGGAGTGAGGCAGGTTGCCATGTTTGTGGTACTTCTTCTCTTACTTCTGTTTCTCTTGCTGTTCTTTTTACCTTATCCATTTGCGTCCTCCAATTTAATCATCTCTCTTGCGTATTGTTCCGGTGTAAGTTTCAACTTTTTCGCAAATGCTACTTGAGTCTTACTTAGTCGTACTTTCTTTGGCGCGGTACTTCGCGTTGCCGGTGCAACCACATTAGATGGTTTTTTGCGTTGGGCGGGTTTTTCTTCCGGTTCCAACGATTCTTCCCCAAAATTTTCAGGGAACCGTTTTTGCATCGTCTCATCGATCCGATGGTAGTATTCGTCACTTGTAGGACTTAACCCACTCCTGACTAATTTTTCATGTACGCCTAGAGCTAATGAAGTCATTTCCTCATCTTTGCCAAACCAGGTATTTTTTTCTTGCCATGCTTGCGCTTTTGCGTCTGGTTTAGTAACGTTAGGTTGTACTTGTTGTTGATTAGACTGTATATCAATTTCTTTCTCTTGTCCAGTGTTATATTGAGGTTTTAGCCCACTAGCTTGCGCTAGTTTCATTTGGGCACTATTCATTGCACCCTGAGCTTCAACTATTTTCTCTGTGTCTCCAGATTCATAAGCCTCTTTATAATCACGTTTAGCCATTTTAAGTTCAGCTTCAGAAGCACTGACTAAAGTTTTAATATAGTCTTCCTCACCTGTACTTAATGTGGTCTGTAGCTTTTTATTTTGGTCTGCTACTTTCTGTGCATATGTAACAGCCTCTTGTCTTTCTCTTTCGGCTTTCTCTTTTTCACGTCTTTCGTCATGATGCATCTTTTTCAATTGCGCCATACGTTGTTTAACACGTTCAGAGTAACCTTCAAGAGTATCTTCTTCTACCTCTTTTTTAATCTCTTCCGGTAGTGGTTCTTTGCCTCTATCTTCAGGAGGAGTATCGTCTTCTTCCTCTACAAACAATTCTTCTTGTTTAGGCTCTTGTTCTACTCTTTCAACATCTGCAGTAGATTTTTCACCATCACTATCTTTCTTGGCGGCCTCTAAATCTACCTCTAATTCTTCGCCTTCCATTTCTACTTCGTCTGGTATTTCATTTATAACTTTAGCCATCTTGCTCTCCTTATGCGCGTTCGTAGCCACGTGGATCATCCACTACAGCTTCAACCGTGTCGTCGTTAATAATGCGGAATTCTTTTCCGTGAATCTTAATTCTAGTTCCTGAGTAAGCTCGTGTAACAACAAAATCACCTTCTTTACACCATGGACCTGATGGGAATCTGTCTTTATCTTGGTAAGCTAAATCTCCAAGTTGCATAACAAATAAACATACAGTCGCACTTTCTTCTATACTCTTAACTTTGTCTGATTTAATCAAACCACTTTCATAAGCTTCATCTGCTTCAGGTACAAGACACAGAATACGGTAGCCCTTCACATCAGGAAGTTGAGATGCTAGTTTTGCTTTAGCTTCATCTTCGCTAACTTTTTTACCGTCAGTGGTTTCAGTATTTTTGGTTTTAATAGGTGCTCCAGAACTGGAGACTATTTGATTGTCAGGAGTTGCAATAGTCATTACTTGCCCTCCTTCTTAACAACATTATCAGTTGGACTACTTTCAAAAGCTTCGTCCTCTGTTTTTCTTGCTTGTAACATCTCTGATATTAATTGTTGTACACGCATGTATCCAGCCATTTCTCCTACTGCTGTTACATATGCTTGGTGGTCGCGAACCCCCAGTCCCAAATCATCTAATACTACTTTGCGTCTCTCTTCTACCTGGGATGCTAGAAGCATGAGCGTTTCAGTCTGTGACATAATTTTCCTTTCGGTTAGTTGTTTTCTCCGTTATTGGATTGATCCATCTTAGCTGCGTTATTCTGCTGGGCTTTTACCATAGCATCATTTCGCATCTGAGATTCTTTTAAGCGCAGCTTAACATCTTTCTCTTTGTTAATTGCTGCCGCTCCTAATTTTGCACCTTCTAATACTTCTTTGGCTGTAGCATCTTTTTGTTTCAGTTCGGCTTCTGCTCCAATCTTAGCGCCTACAATAGCCTCTTGAGATTTAATTCTAGATTGTTCCATCATTACATCTTTTTGAACTTCAACTGTAGCTTTCTGTTTCTCAAACTCAAACTTCTCTTTCTCAAGTTGAGTATCTGCCATCATCTTCTGATTCTTAGCTTGAGACTCTTGTTGTTTAATTTCAAGTTCTTGTTTTTGCATTTGAAGTATTGGGTCTTCTTGTTGTTTCTGTTGTTCTTCTTGTTGAGCTTTCTGTTGACTACTTTGTAATACTTTTCCTGAAGCTTCAGCTGTTAGTCTAGCTACTTCATTTTCAATATCCATTGGTAGAGGTTCTTCAACTGGAGGTAGTGGTACGCCTAGCTGTTTCTCAATCTCAATTCTATACTGGAATGCAATATGTTCTGCAACGTGGGCTTCCATAGCAGCTTGTATCAAACTTGCTTTTGTACTCTGTCCTACCATTGCTTGTACTTGTGGATCTTGAGTAAAGGCCATATGTACTGCAATGTGAGCTTCATGGTCTTGTTCCAAGAATGCTTTAACAGGTTTGCCATTTATAATATTCATATTCTCTGTTACAGGTGCAGCGCTCTTAATATCTTCTTTATTAGGTATAAGTTTTTCTGCATTCTTAACCCCTAATACATCTAGCATCTG
>Ga0206126_10003995_pt1 | contig 14551 bp, 16 predicted proteins | sample Helgoland_Spring_5_FD_148621 | JGI IMG/M metagenome (GOLD analysis project Ga0206126, IMG submission 148621) | Pelagic subsurface seawater microbial communities from Kabeltonne, Helgoland, North Sea - Helgoland_Spring_Bloom_20160412_1 | ecosystem: Environmental > Aquatic > Marine > Epipelagic ...
CTTGGCGACACATCGTTGGCAATTGCATCCTGCACTGCATCGCGGACTTTATCCATGTCTACGGGCGACGATCCACCACCAAGTATATCCTGCAATGCACGCCATTTTACTTCTGCTTCTGTCGATGCTGATGTCGATGTCGATGCTGGTGCTGGTGCTGGTGTGCTATCACCCATGACAGCCACAGGATCACCACCCAAATCAGTGACCCACTGTTTGAGTTGTGCTTGGGAAGCATCTGCTATCTGGCGACCAGTTATGCCCAGTGTGCTGGATGCGTTGTTGCTCGTTAGGTATTGGCGTAGTTTTGTATTGTTATTCATATCGTTATCTATTGGTATTTTTGTTAGTTGGCTAGATCATCAGACCAGTGGAGCCACCCTACTGATTACGCATCTCCGAAATGCGTTTCACTATTTGTCGATGGATTCCAACACCATCCTCCGTGCTTTGCTGGTCTTGGCTGGATGTGGTCATGGCATACTCTGCTAGACATCCGCTTCTCAACTCTGCACTTCTCAGTCGGCACTCGCATTTCTCAATGGTCAAAGTGGGAACTTCGCTTTCCCGATCACTCAATGAGCTTGGGTAGGAGTTGCGATTTCCTATGAATCAGAGTAGCGTGAGCCACCCTCGATTGCCACCGTAATGACAACCTAACTAAAGAACAGACTGCATTCAATCAGCTGTAGCTAGATATGGCGATCATTATTTTCACTTTTTTTCATGCCCATCCATACCGCACTGGCACTGGGCTGGAGCGAATGTGTAGTTAAAGTGTCAGTTATATTGACCCCAAATTGACACCATAAAGACGGGTAGATAGCTAGGTAGATAGCTAGGTAGATAGACAGGTAGATAGTGGATAGATAGTGGATGGTGTGCTGTGATACATTTCCACACTGCTACCAATATATTCCACTCATGTAGCGACCAAGCACGCTTCTCTCAGTCTAATCACGTAGCATTTGTAGCTAGCTACGTAGCACCAAGGTGTCCATAGTATTGGTATACAACGACTTACGGAATCTTGACGCTTAGGCATTGCCCAGTGCCACAGCAATAAGGGGGGAGGGGGTTCATCGAGTTGCTTTCGCGTTTCATCATATATATATAAGACACCCCACAAAAAATTTCAAAGCTCATACCGCATTCAACTTGACACCCAGAGTAACATTGGACTCCATAGGGAAGTGATAACTTCCCAGAGCCCCCTCTTTATTTGTATATTGTATGTATACTGGTATAGGTGTTGCAAATTTGCAATGGGTTATTGCAAAAATGCAATAGGGTCCAGAGGGTCCTGTTGCAAAAATGAAATAGGGTATGGATAATAACAAAGAGAAAGACGCACTGATGCAAAGCATCTCCAATGCTATCGTAGAGATACAGAGGGAGAAGGAAGTGCATAAGACCAAAAGCCTGTCTAGGCATAATCCAGAGAAGGTAGCTAAGATACTGTATCTACACGCACTGGGTTGCTCGCAGACGAATATGATTCGCAAGCACGGTATATCTAGGAGCACTATTGTGCAGGTGCTAGTGGATTACTCGGATCACACAAACTCCTTTAGGGAGCTAGGGGGACAGCTTTCCGCTAGGAGTTACGTCAACCTAGAGTCCCTAGAGGAGGATGTCATTGATGGCCTAAGAGTAAAGCTCGACAATGGGTACGAGCCAGAGTTCAAGGACCTAAAGGAAATCTCAATTGCTAAAGCAAACTCCCAGAGGCAAGCAATGACAGCCAGAGGCGAGGCATCCCATGTGCTGGATGTGAAGCAGGTGTATACAATGGATGACTTCAATGATACCCTGAGTGCCGCTAGGGATCGCATACAGAAGCTAAAGCAAGCGGATGTAATTGAGGTGGATGAGCACTAATGGAATTAGTATTTACACCGCACCCCCTCATAGAGGCCCCTACGGACGAGGAGATACTCATCCTAGGGCAGAGTGACCCCAGTGTCCTTGAAGAGCTTCACAGAGCACGTGAGGGCCTTATACGGGCATCACAGGAGGATCCCCTTAGGCACGGTTTCGACCTAGATGGCTGGGCAAGGATTCGGGACGGTGTACGGGATTACAATGAAGTGCTGGCATTGGGTGGGAATCGTAGTGGCAAAACCACGGGGTGTGCCAAGCTAGTGATGGAGGCCGTGACACAGAACAATGACGGTCATGTTGTGTGCTTCTCACAGAATGCAGATACATCCATTAAGGTGCAGCAATCGGCGGTGTGGGATATGATGCCCAAGGAGTTCAAGAAGAAGACCAAGAGCATTGAGGGCTACATTAACTTCTCTATGCAGAATGGCTTTACTGCATCCTCCTTCATCTTCCCAGATACTAGGACTCGTGTGGACTTCAAGACGTACACGCAGTTCAGCAACAACCAGACTATCCTAGAGGGCTTCCAGTTTGGATTCAAGGGAAATCCAGAGTTGAATATCGGCAGTTGGCTTGACGAATATCTGGGTGATGCGGCTCTAGTTAATACCCTACGCTTTCGATTGGCTACACTGAACTCCAAGATGCTACTTGGATTTACCCCCATTGACGGATATACTCCCTTTATTGCGGACTACCTAAAGAATTGCAGGACCCTAGCTACACGCCCCGCAGAGCTCTTGGATAATGAAGAAGTACCCGTGGTTCAATATTCCCCGATGAGGGACGCAAGCATCGTGTACTTGCACTCCGACGAAAACCCCTTTGGGGGATACGAGCGAATCAAGAAGGACCTACTAGGACGACCAGACGAAGAGATTCGTGTACGTGCCTACGGCATTCCAGTAAAGAGCATTACATCCCTGTTGCCCCTATTCTCAACGGACGTGCAGGTGCTAGGTAATGAAGAGAACGCCAATGGGATGACGTTCCCCGACATTTCCGATAAGTCGGAGTTCACCTGCTACCAAGTAGTTGACCCCGCGGGAGCCAGAAATTTCTCCGCTATATGGGCGGCAGTAAATGAGTTCGGGGAAGTGTACATAATGAGGGAGTGGCCAGACCGAGCTAGCTACGGAGAATGGGCGTTGTTTGGGGAAAGATGGAAGTATGGTCCAGCAGCCAAGAAGATAGGTTACGATGTGCAGGGGTACTGTGCTCTCTTTGAAGAGATCGAGGAGGAGATGGGTATTGAGGTATTTGAACGCATTGGGGACTCAAGATACTTTGCTAGGGAGAATGAAAACAACTTGGATCTCTTTGCATCCTTTGCGGAATTTGACTTCCACTTTGTTCCCTCCGATGGTAGAAACGAAATAATTGGAATACAGGCACTGGATGAATGGTTCTCATATAATCCAAACTACGAGCTGGATGCCGCAAATATGCCCAAGTGCTTTATTCATGAGTCCTGTGAGAATCTAATTGATAGCCTAATTAACTACAATGCACAGGGTAAATCGGACGAGGCACTAAAGGACTTCTTTGATTTAATCCGCTATTTGCGAATGGCAAATGCTGGAGATGGCCCAATTCACTACACGGACACTGACTTTGAGCAGACCAGAACAACAGGAGGATACTAATGAAACAAAAGAAATTAGCTGAAATATACGGGGTAACAGCACCCAAGATTGGCGTACTACGTAAAAAGCTCTGCAATGCAGAGGACTACTGCGAGAAGACCAAGGAACTCACGGAGAGTGGTGTAGCTAAGATAGCTGAGTATTTCAAGGAGAAGGATGATGCAATCATTGAGCCCAAGTTTGTTCGGGTTCAGGCACTGCACCCCACCCCCAATAGATTATTCTGGTACTGCAAGCTACTAGAGAAGCCCGTGCGTAAAATTAGGGTATCTATTCCGTCAACGCACTTGAATGCTATTCGCCCGCAACTAGTGTTCAAGGCACAGGAGGTCGAGAAAAACAATGAAAAGTTCTACAGGCATGAAATTATCTATAAGCGAGAGTTCCAACGAGAGCAAAGAATTAAAGAAGTTCGCGTCTAAGCACTCAAGTGCATTTGTGGATTGGGAGATACTTCATAGGTGTCAGCACGACATACATGAGGAGATTCCACTGTGTGATTTCCTTGACATGATAGCCAGAGATCCCCATTGGTATTCTATATTTTTAAACAACATAAAAATCAGATTAACTAAATAAGAGCGTGTTATAATGCACAATTTATGGAAGACAAAGAACTAGAAGCCTACTACGTTACGTCCAAGCCAGATATCAATGAGTTGAAGCGTGACTACGAGAGCGATGTTACTGAACTTTCTTCATACGTATCTCAGTGCCAAGATAGCTACAATAATCGAAATGCTGAATGGGTTGGTAAGAATAGCCAGCTAACTAAGACTGGGGAAAATGCATTCCCTTGGGACGGTGCATCGGATACTGAAGTAAGACTCATTGAGCAATGCATCTCTACGTATGTTGGGCTAATGATGAATGCCTTGGCTAAGAGTAACATTCGTGCGTACCCAACGGAATCCTCGGATATGCAGAAGGCTGGAGTAGTTTCATCCTTCTTGAAGTATATGCAGAACTCCTACATCCGCGACTTTCGTTCGGAGTGCGAGACAGCAGCAAACAATTTACTAGAAAAGGGTATTGCTATTACGTACGTAGACTGGGAAATAAAATCCAGAACACATGACGAAGAGTTTAACTTATCACTAATTGAGGAAGTCGCACCAGAGCTATATGATCTTCTGGCGGATGAAAACCGAGATGAGGAAACAATTGCCATGATGACCGATATGTTTGATTATGTCGATATTCCTAAGGCAAAAAAAGCACTGCGTGAACTCCGAGACTTTGGTGTAGCAAAGATCCCAGTAGCCAAGAAAGATGTATCGCGTCCCTTTGTGGAAACAAAGTTCGCTGATATTGATATTATTATCCCAGCGTATGTTACGGACATTCAGCGAGCACCCAGAGTTCATATGCGTGCGTTCCTTACTCCCCAAGAGATTGAAAACTGTGTAGAGAACAAAGGATGGGATGCAGAAGTCGCAGAGGAACTCATCGAGAACTACCGTGGCTTTGACTACTCTGGCATGAACCAGACTACATACAGTTCGCTGCGATCCTCTCAAGCACGAGGGGGATCAACGTATGGTATGTCTGGCATGGTGGACTCCAAGGATCTGATTGAGGTTGTATATACCTACCGTAGGCTCATTGATGAGAAAAGCAATTCAGAGGGAATCTACCTGACAGTGTGGAATCCAAGACTCACTACTGGCTACCTAAGCAATGAATTGCTATCTGGATATGATGAGTATCCATTTATCTTAACTCGCCTGAGCAACGCTGGTAAACGCATTTATGATGTAAACACTTTTGGCGATCTGCTTCGTGGTCCCCAAAAGCAAATGAAGACACTGCGTGATGGCTGGAGTGATCAAATGGCTTTGGCTGTTGCACCCCCACTACTACACCCAGTCGGACGACCCCCAGCTCAAATGGGTGCTGGTGCATGGATTGGTGTTCGTGCAAACGAGAAGTTTGAGTACATGAATGTTCCGAATACTTCAACGGCTGCTAGCCAGTTAGAGAAGTATGTTCAACAGGAAGCAATGGATCTAGTTGGGCTTAATGAAGAAAGCCAGCTAAGTATGCAACGCCAGCAGTTCTTTATTGACAAGTTTCTTACGCACTGCTCCAGTATACTAAAGCTAGCGTATAAGTCCTTCCTAGTGTTTGGACCCGATGAAAAGTTTTTCCGAGTGACTGGCTACCCAGACGAGCTAGTTATCTACAAGTCCCCAGAGGACGAGAGCATTGATGTTAATATCTCATTCGATGTCCAGAATCAAGACCCAGAAACAATGAAGGCTAAGATTGCAGCGATTCTTGAGCTAGCTAGAAACTCACCCAACAATACATTCAACGTTCAAGCAGCGGAGCAATTTGCAGCGAATGCAATTGATCCAAGTATTGCGGATGCAATCATCCAACCCGAGGGAATGGGGCAGGAAGAAATGGTTAAGGATGTTACTGATGATCTCACCAAGATTTACGCTGGTATCCCAGTGGGTGCTCGACCAAATGGTGGTCAGATTGCAATGCAGGTAATTCAGGAATACACAAGTCAAGAGGGTATCCAAGGCAGAATCCAATCGGATCCTAGCTTCATGGCTAACCTGCAGAACTACGCAGCTCAATATCAACAGCAAGTTGCTCAACAGCAGAATGCAGAGATCGGACGCTTGGGTGCAGCTCCCGCAGCAATGGGCTCCGTTGACACTCAAAACCTAGGAGAATCCTAATGGCTATTAAACAAACAGACAGTCTCAATGAAGCAGTATTGTTTCTATCTAAGTACGAGCAGTACCAGTACATCATTGATTTTATCAAGGAGTGCAGGGAAACTAAATTCCATCTTTTAGAAAAAAGCTTGGATGCCAGTGAGCGTGCTGATGCCAAGATAATTGGTGGAATGATAGAGGACGACTACTTGCTGAAAGTTTTATCCCCAGAAAAAAATTAACTAACACAACCAAAACTAATGAAGAAAAAAATTATTTCCGCAGGCATTAAAGCGGCCACCAAAGCAGTCAAAAAAGCAGCAGCTAAACGCACCGCAAAGGCTAAAGCCACCAATGTGCTAAAGCCAAAGCCAAATGCATTCAAGGGCGTTCAGTCCGCTGGTGCAGTAAAAAATGCTCCAGTCCGAGCAGCACGAGCCGCACGTGGCAATAAGATACTTGCGGGAACCGCGGGGGCTCTTGGGGCAGCAGTGGTATATAATAAGAATAAATCCTCTTCCAGAGCAGCCGCTAGTCCAGCGGCAGTTGCCCCGAAGAAAAAACCCACAAATGTAGTAACTCCCCGAAAGGCAGCACCCAAGAAGGCAGCACCCAAAAAGGCAGCTCCAAAGAAGGCAGCACCCAAGGCAAAAGCAAAGCCCCGTGCAGCTAGCTTTACTCCAACCGCAAAGAGAACACCCCTAAGTGTTTCCAAGGGAAAGAAAAAGGTCGGATACGTAAAATCCAATCGTTCGGGGCGTGGAGGTTTACGCACCCGTGGTCGCTAATTTAGCAGAATAATACAATGAAGAAAAAAGCAATAAGTGCAATCGTAAAGGGTGTTCAAAAAGTAGCTAAGGCATCCGCTAAGAAGAAGGCAGCAGCCGCCGTGAAGAAAGTGTCCTCTGGTGCAAAAACAACAGCCAAGACCAAGAATGTTCGATCCAAAATTGGTTTAAATAGAAAAGCAGTTTTAAGGGAGGGATTTGATCCAGCAAAAGCAGCAGCAACCAAGTCAAAGGGCGTAAAGGTTACACCAATTAAGAAAGCCCTAACACCCGCTCAAAGAAAAGCCAATGATGCCGCAGCTAAGGCTGGTAAACGAGTATCGGCTAACCCCAAGGTAGCTAAGAAAGCAGCTAAAAAGGTGGCTAAAAAAGCACCAGTCAAAAAGGCAGCAGCTAAAAAAGCACCAACTAAAAAGGTAGCAGCCAAGAAAGTGCCCAAGAAGACAGCACCCAAGGGGCCAAAGCAGGGACCCAAGACAGCAGCGGAGTCCGTAAAGGGAAAGCCATTGCAGGGACCATCTAACTACAAGGGTAGCTTTTTTAAGAACAAAGAAAGTGCACTCAATAAGTCCAAATCTAAGTTCATGAACTCCAAGGGCAGGGGCAAAGCCAAGTCTAAATCTGGGGAATCCGCACGCCAAGCTGGATATAGAGCTGGTCGGGCAAGTGTAGGTGGAAAAGCAGCCAAGAAAGTCAAGAAGGGTGCAGGCAAAGTTCTGAAGTCCCGCATAACGCAGGGTGTCGGTGCTGGATATGCAGGTGCAAAAATGGGTAGTAGGGGTAATGGGGGATCAAGTAATCCTCAATCAAGTAAATACTTTACGGAAGCCGAACTACAAGCCGCAAAAGCTCGTGTAAAAGCAAATCGAAACCGTTAAAATAGCCCCGTGCTATAATACTTTCATCGCCGTACTGCGGGCGTAAAAATGCAGATTAGTGTTATGGATCAAACCGAAAATGTGGGTAACGATACAGCCCCTACAGAAGAAGTATCGACAGTCGAACAAGCCAAACCGCAAACGCTGGACGAAATTCGTCAAGCAAGAGTGGAAAAGCTATCACCAACGCAGGAACAGCCAGAGAAATCTGAGCCAGTTGCAGAGGAAGAAGCTACAGAGGATGCATCCGAAGTAGAAGAAGCCGAAGAAACTGAATCAGAGGAAACTACTGAAGAAGCGGAGGGAGGCGAAGGCGTTCTTTCACAGATTGATTGGGATGAGTTGGATGATGACTCTCGTTCACAGATCGCTATACAGGCCATGGAAGTTTTGCCACCCGAAAAATTGGGTGAGCTAGCTAAGAAAATGGGCAGTGGTAGTGGTAAGCGAATTGGAGAATTAACCTCTCAAATCAAGGAACTCAAAGGCGAGTTAGAAAGTAAGAGTGCTGCACTATCAAGCAGCTTGGATACTGTCATCGCTCCAACAAATGCATTAGCAACGGTCACTACAGAAGACGAGCTAGAAAGCATTGAGAAGGAGACGAAAAACAATATCCGTTTTTACCAGAACTGGTTAGCTGGAGACGATGATACATTTGAACACAAGGGCAGTGAATACACTCGCTCGGACATTGTTCAGTATATATCTAGTCTACAGGATAAATACGATGATCTGCCAAAGCAGCGTAAGTATTTAAAGCGACTAGAAGCAGCCAATAAAGAGGCAGAGGAGTTAAACTCCAAAGCCAAAGATGAGTTTACTTGGTTAGAGGATGATGAATCAGAAACCAATTTAGAATACAGGAAAATGGTTTCCTCGGAGGACATGGCTATTGTTGCCAAGGTTGCCCCAGCGTTGGCTGCTAAACTGAAATATCAGTTGGCTCACGCTGCGACAAACATGGTAAAGCCCACTGTAAACCGCAAGAAGAAGATAATCATTCCTCGTAAACTACCAAAGAATGCACTGAGTGGCAATACAGCCAGTAACTCACGGCAGACAGTGGAGTCCAATCAAATGAAAAAGCTAAAGGAAGCGGCTGGAAAAGGAAATTTAATGGCAGCACGCCAGATCCGACAACTACAAATTAACTCTCGTTACAAATAAACAAAAACAACTCAAATAATTATCTAATATCATGACAGATTTTGATGCTTCATTCCGTTCTACACCACCAACTGGTTCTGGTGTAGGCAATCGCGAACAATTGTTGGACCTAACAACTGTTCTTTCTCCTCGCCAAGCTCCCGTTTACGGACTGCTCCCAAAACAAGCTGCTACCGCAGACCTCGTTGAGTGGACTGTAGATGACCTTCGGGATCCTGCTGCTGGCAACGCCGTTATTGAAGGTGCTGATGTTGGTACAACTGGGGGCGACGAGTTCGTTGGTCAGTTTGACAACCTTAGTCGCTTGAACAATCGTCTTCAGCACTTCCGTGATACATTCCGTGTTTCTAAGAAACAGGAAATCATGGATTCCGTTACTCCAGTTCGTATCCAAGAAGCCGAAGAAAAAGCTACTTCTCAAGTCCTACGGGACATTGAAGCATCTATTTGCTCGGACAATGGTGCTGTTACTGGTTCTGGCGTTGCTGCTGGTAAACTTCGTGGCCTCGGTGTTTGGCTTGACCCAACTCTCGAAGCGGGTGCTGGAACACAATCCACTGATGATGTAACTGAAGTTCCAGATGCATTCAAGACACAAGCTGGTGCAGTTCTAGCCGATAATGCATTGGAGCTAACTGAAGCCCGTTTCAACGGAATGCTTACAAGCATCTTTGAAGAAACTGGTGAGCAGCAAGACATGATCCTTGTAGCTGGTACACAAGTACGTAACTCCATCATTGATGGCTTTACTCGTGTTCAAGCTGGCACAGGTAACGGTGGTGGTAACACTACTGTCTTCAATCAAGGTGATGGCACAGATGTCAGCTACAATGTTGAAATCTTCCAAGGCCCCTATGGTGTCGTGAAGATTATCTCTGCGAATCCCAAGTGCTTGCCAGATCAGAAGCGTGCTTACCTCCTCGATCCTTCGCTCCTTGGTTGGGCAGAAGGACTGAGCATGGGTTCCACAATGCTCGAAGATCAAGGTGGCGGTCCTCGTGGTTACATCGACGCAATGGGTACTCTTTGCGTTAAGGGCTGCAACGGCCTCGGTAAGATCACTGACTTCGCAGTCTAGTTCTATTGACAATTCTGGGGAAGGGAGGTAACATCCCTCTCTTCCCCTATTTTTTTAAATAACCAACAAAAACAATGGCATATAACGACTATGATACTCCTTCCGAATTTTTCGGAAGTGGATACAGCAGTGATGGAACTTCTATTACTTTTACAATTGGAACAGGTGGAGCTCTGCCTAACCTTACTTCCGCTGACGCAGACGCATTGACTGGTGATTTTCGATCAGTCGTATACGAACTAAACAACGGCACTTTTGAAAAATACAATGAAATTGTAGACGAAGACAAACCAACTCAAATGAGCCTATCGCGGACAAGATCCGAGAGTAGTGGCGTGCTTAAAAGTAAATTCAACTATTCGTTTAATATGGATGGAGATAGACTTAGCGTACTACCAGAGCCACCATTAGTTCCCTAGGTTAATTAAATCAATAATTCTGGGTGGGGGACACACCCCCACCCTTTAATTATGTCAAACTTACCATCAGAAGAAGAGTTATTTGCTAATCAATTTCTTATGCTTGATGAGCAAGCGAAGGCCATCTTTAGTCCAAAGATGCAGGAAAAGCGGATGCAGGGAGCTAGAAAATCGGCTTCTCAGTTTAAAGGCAAAGAGCACCCAATCTTCGGTAAGCACATCGGTAGTGTTCCAATGAACGAATACTACGCATTGAACAAAAAGTACGGAGTGGGGTTCTCAAATGATGATGACTTCCTAAAGTATTTAAACAATAAGGTTCTCCTGCCAAATGGCATGGCGGCCAATAAATTTTAATGGCACTTACAAACGATACATTCGCTGATCTAAAGAATCTAACATTCGCATTAATTGGTCGCGAATACGCAGATGGAACAGCGTCATTAACTCGTCTAAAGTCCCTATGGAACTACGCAGCTAAGAAAGCGTACAACCAAACAAACTACTGGGAACGCTTTTTGGTTTTTGGTGAAGCACGATTAATTGCAAACGGCAATCAAGTGCCACAAGAAGAGATAGATAAGGATACAATTGGTACATATCTACGTATTTACAAGGATGATCCAGATGTATCCCGCGGAACAGAGTACGACTTTATGGTCAACTCAAACGGAGCTACGATAACTGGTTCTGGGGGGATTCCGCAAAGTGGTCTATACTTGGATCCCTTGGATAATGGTCTGTATCTACAACCAAATAATTCAGGGGATCCAGTGGAGGTTTTTGTTTCCTATAAGAAAGCATACAATCCAGACTACGGAAATGCTGGGGACACTGAAGAGATTCCAGCCGAACTGCTCCCGTACATGGCTCACCTAGCTGCCTACACTTGGCAACGCAGTGTTGAACAGAACTCAAATGAAGATAACTTCAGCCTGTCGCTCGCACTTGTTAATTCAATTCTAGAGGACGAGCTAGCTAAGATATCAGATCAGAATATAGCTAACTCTTATCTAGTTAAGAAAATCCGAACAAATTACAACCAACTAATCATATAACATCATGTCAACACCCGCATACACAGAACAAAGCCTAGGTAAACGAGGCAGCGAAGTAATCATAGGAGCAGCTCCCGTAGGTAACTGGGCTATTATCGTAGCTGGACCCCAAGGAGCTACAATTAGTGCAATTACTTGCTCAAACAAAGTCAACGCAGTTGCACTGCAAACTACACTGCCCGCTGGCTACACTAGCTACGGCAACTTCACGGCTATCACAGTCACTGCTGGATCCATCGAAGCATACAACGCTTAATCCAGTGCAAGCTACACTATCAATTGGTTTGGATACTAGCAACACTACGGTTGTTGTGTCCCAGAATGTAACCCCACCAGCCCCCTAAGAAATGCCCAGTAACTTTAAAGTCTCCTCTGATATAGATACGTTTCTTCGCAAGCAAACAAGGGAAGAAGCCGCTGATTATCTTGGGCTTGAAATTCCACCAGCAGTATGGGGGGGTATTACTGGGACGCTAAGCAATCAGAGTGACTTGCAGGGTGCATTGGATGCCAATGCGAGTGGTGTTGCAACTAATTCGAGCAACATTACTACGAATGCAACGGGCATAGCTACGAATGCAACGGGCATAGCTACCAATGTAACGGGTATAGCTACCAATGCAACAGGTATAGCTACGAATGCAACGGGCATAGCTACGAATGCAACGGGCATAGCTACGAATGTAACAGACATAGCTACCAATGCAACAGACATTGCTACCAATGCAACGGCTATTACTACTGAAAGAGATCGTGCAACTGCTGCTGAAGCATTGCTTGCACCCATTGATAATGCCGAATTTACTGGGACAACTACAATTCCCTCTGCTGATATCACGACTGCGAATTTCAATGCGGGTGCAACTGGTGGAGAGCTTAGTTGGAACGGTCAAGAAAAGACACTGAACCTTGTTACTGGAACGGACACAACTATTCAGGTTGGTCAGGAGTTGGTGCTGTATGCTGTAAACAAATCTGGTGCAACAATACCCAATGGAAGTGTTGTATCAATAAGCGGTTCTCAAGGAAACAAGCCAAAAATTGTTTTAGCCCAAGCGGATACTGTAGCAAATGCACGAAGAGCAATTGGCGTTACAACTGAATCCATTTCTGACAATTCTAGTGGTTTTGTTACACTAAACGGAAAAGTTAGAGACTTAGTTCTGGACAGCGGCACATACACTGAGGGCGAAGTAGTTTACTTGAGCAGCACTGTTGCTGGGGGCATTACAAACATTCAACCAGACATAAGTGTTGAGCTTGGTCACGTTTTAGCAACTAGCACTGGGGGCAACATAAGCGGAGTGCTTGAGGTTCAGATTAATAATGAATCAGCGGTGCATGAGCTTGAGCAACAAGTGCCGCACAATACTGATTCCGTTGTTATCTGCAACGATGGTGACAACATCCAAGACAAGTATGACGAAGCGGCTTTATTGACGGGCAACACCAAAACGTTAATTGTGATGGCTGGAACTTATGGAGACTTAAGTATTACTGGCGATGCTGATGTGAATGTCGTTGGGGTTGGGACAGTAACAATTGGTGATCTTACCGATGACACTCTCGATGTTGATATTATTTCATCATTCAAAAACTTTACTTGTAACAGTTTTAGTCTAGGTTATGTGGTTAGAAATATTGAAGACATAACAACAACTAGTTTCTTTACTGTCTACGAAACTCGTGAGGATGTGACAATAAAAGATATAACGTGCGGCACATATTTCAAATCAGAAATTGGTGGTAATTTCGGAACAATTAAAAACGTAACTGCCGCAACTGTTTATGTTGAGAATAATTATGGAACTGTTGATAATGCAAATGCAACGAATGATTGGGTGCATCTTAGCAATGATGGCACAATTAAAAACTGTTCTGGCAACCCGTTTCTTGTAGATTTATACAATAACGGAATCATCGATAATTGCCACACCACTGGCACAAACAGAGGATTTGGCGGCTACTTTGGATCACTTAATTCAGGCACAATTAAAAATTGCACAGCAACAGCAAATTTATCTTTCGGTCAACAAGATGCAAGCGGATTAACCGAAAACTGCGTTTGTGGCGGAATTAGAGCTTTTGCGGGTGCATCTAATAGTATAAATTTTAGTGCGGGAGGTATTGAAGGCACATATAAAAACTGTAAGGGTGGAAACGAGTCATTTTTCGGACGCAATACAAAAACAGATGCTGCAGTTGAAATGGAAGCAACATATGAAAACTGCACAGGTGGGGACAAGTCCTTTGGGTTTGTTGAATCTGCACCATCAGGAACTGTTGGACCAAAAACAGTGTTTGCTGGAACTGCTAAAAATTGCACAGGCGGATCTAGCTCTTTCGCTTCCAGCTTTGTGCTTGGTGCTCAAGCCGAAATTAAAGCGGGAGCAGTGATTGAAAATTGCACTGCTAAAAATAAGTCTTTTGCAACTCATAGTGACCCAAGTGTTAATACTTGTATAAATTACGGGAATGTCATTCGTTCGCGTTGCACTGGTCCTTCTGGATTCTCAGCGACAGGAACTGGCAAGGTAAGACTTTGCTTAGATGACACTTTTACTGAAATAAACATAGGATAATATGGAAAACAAAATATTACATTTAAAAGACTCAGTCTGGATGCTATCGCAACCAAGTCCAATGCCTCAAGAGCTAAAGGATTTGATACACGATGAGAATGCTGACGAGCAGGAAAAGCTCACGGCAATTACTGCTTGGAGAGCTAGTCAATATTCTACACCAGACGCAGCAGACGCAGAAGCGGCACAAGCTATTTACGACGAAAAGAAAATGGAGGGTAACAACCTCATTTCTGCAACAGTATTTCTACCTAGCGGAAATGGTATCATTAATTGCCGCCAGCCCGAAACACTTGAACACTGCCAGATTCGCTTTTAATGAATGATCAAATTCTAGAGAATATTATTTTTAAATCACTCATTGGAATGA
>Ga0206126_10003999_pt1 | contig 14532 bp, 9 predicted proteins | sample Helgoland_Spring_5_FD_148621 | JGI IMG/M metagenome (GOLD analysis project Ga0206126, IMG submission 148621) | Pelagic subsurface seawater microbial communities from Kabeltonne, Helgoland, North Sea - Helgoland_Spring_Bloom_20160412_1 | ecosystem: Environmental > Aquatic > Marine > Epipelagic ...
GTTTTCCTTTTACAGTCAATAGTGCCTCCTCATTTGACATGGGCGAAGCGAGCGGGCAATTCACCTACGTAGAAGATCCCGACAGCACATGGATTGAATTCGTGGAAACCCATAAGATCCCCATCAGTCAAAAAATGAATTGGTACCTCGATACACGAAAACGCGCAGCAGACAAAGCCCTTCCCAAGTGGATGCTCAGGATGCTTCGCTTCAATCGAGTGAAAGATTGATCACTCTTCTTCAAGTTCACCTGTGACCCGGATGTTCTGCGTATTGTCCATCTGTATGGTTCCGATGAAGGCATTCACGCCAATTGACAAGTCTGCACCTCCTTGCTCCCCCGGCCTTTGAAATATTTCATTGCCATTTCCTCCCACAACAGTAGCACCATAGTAACCTCGATTGTCATTGTCCTTCCCTCCAAAAATGGACCGGGCCTGTGCTCCTTGCCAAAGCGAGTCAGTGGTGAGCATATTGTTAATACCGCCAGAAATGACCCCACAATAGCCTGAATTCAGGTTGGCAAACCGACCTCCCAAAATCACTGAAAAACGTGCGTCAGTGGAGTCCGAGCCGAGAAGGTGTCCCTCTCCACCGACAATCACAGCTTGATGACCTTCAAGTGAACTTCCGCTACTGCCAACGATTACCGACTCTGAACCAGAAATCTCACCTCCGCGGCCTCCGGCCGCTAGAGTATATGTCCCAATCAGTTTGTTCTGAATACCAGATACCCCCGCAGACCAGCGCCCATTTATTTCATTGGCTGAACCCGCAATCGCTGCAGCGTAATCGGCATTTAGAGAATTGCCTTGTCCGCCTATCGCGGCGGCAAAATGAGCGTCATCCAAAACAACATTATTCGTGCCAGCAATGGCCACGCCATAAGCACCATCCACACGATTATTAGATCCGCCAATGACGGCAGCGTAGCGGTCAGTTAAGGTAGCATTGAAGCCATGCAGTATGCCATGGCTATTCGAATAAGCATGTCCTTCTCCGATCACAAGGTTGTGAGAACCTCCGCGGCCAATAGAATCGACATACTCTTCTTCGCCGTTCATCCCAATGATCAAGTTTCCAAGTCCGTTATTGAGGTAGGCATTGGCACCATTCGACACTTGCAAATTGGCTGCTTCCAGATGGAATGTAGAAGAACTGTCGACGAATGATAAATGAGCCGCTAGTTCAGGCAACGCCTGAGCCTCCAACGTCTCCACTTGCAGTTGCAATGCTTCAATCGTCTGCTGCATCGTCATCAGAACTTCCGCCAGCGCGACTCCGTCTACCAAGATTTCACCGGGCTGAAAATCATCTCCAAAAACAGACAACAGAGGAAGTAGATCAGTCACGCCAACGAGTTCGTCGTTGTCCGCATCCGGATTGTAGGGATAAACTATAGGGTCTTGTGCAAGCAAGGAAGAACAAAGAAAAAACGGAAGAAAGCTGGCGATAAATAATCTCATGAGTTTTATTGAATTAGGCGTTTTTATCATGCCCTTTATCAAAACTAAACACCTATCCGTTATATAATGATACATATTTGGTACATTTAACATCATGATCCAAGAGCTCCTCATCGCAGTCGAAAAAAAATCAGGATTGACCGTTCAGTCCCGAGGTGATTGCGAATTCTTATCTTCTTTGATTCTCCAAGAAACTGATCACTTTATCAGCTATAATACCCTTCGACGCCTTTTCGGATTGGCAAAGGCAGGCAAACCCAGACGCCAAACGCTCGACACGCTCGCGCAATTCTGTGGATTCAAAAATTATGGTGAGTACTGCGGTGTGCAACCCAAGCTGAACCTCTGGAAACAACGAGAAAAACTCTACAATGTCCTTGCCGATGAAAATCCCCAAGGAGTTTTAGGGTTCTTCAGTGAACTGGAAGATGGCCTCATGAAACTCGAACTGCTCATGGTGGTCCTGCGCGAAGCATACATTTCATGCAAAGACCATCTGATCATGGATTTGCTCGATTCTGATGCCTACCCACTCGAGAGCCAACCCTATACTTATCAAATACACGTGGCCATTGCAATGGGACTCGTCATCCGCGAACAACCCTTGGAAAAACACGAGAAACTCCTCTCTCACCCCCGCGTCGTCGATGCTGTCTTTTTGAGACTCATCGATTACTCAGCATTAAACGGCTACTATGGTCAATGGATTTCAATGCTCAATAGGAAAAAGACTTCCAATGAATGTGAGGTCTTCATTGCTTGCGCGCAGCGATTCATTGCATTTTTAAACCGCCAAAAAATCGAGCCTTTGGAATTCGAGAATCAAAATCTACTCGATCTCCCTCCTCCCTTGAGAGGCCGCATTTTTGCGATGCAAACGCTCGAGCCAAACCCGCTGCCATTTGATTCCATCTGGCTCCAACTGTTCAATTCCCTTGATAGAGCTGACCTGGAATTGTCTGCATTCATCGAGCCCAGCACTTTTGCCATTTTATCCGGCAACCAGAGCCTCGCGGCTTGGTTATTGGAAAAGGTTGAAATCAACGAGTCCACCCTCCAACAATTCCAATTGCATGATTTGCACGTCCATTTTTTGTTGCAGGCCATGCATTCAATCTTTGAAGGGCGAATGAAGAAAGCTGAATTCTGGATGTCGAGATTTGATGAAACGGAATTGCGCCGTCCGTCCTTCGCCGCTATGCTTACGTTTCCAATCCGCAGGATTGAAGCGGAGCTCAAAGGCACAGCTCACCTTTACCCGAAAGAAGCCGAAACAATCGCCAAAAGACTAGGGCACTCTTGGTTTTGCGAGGAACTCTGGGCAAACTTTTTTAGAACAACGTCGCACTAAACTTCAGGCAAACTGAATCATCACAAGACCTGCACCAAAAGGCTTTGACCATTCACCCGAAGCACGTAAAGACCAGTTGCGAACTCCGAAACATCCAATACCATTTCGTTCGATGTAGGCTGCCATGTCCAATCCTCGAGGCATTGCCCAGAAGCGTTGAACCACTGGCCCCGAACTGGCTCGTCTGGCATCCAAGCGAAGTGCATGTGAAGTGAACTCCGTACAGGATTGGGATAGACCTGCCACTGATGTTCAACAGGAGGTGCAGAAGTCACTTCATTCACTTCCGCCAACATCCAACTGGAGGCGAAATGGTTATCAGCCAAAGGATCTGTGCGCACCAAGGCCTCTGATCCTACCTCAGGAACGGGCCACGGGGCATCAGGTGCATAACGAACAAAATCAACCACAATGCCCGCTGCATCTTTGAGAATAATTCGCTCACCCTCATTGGCCAACTGACCTGCATCCCATTGCCGGACCTGCTCAAAACTCTCCAAGAAGAATGCAGCATCCTTGGTAATCCATACCGCCTCCCCGGGATCGAGCCACAAGGGTGAATTGCAATGCCAAGAAACCGCATCTTCAAGGGCATACCCTTGAAGATTAATCTCTTGCGCACCTTCGTTGCGCAGCTTGATCCATTCGCGGTTCGGATTCTCAATGCCTGCATAGCCAATTTCAACAATCGCCACGTCTCGTTGAGCAACCGACCACACGAGCGGAGCACCATAATCAGCCCCATCCAGTCCGGCTCCAATTGCCGGAGACCCATCGAGGAGGGTAAAATCGAAACCGTCAGGATAGGCAAAGAGAGGATTCGCCATAGCTACACCCTCAAAGGGCAGTGTATCGGTATCGTACAGAACGTCGAAGACCAGAGCCGTTGAAAGCGAATCTTGGAAAAGTGGACTGTGACTGCTGTTGGACAATAGGCTGTTTTGAACAAGGATATCCGCCCCTCCCATTCCGGGATTCTTCTCGTAAACACTCAGGGCATATTGGTTGCCATAAAAGGTTGAATGATCCACAGTTGCAGCTCCTAAATCCTTCAAGGCAACACCCAAAGCACAATTGGCGATTGTCATGTTTTGGATCACTGCATTGGAAGACTGACCAATGCTAATTCCCTTGTCTGTGCAATGATGAATCAGTCCGCCTTCAATGAGGATGTTCTGTGACCCCTCTCCCAAATCGATGCCATCGCTGTTGAAGCCACGAAAGGAATGGATGATCGAGTTTCGAATGATTCCGTCGCTGACGACGTCATAATCGATGGCATCCGTGTCCGGGGCATCGTTGCCAACAAATAGACAAGAATCAATAAGGGCCGAGCCGTGGCGGACATTGATGAGGTCTCCGGTGACATCGGAATGCAACGTGCTATTCAGCAGCTGAATGTCACTGTATTCTGCATAAACGGGATTGCTAGCATTCGAAATCATCGTGACGTGATCCAGCGTCAATGACGAAAACCAGACGGCAATGGCCGCTCGATCGTGCACAGGGTGCTCACCTTCTGAGGCGCCCTCAACCAGTGCGTGACGAATTATATTTGGACTGAATGATTGATCAAACTGGATGTTGCCCCAAGGCGCTTCGTAGTCAGGATTTAAACGAAAGGCAATGGGAGCCTCAGTCGTTCCTTGTGCCAACAATTGACCTTGAACAATGAGTTGGGCATCACTGGGAAACCAAATCTCCACGCCCGGCTCAATGGTCAGCGTAGCCGACTCCAGAATCACACTGGTGCCCGCAGCGAGGTAGGGAGAACAATCTGCCGTAAGCGTCAGATCTGCTGCAATCGTCTCGGGCAACGTGCATGCTCCTGTCGGCTGGTAGTGGGCAAAGTAGCCGGCGTCTCCTCCCAACTCCAATGCCAGCGGATTTTCGGTGGTTTGGATTTCTTCGACCGGCATGGTCAAAGTCAACTCGAGGTCAAAGCTGATGTCAGAACTGGTCGATGAAACCTGGTGGATTTCGACCGCCAAAACATTGGCTCCTGTCACCAACGCCATAGAGACTGGATGAGTCGTCCAGCTGGATTCACCACCGCCGGTCGTCGCATCGCTGGCCAGAGTCTCGAAATCGATTTCTCCCGCTGGCATGTTATCTCGGAAAAGTTCTTCTCCGTTCAAATAAACCACAGCACCATCGTCCCGGCGCAACTGAATCACTCCATTCACAGTGCCCGCTTCACTGGACTCCACGTCGACGATCTTACGAAAGTAGGTGGTGATGTGCTTGTCATCCTCGTCGTCACCGAAAGACAACACTGTGCTTTCATCGCCATCGCCATAACCCAATTCCCCTGTACCGGACATCCATGAAGAAGCATCAAAATCCATGAGCTGCCAAGACGTCCCTAAATCTGTTCCCAAATCGTCGTACTGCCAGGTAGAACCCTCGGAAATCATTGATACCTGCTGTATTTCTGACCATCCGAGGAAAGCATAACCTGGCTGTGCCTCTGCGGTGAGGGTCAAGGGAATCCCTTCAAAATATGGACCGATCCACGGGCTTTCTGGCATGTGGAAATCGTTCAATCGGATGCGTCCCGCATCTCCCGGCTGATTCCCTGTCTGTAATGAAACATGCGGAGAGAGATCAAACTCAGAAGCCAAGTCTTCCAGCAAAAACGGAGACCGTTCGAGCGCAAAATCACGCAGATCGGCCACCTCATCTTCCCAAAACTCTACGCTCTCAATCCCATCACCATAGGATGAACTCGTGCCTGACCAGCGCTCCACATGATGAGGAACTTCCTCGGAAATGCGCGTGGACCAATCATCGATTATTCCATTCACACGCTCCGGGTGAAACGATGTATGCAGATGATCTGTCATGCGCCGAATGAACGCATTGCGATACGCATCATTCTGAAGGGCATGCCGGATCCAAACCCGCGCGTAATCATAATTGTCATTTTGAACTTGAGTGAATTCATCGATATCATCATTGGTCGAACCTGAAAAACCCCGATCTAAGTCTGTGAAGACGTACCTCCACTTCCCCCCGTCTTTTGGTTTCCATTGGATGACATTGTGGCCCCAACTGCTGTTGCTCGCCCAAATCTCTGTGGACCAATAATCTGCAAAGTTTTCCATGTCCACCACTTCGGCGACAGCGTCGAAATTATCTTGAATACTGAGGTCCGCTGCGAACAAAGCATCCATGGACCAAAACGCAGAATCACTTCCCTCTTCTACCCCACCATGATCTGCAATCATATCCACGGAATTGGACGCCAAACCGTAATTCTCAGTGACAAATTCCTCGTCCACCCGAGAGCGAATGTTATGGATGCCCATGTATTCGCCGTTGAGCATTACAATGCTCGGACGGTATCCTTGGTGATCAACGTGAGCATTTTCTTGAGGCAGGCTTTGACCCAAGCCATCCCGCATGAGGGTATAGGCCCAATCCGAACCACTTGCCCGCAAGACAAAATTATCAAACTTGGTGCGCTCTCGATCGTGAAAAAGCGGGTAATCCAAGCTCCCACTGCCGTATCCACCTCGGAAATAAATTCCCAGCATTTTCTGTGGAAGAACCCAGCTGTTTTGTCCGTTTACCTTCACACCTGCGCGTTCGTTGAAAGCAGCTTCGTTGTTGCCATCATTTTCGAAAAACTCGACATTGATTGGCCATTCCCAATCTGGCTTAAAATCTTGAACGTAAATACCGGTGTCGGCATCCCAAAAATGATCGGGATCTGTGACCAGTGAAACGACAGGCAATGGGCGCTCCGTAAAGTCTGTGCCTAAGAAATAGGAATGCGTCACCACGGGGCCAGGGATGTGGCCCTCTTCAAAAACCCGAGCCCTCAAAAAAGCATCCTCATTCACTTGCACAGGCTCAGAATAAAGGGGGTCAGAAAGATCGGGGGCGCGGCCATCGAGGGTGTAACGAATCTCACCAAGGATCGAGCTCAACGAAACTTCCAGCACATCGCTGTAAAAGCCGCCTTCAGACGAAAAATAAGGAACGGCAAAAGTGATTCCCTCAAACGCCTGACTGGCGCCATTGGAACTCCCCGGAGTTGCTGATGAAAACCAAGACCAATCGGAGAGTCCGTCGCTCATCCTTCCGTAACTCACATCGGTTTCTTGCGCTCCAAAAACAAAAGAGTCGATCGCCTCCAATTGGGGATTGAACAACGCCAATTCTTCGCCGGCACTGCTCAGCCTGTACGAACTGTGCAAGGCCAAACCCGCTGCATCCCGCTCATCGCACCAGATCACGAGAAAGCCACCCGCTGCCAGTTCCGCCCCATCCGGAATTGTCCATTTGGTCGGATTGCTCACGTTGTCTGTCAAGTTCCAGCCGGAAAGATTGACTGTGCCGTTACTGGCATTGAATAATTCCACCCAATCACCCGTATCCTCGTAGTCCGGATCTTCGAAGGCCAAAGAGTTTGAAGCCATGAATTCATTGATCACAACCTGCGAAAGCAGAGAATGCTGCACGAAGAAAATGAGCAGAAAAACGAGAGGCCACCCCAAGAAATAGCCTAACAACCCTTGCTTATGCCATAGATCAATCAATGACACAAAATTACTGCTTTATCATGCCATAATCGACTGTTCAAAATGTTCAACCGAGGCGCTTCATTGTTTCGGATTTCGCTTGGGCAGATGCCGCTCATTGTGCATCCGCCGGCGCTCCGTCATGCGCTCCATCGATTCCCCCCATTCATTCAGCGCCTCTGAACTGGACGATTCAATGCGTGGTGGCCGTCGCCCATGAATGTTTTTTAAATCGCGCTTGCGCCCCATGGGAAAGGGACAAATGGAATCAAGGATTGTTCTTTTTTTTTGAATTCATGAACCCCTTCATGCTCAGCGAAACGATGGCAATGAGAAACAACAGCGTGCCCATATCTGAAAACCCAAGCACATGAGAGAGTACAGCCAAGCCCATCAAAAACAGGAACTCATACTTTTTCAATACTTTCAACATGTAGCTAAATTAACGAAGGAAATGCCTCAAATGGCGGTTGGACTCAAGTCGTTGAATCCCCTTTGAGGCTAACCCGGCATTCCGCCATCAGGCCAAGGGCTTCGACTCGATGTTCCGCTCCAATCTTTTTAAACAATCAGTTCCGATTGGAAAGAGAGCAGAAGAAGTGCAAGAGAAATGAGAAAGCGCATGACTTCCTGCTAATTAATCCAATGGACAAGTAAAGTGGGAATGCGTTTGATGGTGATACAGCGTTTCGCATGTAAAAAAAAAGCTCCCCCACCCCAAAGGATAGAGGAGCATTCGATAAAATTCGCTGCAGTCAGCGCTGCGAAAATTGATCACTCAACTTCAACATGGAAGCCAGTCTCCATGGCATTCCCTGCTGCATCCGTCGCAGTCATTTCGAGATGATACTCGCCCGCTGCCGCATCGGCCGGGATCACAGCATCAACAATGAATTGCAATTCTGTCACGTCATCTGGCACCAAGTTTAGCTCCCAAACGACTGTTTCATCCTCTTCCCTCACAACGGAAATAAACGCTTCAACAACGCCATCAGGATCCTGCACCATTCCCGACAATGTGATTGAAGCGCCAACGCTCCATTCAGGCTCTCCCGTCCATGTCGCTGGATCAACACCATCCACTTCACTGAGTGTGAATTCAGGGAGGTGCTCATTTTCAATGTGCATTTGAGTCACAACGTCCGGCCCAGCATTGCCAGCCTTATCGACCAAAGAAACCACAACGTCCCAGATACCGCGAGCGGTAAGTGGAATGTCCAAGGTGATCGAACTTGAGGTGCTTGTTCCAGACAATGAAGCCGTTTCGAGCACTTCCCAGTCTGTTCCACTGTGCAAAACGAAGCCCTCCTCAGATTCACCTTCCTCATGCTCATGATCAGCAGCATTGTGAATGTCCCATCGAACTTCGCTGAGTTCTTCATTGTCGCAGAAGACATCTGTGATGGTCACTGATGTCCCAGCAATGGCTTCGATCTCGTCAGCAAGGACACTTGTTTCACTTCCAGCCTCTGTGCAAACAGCAGGAAGTGCGGTATCTGTCTTGCCACAAGAAGAGAGTAGGATGGCCCCAAGAGCCAAAGTGATGGCGGAGTTAGAAATAGAAAAATTCATGCGATAAATTGTTATTTGTTTTTATTGCTTTGCTTCACCGAAGTGGTGAAGCTGAGTTGCATCCATCGACCCTGCGCTACCAGACCCAGAGCGCGATAAGCGCTTGTGTGATCCAGCCATGCAGTGTTGGATGCATTGTGTAAATTGATGGACCAGGTGCCGACACGTCGTGCCAAGCTCCAGCCCAATCCCCAAAGAAGAGCTCCTTCCGTGGGTGCTTCGTTTCTTGCCGTGAGTGTGGCATCAGCAATGGCCCGGCATGAAACTGTCAAATGATGGTTTTGGTTTAGGTTCCGACCGATAACAGTGTGCAATTGAGCAGGAGTTGTGAACGGAAGACCAAGTCCCGTCTCTACATCCCATTGCCCCAAAAGCGAGCCATCAGCAGAGGCTGACCACCCCCCCTTGGTTGCTTTTACTGAAGCTTCCAGTCCTGTTCGAAAGGCATTCACTGATTCGAACGTGTATACCTGACCGGCATGTGAGATGGGAGCGAAAGTTCCGCTCGGTCCTAAAGCGATGAAATCACGATGCAACGCTGAAAAAGCCTTGACGTTCCAACTCCAGCCCGCCTTACTCGCCAAGGAACGGGCTTGGAAACGAGCCTCAATCGACTTTTCAGATGGCAACGCTGCATTGCCCTGTTCGAATCGAAAAGTACCATGGTGGACTCCGTGAGCACCCAATTCATAATTGCTTGGTGCTCGCGTGTATGCTGTCACCGAGGCCGTTCCTGTCCAAGCAGCCATAACCGGCTCCAAATTCACCAACCACGATGCCATCCCTCCCGGAATGAGTCGCCTCATTGCGGAGGCTCGGCGATCTGAACCGACGATTGCTCCAACGGCGTCATAAAGCGGCTCTTCATGGCCCACTTGCTCTGTACCGACCAAGTCTGCTCGAATCCCCAGTTTATGCCTGCCGATGCTCTTTTCCCCTAAAATTGACCATCGAAGACGGCGGTGACTTGGCAACAAGAATTCCCACCCAGCAGTAGCCACCGCCAATCCTTCCAATTGCATCCCCCAAGTGCCATGAGGTCCGCGGCTTGTAGACTCCAAAAATCCAGTCCACTCTTTCAAAGACAAACTGAGATCCGAATCTGGTTCAGGCCCCCACCCGTGCGCGTGAGGAGGGGCCAGCTCCAGCCGCTGGTTCCATGCAACGGATGCCTTCAGAGATTGCGACTTCCCAAGGACATTCGTGGCAGATTTCCATTGACCCGTCAGCTGGGTGCGAGTGGCATGTTGCTGAGGAGTTCCCGAGCGGTAAGTCTGTGATGGCGCATCCAAGTCACCTTGACGAGGAACTCCCACAATGCCCGGAAACAACCCCTGTACAACGTCTGAAACACGCATTGACGCCTCGATTTTCCCTCCCTTAGAAACGGATCGCTCAAATCCAGCGGTGCCGTGCATGGAACGACCGGAAGTATTGGGCAAAAGCTGGTCGGTCAAGGCATATGAACGGCCGATGTAACGGAAGGAAGCCTGGGGAATGTTTTGATTCCCAAAGGCAGAACCCGACACGCCCAGGTACCAAAACCTGCTATCTTTTGTAACGGCGTGCAGCACATGCGATTTGAAGCGCTGATCTCCAAAACGAAAAGATGCACCGAATGCAGTCTCGGTTCCAAGGGTTTCGCTAGGCTTTGGAGAAGTCAGCCGCAATCCTCCACCCACCGACTCTGGTCCCATCCAAAGGTGTCCTCCACCTGGGACCCACTCCATTGAACCATACAAATCTGGGTCCGCAAGAACACCATGATCTGCCCCCCATCTTCCTCCTTGCTGTGGCACACCATCTTCTAGAAAAGCCACACGAGAGCCAACAAGACCGCGAACCACAGGCTGCATCATGGCATCCCCCAAATCAAGGCTTTGAAGCCCCGGTGTCCGATCCAATGCCTGCATCAGATCAAAACCCGACAAACGCTGAGCCTCAGCCTCAGGCGAACGCAGGGACTCGATTGCCACCAGATTCAACTGTACCTCAAGAGGCTTCAGCCATATGTCCAAGTGATCACCAATTCCGGGAAGGATGGTTAATGTCTCATGATGTAAAGCCGTGCACGTGATGGAATCGATGCCCTCGGAACATTCAATTTGATAAAAGCCAAATCGATCTGTGGTAGCTGTCTGACCACAAGGCCATGCCACCACCAAGACATCCTGCAAAGGAACCTGAGATTCACTGCGCAGAATATGTCCGTTGCGTTCGGAAAAGAGGTCTTTTTGCGCTTTGATCTGTGTTCCGTTTAGAACCAAGAAAAAGGCCAAAAGAATTCTCCAAATCACACCACACGCGCCGACTCCAGCTGCATGAGCAGGAGGGATTGCACGCATAAAAACGGGAAGAGAAATGAGTAAAAAAGGAAATCAATTCACCCGTTCGAAGGCGGCCCCCTGTGGCTCTCTGTTCGATAGCAATGATTGGGACAGTGTCCCGGTTCCACCGCACCGTCTTTCAGGAGCTGGCACCATTGCTTGGCAGACTTCTGCAACGCTTTCGCGTCAATAGAGCCAGCAGGCAACCAATCCCAATCGCAAAGTTCACACGCCTCATCCGACGCAATGGCCTCGCCATCGGGAAGAACGATTTTTACATGCTCATGGTGGTGATCACAATGTATGTTAGGATCACCGGCAGAACCATGGTGGGCGATATGATGTGACCAACCGTGAAAACTCTGCAGGCCCATGACAGCAATCCACAGGAACAATCCCAAGGAGCTGAAAAGGCGCGATATCACGGAGACGCTTTGCATTGGACGGCAAAGAAAACAAGTTTCAATGAAACTCAGCTGAAAAGCCGCAAGAATTAACACTACAATGCTTTCCTATTTTATCTTTAGGGAATGACGAGGATGCTATTCTGTTTTCGATTGAAGCCACTCGGAATTCTGTGGCTTGCAATCGCGTTTGCCTTTTCCACACAGGCCCAAGATGACATCCATCATTGGGAATCCGCTGTTCTTGATGGCACGTCGTGGCACTACTTGGTTCCCACAGGACAGCCCGCGGCAGATTGGATTGAGCAAGAATTTGACGATTCTCTCTGGCCTGAAGGCCCTTCAGGTTTTGGGTACGGCGATGGTGATGATGCCACTCTGGTCTCCTCTACACCGTCGCTTTATCTGCGCCACACCTTCTCCGTGCAAGAACTTGATTCGTGGTTGGACGTGGATTTTTTGATGGACTATGACGACGGTTTCGTGGCCTATTTGAACGGAATCGAAATTGCCCGGGGCAATACAGGTCAACCCGGCGAATTCATCGCTTGGAATCAAAACCTCACCACCGACCACGAGGCGGTATTGTATTCCGGCGGGATTCCCCCAACATTCGAGTTTGACTTTCCCAATCTACTGATCGAAGGTGACAACACCTTGGCAATCGAACTGCACAATGTGAATCCAACCTCATCAGATTTGACTGCTCGTCCCTTCTTATTGGTAGGAACCAATGAGGCTGGGCTGGGCTTAGAATCCGCTCCTCCATGGCACAACCCATCGAATGGAGAAATTCATGACGTCACGTTCAACCTGAATATGGCCAATGAAGCCGTATCACCAACAGGCGTTTTTGTTGCAGGAGGAAGTTTCTTTGGCGTGGCCGGGGACCATCCCATGACCGATGCAGATGGAGACGGAATTTGGACTGTGACCATTCCTGTACCGAATGGTTTCACGGGATACTACACTTTTCTCAATGGCAACTGCTTGGACTGGAGTTGCAAAGAAAACATCGCCGGTCTTGACTGCGCGCATCCCGAAAATTACAACGACCGCATGCTCGACAACATTGTCGGTGACACTTCAGTCAGCACGTGTTTTGGGCAGTGTACCACCGATGGCTCTTGCGCTGCTGTGACCGGTTGCACAAATTTGGATGCCCTGAATTACGTCCCCGCAGCCACTGAAGATGATGGCTCCTGCGTCTTTTTCGGAGAATCCGACCTTCCCATCGTAGTGCTGACATCAGATGAACCCATTTTAGATGACCCGCGCATTGTCGCCCACATGGGCATCATCAATAACTCCTCTGGCTTCAATCAAATCAGCGATGCCCCGAACGATTACGACGGTCTTATTTCCATCGAAATCCGCGGATCTTCATCGCAAATGTTTCCGAAGAAGTCGTATGCTCTGGAAACCCAGGACGCAGAGGGTCAGAACAACAACGTGTCTCTGCTTGGAATGCCGGAAGAAAATGATTGGATCCTGCATGGCCCATACACGGACAAGACATTGATGCGCAACGCTGTGGTATTTGAACTGGGCGAAAAGCTGAACCGTTATACCCCGCGACGTCGCTATTGTGAGCTTTTCATCAATGGCGACTACCAAGGGGTTTATATGCTGATGGAAAACATCAAGCGTGACGAAAACCGTGTGGACATCGCCACCCTTTTGCCGGAGGACATCGAAGGCAATGAACTCACGGGTGGTTACATCCTGAAGATTGACAAATTCACAGGCGACTTCAGCGGCGGCTGGCAATCCCCCTACTCCACTGTGGCTGGAGACAACTTGTACGTGCAGTTCCATAAACCTGAGATGGATGAACTCAATGCGCCTCAGATTGCATACATCGAAGACCACATTACCGCTTTTGAAGATGCCCTTGCTGGACCCAATTTTACCGATCCTGAACTTGGCTATGCGCCCTTCATTGATGTTTATTCCTTCATTGATCTGTACTTGATCAATGAGTTATCCAAGAACATCGATGGTTACCGGCTGAGCACGTATTTCTACAAACAGAAGGATTCAAACGGAGGCAAAATTGTCATGGGCCCCTGGTGGGATTACAACCTCAGCCTGGGCAACGCTAACTACTGCGAAGCTGCCATGACAGAAGGTTTTGAAGTAAATACCGACTGTGGCAATACCAACCCTTTTTGGTGGGAGAGAATGTTGGAAGACCCCACCTACCGTGACTTGACGCGGTGCCGTTGGGAAGAATACCGATCGGATGCTTGGAGCAATGAAAGCATCCACAGTACCATTGACTCGTTAGCCACATTGCTGGGAGACGCCAGCGCACGCGACCACGCACGCTGGCCGCGACTCGGGCAATGGGTTTGGCCCAACGCTTTCGTGGGCGACACCTACGAGGAAGAGTTGGATTTCATGCGCGATTGGATTGATGGTCGCCTCGATTGGCTGGACATCAACATTCTTGGCGATTGCGAAGCGGGCTGCACCGCCACTTCTGCGTGCAATTTTAATCCCGAGGCCAACTACGACAACGGAACGTGCGAACCCTGTGCTTGCCCCGGAGACATCAACGGCGACTTGGCCGTGACTGTGGCTGATGTTTTATTTCTGCTCGCAGAATTTGGGTGCACCACGGAGTGCACAGCGGACCTCAATGATGATGGACTCGTGAGTGTTTCAGACCTTCTCTTTTTGCTCTCGTACTACAGCGAAACGTGCTCATAAGTGAATGCTTGATTGCCCGAACCGCAAGACTGGCATTTTCAATCAAACCCAACCTCTTCGCGCAATTTCCTTGGCAGTGATGACCAAACAGCACAGCGATGGACAACCTGTCTCAGATGCAGTTTGAAGCGAACGAAACCAGCGAAGTATGCGCTTTGCATAAGGCTG
>Ga0206126_10004000_pt1 | contig 14528 bp, 14 predicted proteins | sample Helgoland_Spring_5_FD_148621 | JGI IMG/M metagenome (GOLD analysis project Ga0206126, IMG submission 148621) | Pelagic subsurface seawater microbial communities from Kabeltonne, Helgoland, North Sea - Helgoland_Spring_Bloom_20160412_1 | ecosystem: Environmental > Aquatic > Marine > Epipelagic ...
TCCTATTGGTTCTTTTCAGGGTTTGCAACACCGCGCATCGGTCATGTTTTGCGAAGTGGAAATGTCAAAGTCAGTGGTACTGGAAGCACTATCAGCACTCGATGATCCTGATGATATTGCAGAACTTGCCAGCCTGGCAAAAACGCGCCTAAACGACACCTTCAATTTGGTCAGCGCCGAAAGTATACAAATGCATGGCGGCATTGGCATGACTGATGAATATGATATTGGGTTCTTTATGAAGCGGTCACGCGTTTGCGAAGCTGCCTTCGGCAACAGTTCATTCCATCGCGATCGTTACGCAACTATACAAGGCTATTAAAGCCAATCATCATCGGCGTGTGGGCTAACCAGTAGTCTGAGGAACCCACACGCCGACTGTTTCTATTTTACTGATGACTCTACTTAATAGCCGACGACTTTTCACCCCTGTTTATCGTCCTTAAAAACAACTGACAGTGCTGCCCACATTTGTTCCCAACTGAGCGTGCTTGCAACCTAAACGATCGCTAACTCACCGCAGCCTTAACGGTATTAATAGCCGTTACCGAGCCCGGGTTTATCAATTGATCCAATGCCTCGGTTTTACCTTTACAGGCCTGCATAATCAGCTCTTTGTTATTAGCCAATAATAAGCCAAATGCCTCTGCCGACTTTTCGTCAACACCGTCGATCTGGCTTTCTAACAATGCTGTAAACTGTTCACCCAATTCCAACATTTTATCGTAGGCATCAGCCTGCTTCTTGTCTTCAAACATTGAACCATCCCGATCACATTTCCAAATCGCTACTACTGCCATAACTGATCTACCTTTTGCTGCATTGATATACTGTATATTAATACAGTATTAAAAAATAGCAAGAAAATTTCCTCGACCATCTATAGACTGAACTTGTCGACCAACTCTCAAACAGGACAACGTCAAAGACTTTCATCGCAGAGAGAACTCTGTAAAGATAAGTGACTCGAAATAGCCAGTACAAACAGGAGACGCCGAATGAATATGGACATGAAACATCTCACCGGATTACTAATTTGCTTGCTTACCGTATCGTTCCATTCAAGTAGCATTGCGCAGGTTTATAAATCCACTGATGACCAAGGGAATGTGACCTTCAGTGACACACCCGCTGCAAACGCCAATAAAATCGAACTACCACAGGCAAATAGGGTTAAGGCGATCAAAGTGCCACCAATGCTGGAGGTCATTACAGAGAAGGCCGAAGACTATGTTGTCCGCATATCTAGTCCAGCCCACGACAGTGTAATCGCCAATGGTTTGGTAGGATTTAAGGTAACCACCAACATCAGCCCTGCGCTTAACCGAGAGCATCAATTACGATTAACTATCGACGGCGAAGTTCACAGCAGCGGGCGAGGATCATTTAACGTCAGTAGTATCAATCGCGGCCCCCATACTCTGCAAGTGACACTCATTGATGATAAAGGAACCGCACTCGCGGAGTCCGCTGTGGTTACTGTCTTTGCTTATCGCCCTTCCTCGAGCGGCAGAAAATAGCACCTAAAGCCTACTAGCCGCTACCTACCAGACCGCATCAACACTCGACAGGCGCGGTGCTACGGCCCTAGGTCAACACCAAAAAATGCACCAAATTAGACCTATAGCACCAATATCAGTCGCAATACCGAACCTAATTGGTGCATAATGTTTCGCAAACCGCTAGTGACCTCGGCAGTGCATTCATTGAGATCGCTTCAATATCCTCAATATTAGGTCATTGGCCGATATTTTCATTCCAATGGCCTACTAAACAGAGACATGGTTTAGATATTGCATTTAACCTGAGGCAAACCGACCGAGTTAGAGGTCATCAACACACATTACTCGCCCAAAATCTTCAAACTCCACGGAAACCCTAATGGCGCCTGTAAGCTTACACACTGATATCTTGGACAACCTGCAGACGGCAATTTTACTGATGAACCCTGATTTGTCAGTCCGGTATATTAATTCCAGTGCAGAGGCGCTGATGAAAATTAGCGGTAGTCGCGTTATCGGGGAACCCATTTCGATACTTTTCAAGGAGGACGAGCAAGATCAGCAAATTTTGCTGGACGCACTCAACGACACCAGTGCATTCACTAAACGAGAAACCCAATTGAAGCTTGCCGACGGGCGAACAATCACCGTCGACTGCGCCGTAACACCCATTTTGACCGGTGATGTTGTCACCGCGTTGATTATGGAACTGCAACCCCTTGACCGGCTATTACGTATCAGCCGTGAGGAAGGCATGCTGTCTTCCCAGCAAAATTCTCAGGTGTTAATTCGGGGACTTGCTCATGAAATTAAAAATCCCCTCGGCGGCTTGAGGGGGGCTGCGCAGCTGTTAGCCAAAGAATTGCCGGAAGAACATCTCACCGATTATACCAATATCATTATCGAAGAGGCCGACCGCCTGAGTAATCTAGTGAACCGAATGCTGGGCTCTCACGATCTAATGAAGATTCACCCGGTTAATATTCACGAAGTGTTGGAACGCGTAAAAAGCCTGATAGACGCTGAAACCGGAGGCCGCATAAAAATAGCTCGCGATTATGACCCCAGCATGCCAGAGATCAATGGCGACAAAGAAAGGCTGATCCAGGCACTGTTGAATATTGTTCGCAACGCTATGCAATCACTTCTCTCGAGCCAAGAAACCAATCCCGACCCACTGACGATCACACTAAAAACTCGGGCAGTGAGACAATTTACCATCGGGCCAAAGCGCCATCGACTCGTCTGCAAGGTCGATATTACTGATAACGGCGCAGGTATCCCCGCCGATATCGCAGAAGCGATTTTTCTACCGATGGTGAGCGGACGCGCAAACGGTACCGGACTCGGATTATCTATTTCACAGTCAATTATCACCCATCACCAAGGATTGATTGAATGTAATAGTGAACCGGGATGCACTGTATTTACCCTCTTTATTCCACTCGAAAATTACTGATGGAGAACGCAATGAGTACGGCCAACACAGTCTGGATTGTTGATGATGATCGCTCGATACGGTGGGTACTGGAAAAGGCGCTTAACCAGGCGGGGATTACCACCCAAACATTCGATAGCGGCGAGACTATACTCAATAGTCTTCGTCAAAATACGCCGGATGCCATTATCAGCGACATTCGCATGCCGGGCATGGACGGACTAGAGCTACTGGGAAAAATTAACGAAACTCACCCCGACTTACCCGTTATCATCACCACCGCCCACTCCGACCTCGATAGTGCGGTCGCCTCCTATCAAGGGGGGGCGTTTGAATATTTACCCAAACCCTTTGATATAGATGATGCGGTCGCAATGACAGAGCGCGCACTCCTGCACGCAAACGAAAAAACCGCTGATAGCACTGAACCAGAGGAAAACTCCAGCTCCACTGAAATCATTGGTGAAGCCCCGGCAATGCAAGAAGTCTTCCGCGCTATCGGCCGCCTTTCACACTCTAACATTACCGTCTTGATCAACGGCGAATCGGGCACCGGTAAAGAGCTCGTTGCCCACGCTTTGCACAAACATAGCCCTCGCTCGAGCCAACGATTTATTGCCCTGAATATGGCGGCAATACCCCGTGAGCTGATGGAGTCAGAGCTGTTTGGTCACGAAAAAGGGGCCTTCACTGGTGCGACCTCTCTACGACCCGGGCGCTTTGAACAGGCCGATGGTGGCACGCTTTTTCTGGATGAAATAGGTGACATGCCCTCAGAAACGCAAACCCGCTTACTTCGTGTTTTGGCCGACGGTGAGTTTTATCGGGTCGGCGGCCACGTTTCTATCAAAGTCGATGTCCGTATCATCGCGGCAACCCATCAAAACCTTGAAGCATTAGTGAAGGAAGGTCGGTTTAGAGAAGATTTATTTCATCGCCTTAATGTTATACGTATTCATATACCCAGCCTTCGCAACCGTCGTGAAGACTTACCTAAACTGATGCAACATTTTTTGCTTAAAGCCTCAGAAGAACTTAATACCGAAACCAAGTTACTAACACCGGAGAGCGAGCATTACCTGGCAAAACTGGATTGGCCCGGCAATGTCCGACAACTGGAAAACACCTGTCGCTGGATCACCGTTATGGCTGCAGGACGCGAAATACATCTTGAAGATTTACCCCCTGAGCTGCTCGACCAGACCATCGCTGATGGCGGCACTGACGATGGCAACTGGCAAGATAACTTACGCCGCTGGGCAGACCAGGAGCTCAGCCTCGGTAAAAGCAACATCCTCGACACGGCAATACCCATTTTTGAAAAACTCATGATTGATACCGCTCTAAAACATACCCACGGAAGAAAACGCGATGCCGCTGTACTGTTAGGGTGGGGCCGAAATACATTAACTCGAAAAATGAACGAACTGGGGATGAACACGACAATAACCGACAGCACGGCGAGTTAACTGCTATTTTGCCCGCACTTCGATAGCCCGGACCGCGCTATCATCAGCGGGCCCACAACGTCCGGTACTGGTGAGAGAAAAATAGTTCACCGCATCGATCAAAACATAATCACAAACGACAATCACATCGCTACAGCCTATTAACCCTCCCATGACGAATGTGTTAGTTCTTGGACTGCCAGCCGACCCAGCACAGCTTGCTGTAACTGAGGCGCTAGCACCGGGAGGAAAAATGGCATTGAGTTGACGCTGAGCACCACTCTCAGCTGCAAATAACGCCCGTGCCGACAATACTTGCCTGGCGACTGTATCAGAACCCGCCGCCATAATGTTGAACATAGCAGTAGCTAATAGACTAAGCACAACCAAAACAAAGATAGCGAAAACTATGGAGAAACCCTGCTGTTTGCCGCTGGCAATCATCACTTATCTTGACATCCCTGTATGCCGCTTGCGGGATCACAAGCCATGACTGCGCACCCAACCCAAATCACGGCGCATGCCTCATCAGAACTTCCTGACTAAAGCGAACCCACTCATCTGACGCTTTCGCATTTAAGAAATGTAAGTTCATATGAACCGCACCGGCGCGCTGAAGTGTACCTGCAGTGAAATCGAAGACGGTAATTGCTACCGCCGGAGAAACACCGCTATCAATAACTCGAATAGATTCTGACAGTAGACTGGCATTACCTCCAGTAGGCGGCGACGGCTGCAGACTTCCCGCTGAGGTATAAGACGAATGACGCGTTAATGCTCCGTCAACCGCGCAAAAACTAACCCGATCTTTTATGAGATAAAAACGCCGTTGTGGAGACTCCCTGGCAAATAGATGCCCGGGCGCAGCGGCGTCCAGTGTTACGACTCTAACGCCTGAGGCAACCGCGCTAATGCTGTCAAGGTCTGCAATTTGAGGCGGCGCCAGGGGATAAACACTGGCGCTGTCAACGGTGTAAACAGCAACTCGATAACCTTGCCCAGAAAAATCGCAATTTGAGCCACTGGCACAATTTGGGAAACTAAAGTTCGCCGCGCGAAAACTGGCAATACTGCCACCACTTATTGTGTCAATATGGCCGGAGCCTGCAACGACCGGAATGAACTCCAAACAGTCACCCGACGTCCTTACGCTGCCAGGCAGGGCGTTGCGCACCTCACGGGTGATTCGCTCGACAACAAAACGACCTTCTTGTTGCAGACTATCACGACGAGAGGTGTCGACAAAAATATTCATCCCCTGGCCAATAAACTGGGTGCTCGCCAGTGCAACAATACCCAATAGCACAATCACCGTAACCAACTCAACTAGGGTAAAGCCCCGCTGTTTATTCGCCACCGAGACCATTAGAAGTTTCCCCGGTAGCTACTCAATGTTACCGGCGCAGCGCCAATACCCGCGCCTGACGGCAAATAGAGCTTTACCGTGATCAACTTAGCATTAATATTATTGTCCGCTACACCGTCATAGTTACCATCGTAACTCACACAAACCTCCATGGTGTAACCCATAAAATTACTCACGCCAACACCCAGCCCATCGGTCAGCGGAACCGGCGCACCACAACTGTCGTGGTAGTCGTCGACATCGTCATAGCTACTTCGAGACTCCGCCTCACTGCCAAAGTTTCCACTGGCCGTACAGGCGACACATGCGGGAACACCGCCCATCGGCGTTGTATCATCAAATTTTTTCGATAGAATCTCGTCCATCAAAGCCTGTCCAAATTCGATGGCCCTGATTTGCATCATCGGCTCAACGCTGCGACCCGGATTAGAAAAGAAAACATTGGTCATGAAAGTCAGTGCAATCGCCATGATGACAATACCCACAATCAATTCAATCAGCGTAAAACCGCTGTTTTTTGTCGGTGCCTGTAACACCATTTTAAAGCGCCTTGACGTAACCAACCGAATAAATGCCAAGCTGTATCCCGGAAGGTAGGATGGTTAATGTTGTCATGTCGGTCAGTGGTGTACCACCACAGTCACCGCTAAAGGTGTTGCCTAAACCATCAAAATAAATGGCGGCAGCGGGGCTTATGGCAATGCCGCCATAGTCACCACTAAACTCGATTTCGCCAACTGGCCCAAAATAAACACCTTGCCGCTGCGAGCCAAATCCCGTGGCATCAATATTAAGCCGGTAACAGTTGCCACTGCCATCGTACATAGCACGCTGTTGCGACAGCCGAAACGCCGACATCAATTGATCACGAACCGCATATTCAGCAAATCCGTCACGACTGGTAAACCGGGGGATAATTGAGACGGCGAGAATAGACAGCAGAATAATCACTGAGATCATCTCTACTAACGTAAAACCCCGATGACGGATCATCGGGGTTTTATTGTTGCCGTTCTTGTTATGACTCACTAGAGTTGAAGCTAGCAGCCTGAAATTACAACGGTGACAGCCGGCACGGTCAAGGTTGTCCCGGCAAATGTAGCTTCAGTGTATTGCGCGTAACAAGCACCGGCTACAATTGCGCCAGCACCCAAACGGTCATAACCAAAAACAACTGAAGGATCTGCCTCGACCTCGACGAACGCGGCATCAAGATCAACCAATTTATCCATTTCATCAAATGTAGGGTAGCCATAAGCGGTCGTTATCGCGGCACCGTTTATATTAACATTTGCATTGGCATTACCTCCCGCAAATTTATCAACGCTAGCAATCATTGCCTTGGCGTAAACCTGAGAACCAGCACCTTCCAGAGCCGCTCTAACGCCCTTAACCGTAGCTATGCGGGCGTCTGCTTGTAAATCTATGAACCGTGGCAATGCGGTGACCGCCAGAATACCCAGCAGTACAATGACCGCGACCAGTTCGATTAATGTAAAACCCGATTGTTGCTTTTTCATCACACACCTCATTTAAAACAGTTAAGTTGTTACCGTAAGTTAACTTGACCTTGTCCTGCCGCCAGATTTTAATTTAAGTTTCTGTTGATTGGATCTTCTTCGCCATTGACGAATTACATAAAGGCACACCGCCCTTCAAATACTTGCTCTTGTTATCTATTACCTAGACATTTACCGTGTTGCCATTCTCCTTGAAAAAATTCCCGTAACACAACGACAACTCGTGTTGTTGGATTAAACCTTCAGGAAATTTTCAGGTTCCGTCCTTGCACCGGCATGAAATCGCTAATTATTCTCACCGTCTCGGTAGCCCTGCACTCCAGTATAGTCAGAAATTCAAAAACTACAGGTCAGATGCCTAAAAATACCAAAAACATGTGAACTAAGTTCACCATTTAGCCCTGCATTACGCTCATCATGTCCCACATCGGCAGGAATATCCCCAATGCCAGGATCATCACTACGCCTGCGATACAGCTGATGAGTACCGGTTCTATATAACTGGCAAGATTTTTTAGATCATAGTCGACTTCTTGCTCATAAAATTCCGCAACTTCATCCAACATTTCGTCAACCCGCCCGGTCTCTTCACCGACCTGCAGCATTTGTAAAACTAATGGCGTAAACATTTTACTCTGCACAGCGCTGCGGAGCAGACTTTCCCCTCGCTGAATGCCATTCCTCATCCCGCCAATATTTTTTGCCACGTAACTGTTGCCTACCGACATTGAAGACAATTCAAGTGCTTTAATCAATGGCACTCCAGATTTAAGCATCATCGAAAAGCTGCGACTAAATCGCGACAGTGTGGATCTCTCCAAAATTGAGCCAATATATGGAACTCTCAATTTCATCCAGTCCCATTGCAACATACCCGACGTTGTATTGACATAATAACAAATACCAAAAATAACAGTTGCCAGCAACAAAAAAACCAGCATCCAGTGGTTAACAAAAAAACTGGATGTACCGATGAGAATTCTTGTTGCCCAGGGAAGGTCTGCACCAAACTGTGAAAAAAGATCGGCAAACACAGGAATAACAAAGATATTGAGCACAACAATGGCGATACCTAACGCGATCAGTACAAACATCGGGTAACGAGTCGCGGTAGATATTCTTCTCCGGGTATCTTTCTCCAACTCTAAATAAGTATACAGTTGCTGAAACGCCATCTCTAATCGGCCAGAATTCTCTCCCACACTAACAATATTAACAAACATCGAGTCGAACACATCGCCATGTTTCGCCAGTGATGTTGACAAATTGACACCGGAACTCAAACTGGCCTCGACCTCCATTAATACCTTACGAAAACGAGCATTGGTGGTTGATTCTGCCAAACCTCTTATGGCCCTATTCAAAACGACCCCCGCCTTGATTAAGCTATATAGCTGGCGAGCAAACATTGTTAGTTCTTCTAGTGATATCTTTTTCTGAAAAAAAACAGGAAATTCAAACGTTCCGGGCTCTGTGACCTTCTCAATAGCGATCGGTGTAATACCACGGTCAATAAGCAGGTCAGCAATATGATCTACCGACTTACCGTCAAGAACACTGGACACCAGCGCGCCGCCCTTGTCGCGCCCACTGTAGCTATAACTGCCCATCGCTTACGCGCCCTCCGACAGCGATAAACTTTCCAAATGCTCTTCGGCCAACTGCTCGGTAATTCTAAAAACCTCTTCAATCGTGGTAACACCATCACTGGCAAAATCTAAAGCACAGGCACTCAGTGTACGAAATCCCTTCTGCCGTCTAGCTGCTTGACCGAATACAAGAGGGTCCGCCATCCGTAATGCATCCGCCAGTGATGCGTCTATTTCTAAGTATTCAAATACGCCAATGCGCCCGCGATAACCGGTATTATTACACTGCGAACACCCTTCACCGCGAAACAGCGTGGTTGTGTCGAGGTTGAAACTCTCATTAATCGACCGCAACCAAATATTTTCCTGTTCGCTCGGCTCATGAGCAATTTTACAATTTGCACAGATACGCCGCACCAATCGCTGTGCGATAACCGCGCGTAGCGAATTGGCAACCAGGTAACCCTCAAGCCCAACATCAATCAGCCGCATCGCACTGGTGATCGCGTCATTAGTGTGCAGGGTCGACAACACCAAATGACCCGTCAATGAAGCGCGCACAGCAATTTCTGCTGTCTCTTGATCTCGAATTTCACCCACTAACAAAATGTCCGGATCCTGTCGTAACGAAGAACGTAAAACCGTGCCAAAATCAAAGCCGATATTATCTTGAACCTGGACCTGAGTGACTCGAGGCAAGGTATACTCGATCGGGTCTTCAACGGTGATAATCTTTTTTTCGGGGGAGTTAAGCTCTTGTAAAGCACCATATAATGTTGTCGTTTTACCGCTACCGGTTGGACCGGTGACCAAAACCAAGCCATATGGCCGATGAATTTGGCGACGAAATTTATCCAGCATAGCCAAAGGCATACCAACGCCAGAGAGATCTCCAATACCGCCACTCTGATCCAATAACCTCATGACTACTGACTCGCCGTGCTGAGCGGGCAGCGTAGAGATACGAACATCAATGGGCCGGTTTTTTATCGCAATCCGAAATCGACCATCTTGAGGCCGGCGTTTTTCCGAAATATTTAGACCTGACATCAGCTTGAGCTTTAGCACTACCGCCGACGCTATCTTCTTCTCATTCATCACCTGTTCTTGTAACACCCCATCAATACGTTGACGGATTCGAAGTACTTTTTCATCGGGCTCAATATGAATATCTGAGGCCATTACCTGTACGGCGTCTTCAAAAATAGACTGCAACAATTTAACAACCGGAGCATTTTCTGAATCTGTTACGTCCAGAAACTCCATGTCACTAGATTGGTCACCCAGCTCAACACTTAGCTCTTCGGCGAGCGATGCTATCTCGCTTGTCCGACGATAGAGCATATCTAACTGATCAAGTAATTCTGACTCTCTGACGACTGCCAGCGATAGGGGGTGATGTAATATTCTGGATAGTTCATCAAATCCATAGATATCAGTTGGATCTGCCATACCAACCACCAAAGTGCCGTTTTTCTCCGACAAAACTAATGCCCGAAACCGACGGGCATAGGTTTCTGACAATCGTTTGGCCGCTTGCCGGTCAACGTCGTAATTACGCAACTGAATAAAGGGAACCTCTAATTGCTGAGACAGCAACTTAAGCATGGTATCTTCTTCGACTAAACCAAGGTCAATCAGTGCACGACCGAGCTTTTTCCCAGTCGCTTTTTGTGAAGTCAACGCCGCACTTAACTGCTCATCGGTGATCAGCTGATTTTGAATCAACATATCCCCTAAGCGTAATTTTTTTTGTCCTGATTTAGCCACTACAACTCACCCTTGGTCTCGATATATTTTTACTGCAAGCACTAACAAGTAACGTACTTTTACGTTACAACGCCGACAATCGCTGCTGCGCATAATCGCGTAGCGTTGGCGCAATTTTCTTCGACCTTAGCGCTGAACGATACGCACTCCTTGCCGCTTTTATTTCCCCCTGCATATCCAAAGCAATCGCCATTCCCACCCACCAATCGCCCCGAGAAGCGTTGTATCTCAGTAAACCTTTATAGGCTTGAACCGATAGTTCATACTGCTGCTCTTGGCGAGCACTTAAACCTAATAGCTCATAATAGTCAGTATGAGCGCTCATCGGCGGACTGAACTTCATCAATAAGTCCATTGCCTTACGAGGCTTAATCGTTACTAAAAATAAGCGTGCCTGAGTCTTAACCAGCTCTATGGAATCGGGATTCTCTCTCAGCAGATGCACCAGTAATTCCTGCGCTTCCTCAAATCTTCGCTGAGACATCAACAAAGAAGAGAGCGCAGTTCCCGAGCGAACCGCTTGCGGGTTTGAGGTTGTCTCATTGACAAGCACTTGTTCCGCGGCGGCTGATTGTTTATCACGAATCAATTCCTCTGCTTTTTTGAACGCAGATCTATCACGCTGCTCGGAAGAGCGAGGAGTGGGTGCTCTCACTATTTGCGCCACTTTATTCTCGGACGTCATGGTCGCCGCCGACCTAGATTTCTCTGTTGGTCTCAACGAGTTTGGCTGCGAAATTTTTTCGTCAACGGCCGCAACTGAATCAGCAGTGACTTGCGCCGGCCTATTCGTTAATGTGACAACCTCACTTGCCAGAACCGACGCTTTAACAATGGCCCTAGACTCAGAAACTGTAGGTTTAGCAACTATAGGTTTAGCAACTATAGGTTTAGCAACTTTTGATGCAGCAAGAGCCCGCACTTCATTGGACTCGCTAGTTTCAGCGGGCTGCACAGCCATAGGACTATCAGCTGCCTTAATGATATTCTCTGCGTTACTCAGGTGCTCTACTGCTTCTGTATTGGCCGTATTGATATTACGCCAAACCCCGGTAGCAATAGCAAGAAATACCAAGCCACTGGCCAGCCAAAGCAGAGGCTTAAAATACCTATTTTTCGTCGCATTTTTTTCGCCGGCCATCCAATCGATATTAATATCGCTTTTGGTTTGCTCACCTCGACGCTTTTCGAGATCGTTCAGCATATCATTAACAATACTCACGCGCTTGCTCCGGGAAGCACAAGCAATAACGCCACCGCAATAGTCACCGCGACTAACGAAAGACACAAACCAATCACTTTTAGTCTACCGTTTACCTCTAGCCCCTGTGTATCGCGTATCGCCGCCATCATCTGCTTTTTATCAACTTGCGCAAGACCTTTACCATAGGCGACCATCAATGATTTATGACAGAGAATATTGACTAGCCGTGGCACTCCTTTACTGGCACGAAACACTAACGCAACCGCATTATCACTGAATAGCGGAGCACCATCAGAACCCGCTGTTACTGACCGATGGTTTATGTAATTACGAGTTCCGTCATAATCCAGCGCTGACAAATCATATGAAAACGTAATTCGCTGGAGCAGTTGACGCAAGCTACTATGCTCGAGCATTCGATCTAGCTCGGGCTGGCCAAACAACACGATATGAACAAGTTTAGATGTCTCTGTCTCAAGGTTTGAAATCAGCCTTAGCGCCTCTAATGATTTAGAGGGCATGGCCTGCGCTTCGTCGATAACCAGTACAACTTTTTTACCCTCGGCAACGAGCTCAAATAGCCGATGATTAATGGCAGTTTGATATTCATTAATTCCATCACGAGTCTTGCATTTAATACCCAACTCTTCAGCAATTGCTCGATACAAGGCATTAGGATTAAGCAATGGATTGGGAATATAGACCGTATAATAATTATCATTGTCGAGTGTGTTCAGCAGCTTTCTGCACAACATAGTTTTGCCAGTACCGACCTCGCCAACAACTTTGATAAATCCTTCGCCACTGGATAAAGCAACCTGCAGCATATTTAAGGCCTCGCGATGGCCTTTCGCATTCAAAAAGAATGCCGTATTAGGCGTTAACCCAAACGGCTGCTCTTTTAAATTAAAATGCGCGGTATACATACAATTACCCTATAAAACTCAATATTCTAAATATCTGGAGCAGCATCGTCGGCCATGTAGGAGTTATCCAACACCCGACGGAATTCGTCAAAACGTGCCCGCGACGTATCCAGTGAATCCGGCAACCCTGACGGCCCCATGATTACCGGCCGAAGAAGAATAACTAGTTCGTTCTTCACCGTTTTATTACGCTGCTGACTGAATAAATGGCCCACACCCGGCAGATTGCCTAACACGGGGGTTCCTGAATTAATGTCGACAGATTTCGTTTGCATCAGCCCCCCCAGAACAACAACCTGACCACTGCGCGCGAAGACAATGCTGTCAGTTTCCCGAATAGTACTCAGGGCCAGTGGTACCTCGACAGTTTGGTCACCCAAGGTAATGACTTTGGTTTGATCTCGAACTTCGCTAATGGATGGATGTATATGAAGAATAATCTCATCGTTGTCACTAATTTGAGGGGTTACATCGAGTGCGATACCCGAAAAGAATGGTGTCAATTCAATCTCTGGATTACTCGTTGTCGCACCCGTTGACGTCGTTGTTGAATTGGATATCTCAGTGACAAAAAACTCATCTGTGCCAACTTTAATGACTGCCTTTTGATTATTAACCGTTGATATTCGCGGACTCGACAAAACCTGCACGCTACCTTGCGTTTCCAACAACTCTATCACACCGGAAAAGTCCCCCACCGATTCATAAACAGCACTAAAAGCACCCCCAACAGAATTGCTACTTACTGGGGACGACCCCGATACGCCGAAGTCAAGAGTATTACCGTTAAGGGTCCCCCCCATTGACTCCCATTGAATACCCGTTTGATAACCATCGTTGAGTTCCACCTCTAGGATTTTTGCTTCCAGCACGACCTGTCGGCGCATGATAACTTCGGCACGGTTTAAAAACTCCCTTGCGGCGTCAATTTCTGCTGGCATTGCTCGTACAATAATAATGCCAGCCTGCGGTGTTACAATAACCCGACGGCCCTCTTCCGTACCGACAAGGACTTTTAGCGTTTGTTGTATTTCACCCCAGAAGTCTGCATCAGTTTCAGTAATGATCCGCGCACCAACCGAGCCACCACCGCCCGACGTACTACCGGTCTGATTAGTGCTCTCGCTACTGCTATTACGAGTTTCTCTTTGGCTGCTTCCGGCGGTTGAGCTCACTTCACCACTGGTAACCTGTGTCTCAGAAGTACCGGTACGCTTAAGACTTAGATAATCGATCTGAAAAATTTCTGATCGCAACCCGCCTGGAAGAATTTGATAAAGGTTCCCCTGCTTTTTATAAGGGTAACCATAAGCCTCATTAACAATACCCATGACTTCAGAAATAGTGACATTCTGTAGATCAAGACTAATCGCGCCTTCAACGCCGGGATGCACGACCATGTTAAACTCTGTGCCTTTCACCAAGCCCATGAAGAAACTCTTCGCACTCACCTCGTTAACGGCCACATCAAATCGGTCTTCGGCGGCGGCGTCGGACTCCGCTATAGCGTTCAGCGAGGGCAGCAAGGCATCATCCACCTGCGCTGGCGGCGCAGTGTTTCTCGACTCATTCTCAGCCTTTAGTTGTGCCAGCTCGTCTTGTATTGCAATTAAGGCCGAGTTGTCTCTCGTCTCTCTGGGCGTCATCGCGCATGAAGAAAGAACACACGCTGTGAAAACACCAATAACTAATCGATAATAACGCATCTAATTTTTCCGTCTAATTTCAGCATGACCCAATGTTAAGGTGACAATTTCCCCTCTTG
>Ga0206126_10004002_pt1 | contig 14527 bp, 20 predicted proteins | sample Helgoland_Spring_5_FD_148621 | JGI IMG/M metagenome (GOLD analysis project Ga0206126, IMG submission 148621) | Pelagic subsurface seawater microbial communities from Kabeltonne, Helgoland, North Sea - Helgoland_Spring_Bloom_20160412_1 | ecosystem: Environmental > Aquatic > Marine > Epipelagic ...
CAAAATATGTTTACGATGCCTACTGGGACTAATTCATTTTCACAAGTAACTATTATAAAAAATGGTAAAAAATACACTAAAACTACTCATAATGGTAAAACTGTTGATAAAGTTAGTGGTGTAGATGGTAATATAGCAGATAGATAATAGAAAATTACTATAATGCGTTAAATATTTAAAAACTAATTGTATCTATTATAGAAAATGAACAGAATGATTGATCCGAGGAAGTTTTCTAAGTGCGCAAATTCCATGAGAACCTTTTTCTTAGAACGGAACTATGTTGAAGTTCATACACAGAATCTAAGATCAATCTTAGCAGCTTGCGAAGATCCCTCTACAATTTCAACTTACCAGTATTCTGGTGAAGTGTGGCCTTTACCCCAAACAGGACAAATGCATCTCGAGAATGTGCTCTTAGATAATCCTGATTATGAGGGAGCATTTTGCCTATCTACCAGTTATCGTAATGAACCTAATCCTGTCCCCGGGAGACATGATTTGATCTTTCCTATGTTCGAGTTTGAAAGTAAAGGCACTGTAGTAGATTTACAAGCGATGCAAGTTGATCTTTTAGATCATTTAGGTTTCGTTAAGACAGATGGTTCTTATCCTGAAGGTGAATATTTAGATATTTGTAATAAATACGGGGCAGATGAATTAGATAACGATCATGAATTAAGGTTAGAACAAGATTATGGTTCTGTATTCTTTTTAAAGAATTTTCCATTTTACACAAGTCCTTTCTGGAATATGAAATCTGATTTCACAACGAAACAATCTAATAAAATTGATGTTATCTTACATGGTATAGAAACTATTGGATCAGCTGAGAGAAGTTGTGATAGAGATGAAATGAGGGAAATGTTTTACACGATTTCAGACGGTCAGTATAAAGATATTTTGTATAAAGAATTTACTAAAGAACGAGTTGATAGAGAATTAGATGAATTTTTAGATAGAGACTTTTTCCCTAGGTATGGAGGGGGTATTGGGGTAACACGAATGATTCGTGCTATGGAAATGAGTAATTTACTGGATTAAGTTGTTTTATTAAGTTGTATTTTATATTTACTATAGTATAAAATATGGGAGATTTTAATTGTATTATTAATGCTGTATTAATGGGTGTTTTACTTAATCTTGGTCTGCCGTTAGTTTTAAAACCGCAGGCAACTCGAGAAGAAGTTAAACCACCAAACGGTGCTGCGAGTTTATCATTAAAGGGTCAATTTATGCATATGATGGTTCATCATAATCAGGTTCCATTGGTAAGTTCAGTTATTATAGCTATTATAGTTGGTTTAGCTGTTTACTTAGGTTATGTTCTTGATCCAATGAAATATGTTACAAAATCACTTAAATAATTACAAAGTATTTATGTTATTCACAATAATATATTGTGATTATGCATGTATTTTAATAAACTGTAAATCTAAAAATAATATTATCTATAGTATAAATGAAAGGTCAAGCTGTTTATGATTGTAAATCAATGTGCGAAGCATTGGGTAGTTGCTGTCACAATACCAAAAACCGTTGTATTGAGAAGATGTGTGAAGTTGATAAAACTAAATGTAAGAAAATGGCTAAGTTTCTAAAATGTTTAATGGTATGTGAATGTTTATGTTCATATATTTGTACTTGCTGTTGTGAAATGGAAGAGGTAAGTGATCCTTGCTTAAAAGAATTATGTGGAAAATGTGATAAGTTGTTAAGTTGCTGTAAAGATTTGAAAGGTTGCTTAGCTGAATATGAATGTGATTATCTTAATTGTGATAAACTAATGGGATGCTGTACTTCTTGTAAGAGTTCTACTAAAAGTTCTAAGAAAAGTAAAAAAAAATAAATGTAATATTATAGTATGCCTTTAAATAGTAAAGATAAAAAACTATGTAAAGAAGCGTTACAACTTGAATATGATGGAGTCAAAGAATTTTTTGAGAATGAATTAATGGAAGGGTGGTCATTAATTGAATTAGATTCAAAAGAAGACGAAGTTGTTAGTAAATTTCGTATACTAATGAGGAAAGGTTGTACTGTTGCTGATATTAGTCGGTGTGTTAGAGAATCAGTATCTGAATTAAGAGTGCTACTACAATCTGAATATGACGAAGATATATCAGATGCCGAAGTTCAGAGTGAAGATTTATTTGGTTTGGATCACGTTAATTTCCAATGGACTAAAAGTATGATTAAGAAAGCTAAAGATTTAGAAGATTCTACTAAAAAATCTAAACAATTGAAGACATGGGAACATTCATATAAAAAGGCAGTTGAATCTGGTGTTGACATAATGGATTTAGATGATACGATTAAATCAACTATTGCTAAATATTTACGTGATATGAAAGGTGCTAAAAAGAAAGGCGCTAAAAGAAAAGATAAAAGGTCTAAAAATAAAAGGTCTAAAAAATCTACATCTAAAACAATAAATAAAATAATTCAACTCAAAATTCCTAATAATAGGAATATTAGATGGGCATGGTTAGTTCGTATTAGAGAAGATAATAGATATGTTGTACGTTATCCCAAAAATAATGTATTAATAAATAAATTAGAAGCTAAAAATGATAAAGATTTTTATAAAGAAAAACTTGCACCCAAATTAGCTACAATAGTTTAAATTTTTTCAAATTATTCATATGTAAAATTTCTGAATAAGAATCTTTATCAAAATCATAATTAGAACCTTTCTTTGCTATATATTTTTTACCCGATTTTAGATATATTTTGTAAGGGTCGGTTGATTGATAATGATGATTTACTGCTTCTTTAACATAATTCTTTAATTCAGATAATTTAACAGATTCAACATCTAATAAATCATCTTTAACATCTAATATATTATAATCAATACTACAATTAAATTTTAAATCACCTAAACTTGTTATTTTCATATTTTTAAATTGAATATATTGCTCCACTGATGTAACATCAGGTTGCGCGTTTTCATTTATCATTTTTAATAAGATACATTTTTATCAGTGAAATAATTATAAATTTTTGGATGAATTTAAAATTCCATATTTATACTTTATTAAATATTTTAAATATCATTTTCTGATGGTACCATATCCACTAAACTGGTTTGACTACTACTCTTTTTAACTTTCCCGTATTTATATTTCATGTATATTAGAGATGATTCTAATGTTATCACTGATAAACAATTTAACATTATTGGATATTGTTCATGAACTATAGTATAAAATAAGAAACATGAATTAGCTGTTATATTGATAGCCATCGTTTGACTCGATAAATCACCTGCTGATTTAGATTTATATACCTTATGGACTTGTGGGACACGTGAAAATAGACCACAACAAGTACCTATCATAGATACCACATTTGCTACCATTTCAAGAGTTATCATAATTTTACTTATTTAAAAACATATATCTTTATATATAGAAAGATGGATCCTCTTGAGGTAGCAAAAGAAAAACGTAAGAAAAGATTAAAAGAAATACAATTGATATATAATATTTATTATCCGTATTAAATTTTATTATCTTCTTTCAATAATTTCACAATATACAATATACTGAAACCCGCGAAAATATGTTTTAACGTGTGTCCACTTATCATATTATTTGTTAATTTATATATTTGATGATCATAATATTCTACAAAACGATATAATACAGTGAAAAACAATATAATATATAAATTTTTCTTAACACCGTTAGCATCTTCATCTTCATTATCATAATATTTTAGAAAAAATATTATAGGAACACCTATCAGTATTAGTAAATATAGTCTTATATCACCTGTTTGTTTCCAATAAACTACACTTAAGATACCTAATATATAGAATAGTATACCACATTTATATTCATTTATGATATTTAATACTATTATAGATAAAGTAGCTATCATTAGAATATCCCAAAAGATGGATTTATCTGTAGGATTATAATGATAATAAGCACTAGCTAAACTCAATAATGTTATATGAATTATTAATAAATTATTGTTTGTATTATTTTCTGTCTTGTGTTTTAGTAAATAAATAACAGGTATAATAATAAATAAATTACTCAATACATTCATAGCATTTGGTAAACCAACTAACCTTCTCTTATCAGAAAAATTATGATAACCTTTTGGTAAAGGTATTTTATTCATATATATTAATTTATAAAATAAAATAACGGTAGTTTTACCCAAATGTTAACAACTGATAGTGGGGCAACTTTGTTAAGTATTTCAGGAGATAAAAAAATGAAGAATTAAATTAAGTATTTTTATTGTATATTTTAAATATTTTACGTTCTATTTTAAATTAATTTCTTTGAATTATATGTAATTTTTTCTATGGTATATTATAAAAGAAGTATGTCAGATAAAAGAAGTATGTCAGATAAAAGAAGTATGTCAGATAAAGCTAAGAGAGTGGTGGAGTTCGCTAAAGAATTAGATAAACCTTTGAATATATTATCGTCTGTAGTTAGAGATGTACAAGCAAACTGCGGGCCAACTGATCCAAATAATGAAAATAAAGTTGCTCAGTTAATTAATAGAAATACGGGTTATAATCTCAATGCTGTCCCTAAAAGTAGTTTACCCAATTTAACTGATTATTTGGAGGAATATATTGATAATCGTAAATCTCTATGTGAATACCTGGGTATTTACAAATATTCCACAGGCGCTGATATTGTTAAAGAGGCAACAAATGATAATAGTATTTCAATACAAGACGCTATAGACGCGTTAGACGGTGACGGCATGGGAGGAGGAGGGTATAAAAGACAAACAACTAAAAGGCGTTCTTCTAAAAGGCGTTCTTCTAAAAGGCGTTCTTCTAAAAGGCGTTCTTCTAAAAGTAAAAAATATTCTATTAAAAGGAATAGACGATCTAATAGAAAGAATAAACGTTCTACTAAACGTAAAAGACGTTAAATTATTATGAAATAGTATTCTCATAATGTGAAAGTCTATAATTTTTTTTATCATTAAATATTAATACAAACCTTCTTACCATCTACTACAAGATTAACCGTATCTGATGTTATAAATGTTCCTATTGCTGGCGTAACCCCTTCTTCTAATGTAGGCTTCACCTGTGTGTTGTTATAAGCCCAACGATCGCGCAGATCATGGAACTCTGCCTTTAAATTAGTGGGTCTAAATCCACTAGCTATTGGGAAATCTGTATCATTGATAGGTAGTGTAACATCCTTTAGAACCATAAACCATGAATTCTTTCCAAAATGATTCTTAGTTAATCCCATATCACAAATAAGTTCTATTTCTACATTAGATGGAACATAACTATCCTTGAACCAACTTTCATTAAATCTTGCATTACTTGCTTCATTACATGTCATGGGATCTACCGGTAACTTAAACTTATTCTGGTAATGATGCTGGACGTATGTTTCCTTGAATACATCACTCTTAGCATCTAATCGTGTTACGTAACCGGGTGTGAAGTTTCGTGGATTAATAGTAACGCGGTGTGATCCCTCCTTTAACCAAGTAAGGAGATCGGTAAGGTTTGTTGGAATGCGTTCTGCTTCTGTTTCAGCTAAACTCTTCTTCTTCTTGGGAGTTGCGTTAGCAAGATCCATAAAACTAATATTTGATGAAGGAGTAAATACTGGTGCTGTAGGACTTAAACTCTTCTTCTTAGTCCAAGTATGAAAGATACACCATGGTCCTATTACAGGAACTTCTGATGTAGGTTCTCCGAAATATTCTATCCACTTTGAATCAAGTGCCTTTGCTCTGTTACTTTCCTTAGTAGTCATTTCTATTGGTCTCTTTGTTGGAGAACCAAAGGTATGTGTCTTGATAGTCATCTTATTCATAGTATTCCTATCTGTTGCCCAGACTTCATTAATTTCAATATCAGGTTGCCCCTTTTCTCTGATAACTACTGAAAATGGGACAGGTCTTGTTAAACCCCTCCTACGATAGTTATTAACCATAATCTTAAATGTTCCTGGACCTACAGAGACATTTTCACACGGATTTTCAACTACTCTTTGTGCATTCATATCAAAATCCAGTGTAAATACAGAACCATCTGGCGCAGAAACACGTCTCCTACCATAATATATTTCTGGAAGGAATGGTTCTATAGGTTGAACATGAAGATCTAAATCATCTGAGTCATTCCACGTAAGTGTGATTGTCATATCACTACTAACATTGTGTTCTTCTAAGATATCAACAACTCTCCTTACCTGATATGTTTCGGGTGATGTACGTCTGTCCATTTCTTTAAGGATATCATCTACTGTTTCCATCTGAATGAAATCTGTTATATTTGATGATTGCTGGTAATCTAAATGAACGTAAGAACCAGATTCATTATTAACTTCATTTCTACCCGAAGTAATAGCGACCATGATAACGTGTGCCTTATTCTTTTCACTCATATGAGTGAAATATTGGGAACCGCGGTTCTTAGCAAAATTCTGTACATACTGAACCCACTTGAATACACTTAACCAATGCCCGGTTCTTTCTAGTTCATTAATTCTCTTTAGAATGAGACTAACCGCAGTTACTGCTTCAGGATTACATAACTTCTCAATCCTGGGCACCATAAGTCTAAAATACTTCTTAATAAGACCTTGATATGCTAATACCTTATCATTAGGTGTATATTCATCGGGTGTAATTGTAGGGTGTTCATACTTGTTACCATCTTCATCTTCACCCTTAGCTACATTTGGGAAACAACCTTCCTTTACAATGAAAGGTCTAGGTGCTACAAGAGTATTCTTATTTTCTGAACCATTCATCTTTTCAATTTCCTTTCTAATATTAAACAGACATCCATCCGGACATCCACCATCTGTCTTACAGCGAATATTTCGTAAGAACACTGATCCATTTTCCTTTGAACCATTTTCCCCAGAACCCTTTGCAACTGGTCCAAAAAGTCTTGAAAACTTTGATACCCTTGAAACACATTCAACACATTGCCAGTGCTTCCTCATCATAGACTTTACAGTATCATTAGGAACTGAATTATGTAACAAGTAGTTTACACCATTAACCCTGTATGTCTTTACTGGTGTTTGATCATGAACAAACTCTTCATAGGTTCTTTCATTTGAATCTTGAATCTTTTCATCTGGTTCAGCAATAGTTGTATCAACCCCCGAATCAACACCAGAACCAGAATCAACTGCTTCTGGCAAAGAATCAACTGTATCTGGTACTGGGTCTGTCTCAGATCCAGAATCAACCATCACAAACTCATCATCAGAACTCATTTGTATAATAACTCTTTAAGTAATCTTTATATTAATAAAAAAAATAAATACAAAATCAAATTTATATATTACTCAAACTGACACAATTGATCATTACTATCTATTCCTATAGGATAGGCAAATAAAACTTTCATATTATTATACATTAATTGTCTTGTGGCTATATATGCGACAACCTGATCTATATTCATATGGGAATGTGTTGTGAGCAAATATAAGATGACTTGTTCAAATACCTTACATCTTTTTAGTCTGCTTAATTTTATTTGAGATTCATTGATTAGATTCGCAAAGTAATTAGGTGTATTTTCCATTTCATCTTTTGTTCTAGTATACTTACATAGAAAATAAGGATCTCCCACAATTTTAATTGATTTCAAAATATTTTCTCTTTCTTTGTAATATTGAACGAATACATCACTATCTATGTAACCACATACTGTTTTAAAGATACAATCATTACCACTGGGATGTGGTTGAAAAGGCGAAATACTTTGATAAAATTTAAGAACCTCTTCATCATTCAATTGAATATATAATTTCCATAGAATGTCTATGATTTCGATTGAGGGACAGACTTCGTATAAGTAGAGGTAGAATTTTTGTTTTGGCCTAAGTTCGTATTCGTATTCATATCGGTTTGTTGACCTTTTGCCAAACATAAGTAGTTTAATATAGTTAAGTTATTATTTTCTATTGGTTTTATTTCTTCTAATTTCAGTTGGTTATCTAATAAAGATATGCCAACGGTTACATCATTTGTAAAGTTCATTTTATTTATAGGTATATTTAATATAAATCAAATTTTAAATATGTCTAATTTTCATAATATATTAACCACCATTCAAGTGTATTTGGGTCATTTATATCGGAATAACAAGGTCTTATACAATATTTACTTTTACCCATTCCGCTGGTTACTCTTGATGTTTTAAATAATTTATCTTGTGATAATACTATATTTTTTCCTGATATATTAACTGTATAATATCCATTTATTATTTTATCTTCACCCGGTTTTTTAGGTGATCTCCGTTTTATTACTTTTAGTTCTCTACCCTTTTTAACCATACCTTCAAATGTTTTATATGGTCCTTCTATAATAGGTATATCCTTAACTTTTTCAGAACAACCATCCTTTAATTGTTCTATATGTTTTACACTATTAAATGTACCAGTGCTATATGTGATATCATCTTTCTTATTATATTGGGTTGTTTTTGTATTCCATACTGTTCCCTTTTTGAATTCCATATTATTTTCCCATAATTTAATATAATTCTCAAGCGATGCTATATTTGTGTAACATATACTATCACCATTGTCATCATAACCAGTTAGTCTTCCAAATGAACCTTGAATAATACTTGAATCATTTGGATTTGGAACATATCGTTCATATGAAATACCTATATACTTTTTGTATTGAGTTTTAGCACACCTTAATATTTCACAGTAAAAGATAAATGTGTTTTTATCTGGTTGTTTTTTAAGAATATCGTTTATATCTGCTTTTTTTGATTTGAGATAATTTTTATTATATTCATATTTTTTTCCAAATACTTTTTTAATATTAGATATTACTTTTGATTGATTATTTGTTCCGTCTTTATTTTCTCTCTTATTAGGGACTCTTACTAAATGGTATCTATTATTAGTAAAATTAGTTTCTATATCTTGTTTAAGTTCTCTAACATTATCTATATTTGTTAGATCAAGGAATTGTTTTACTCTATTTTGTTCAATAGCTTGTTCAGGACCATAATGACCTTCACCTGATTCAAGTTTAACCTTATCTGAGTAGTATTTCCAATCTAAAATATCATTCATATTTCCGTCTGGGGTTGCTGAAAATTGTATTAGTTTTATATCGTTTTCTAAAAGGAAATCTAAATCATAAAACCCACAATCTACAAATGTTTTATGAATAGTTTGTTTATCTTCACATGCTATTTGTATTTCATCCATAATGATTAAAGTGTTTTTTTTTTCTCTAATATCTTTCATGAAAGTTTTTGATAAATTTGCTCTATGAAATACGCACGAATTAATAGAATCAGGCATTCTATTTTTGGTATCTTTTTTCCATTCAATATCAGATAAACCTGTTATAATATAAATATTATCAATAGGAATATTGTTTGATAATATATAATATTGAATAAGTGCTGTCATACATCCTGTTTTACCTGTTTGTGTCATTCCATAAACTAAACAATTTATTATAGATTTGTTATTAAATATATTCCTTACAGCTTTACCACATGTTTTCTGATTTTCATGTATAGTATTTATACCTTTTAATGAATTAACTTCTATTTGTTCTGATAATATATGTGCTTCTTTTTGAATTATATGTAATTCATTTAATTCATACTCAATAATTGAGCGTTGCTTTATACCTTCCATTATTAATGTATAATTTTAATTTATTTTTAAATTAAATCAAATTTCTTTTGTTTAAATTTGATTAAATTATATTGGTTATTAACCAACTTAACCATGGATTGTCCTATCTGCTTTGATCGTATTACTGGTGTAGATAAAACAGTATTAAAATGCAATCATTTATTTCATAAAGAATGTATTGATAAATGGTTTAAAAAGTCGCATCGTTGTCCTTTATGTCGTGATAGTTTATTTAATATGAATATATCTGATAGAGAAAAGAATTATTGGAAAAATATTAAAAAATCAAATGAATTAATCAATGCTGAAACTAATATTATCTTTAGAGTTTGATGGATTAATTATATTTAATATAATAAAGAATGAATACCAATGAATTAATACGTTTGTTTTATCCAATGTTTGCTGGTTATTTGGTATCATTAAAATGTAAAATGAGTAAATCTGGAACTAATATTAAATTTAGACCTCCTGGATATGTTTTCGGAATAGTGTGGCCTATATTATATATTTTATTAGGATTAAGTTGGATTAATTCAGAATATAAAAAAGATAAGATTATTGATGGTTTATATTTTGTTTTATCAACATTGTTAGCATTATGGATTGTGGTGTATTCATGTTATAAGAGTAAAAAAGGTGCTTTGTCAATTATGTTATTATCTATTTTAGCGATAGTATTTTTAATGATATTAATTTCTAAGAAGAGTAGATTGTATTTGGCTCCTTTGTTAGTATGGTTGTGTTACGCATTATTATTAATATAAAGGATAAGTTGTGAAAGAAATGATGGATGAATAAGAAGAAGGTATCGGATGTATTCAGCTATAATAATACTATCTATTAGATATTATCTTTTTCTTACTCTTTACGTTTTTTACTCTTGTTCTTTTTACTCTTACACTTTTTACTTTTACGCTTTTTACTTTTACGCTTTTTACTTTTACGCTTTTTACTTTTTCTTTTTTTATATTTATTCCCTCCACCCATTCTAGGATTACCACTGGGTTTTTTTTCTTTATCCTCGCTACCTGATGGAATTGAGGCGTCCGGCGAAGCAACGCGGTCGTCATCGCTTCTAACACTGCTCCCCGTGTCGTCACCGCTGCTAACACTCCACGGATGTGACATCACACTGCTTGTCTGAGACATCACCCCCGTGTCGTCACCGCTGCTAACACTGCTCCCCGTGTCGTCATCGCTGCTAACACTGCTTGTCGAAGACACCGTCCCCCTGTCTGCCGGTGCGTTACGTGCTACCGACCGCAATGCAAGCAGTTGGTCACGTTCCTCCATCGCTTCTCTTAGAAGCTGCTGCAATTCAGAATCAGAACCACCTTTTTGTCTTCTTTTAGAAGTTTTTATTCTAGAATATATTTTATTCCTTGTCATATTTATATTATAGTAAATAAAAAAAATTATAGTAAATAAAAAAAATTATAGTAAATAAAAAAAATTATAGTAAATAAAAAAATTTATTCCTTAATGATTTAAAAATTACAAACTATGGATTTACTTAAATTAAACAATGTTATTTATTGAGCACTGCTGATATTCAAAATTCTTAGTAAGTATTTATTTTCTTTGGTCTGAAAGTTGAATGTAAACTATGTAGTTTTTTACAATTATTAATATTTTCTTGGGTTACTATTCTATCATCATCCATACAATTCAATAAATCTTTGTAGAAATAATCATAAAAATGATAACCTCTAATGTTTAGTTGATTGCGTATATCATTGTTTATGCGACAACCTCTTAACATACATTCATATACATATTTCATATTATGGAAACCTTGTTCATAGTTTAACCAAACTGTATCGATATTTAGCAAACTATATATGAATAGTTCATTTAACCCATCTTTAACATAGTGTAATTCATTTTTAAATTTTTCATAGTTATTATTTACTAACTTCATTAGAAAGTTATGATAGTATTTTCCTTTGAATTCTGGACTATACATTTGTTGTATATCTTTCGAAACATAGAACAGGTTATATATATCTTTGAAATGTAAATTATTGATTATAAAGGGTAAAACATCAATTGGTAATGAAGTTATCATATTTTTGCTTATTGAAATAAATAATATTATCAAATTTATATATTTTTTTTCTATATATATTATAAAATATGGCTAGGAATAAAACACTAAGTTCAAGGGTTTCACGAAAGAATAAAACAATGAGAAGATCAAATAATAATAGAATGAGAAGATCAAAAAATAAAACAATGAGAAAAACTAAAAGAATAAATAATAGTAAAATAAAAAAGAAAAAGAATAAAAAACTAACTATAAAACAATTAAAATATAATCTTAGTAGAATGATGGGTGGATCTGGTATAACTGTGAACCAACTAAAATCATACCTAGGTGATGATTGGGAAAGAGACTTGAAAAGTATAGAACAGAAAATAAGAGAAAATAAAGATCCATTCACCGCACTCGGAGAATATTATGAACATATTGAAAGTGGGAAAAAATCTCTGACACTTAAAATTATAGAAAAGATCAATCAAAATAAAACAGTATTCTTTGATAAATTATATGATGCTGTAAATTCTAATAATGATTTTACTGATGCACCTAATGGTCCTTTAAGAAATTCTTATTTTCTCGAGACACACTACCCAACACTATATAATTTTAAAGTAAATAATGGTATAGAAATAGAATATGATAATTTGTTTAATTTAAAGAACAAGCTGAAAAAGATGACGTCTTCAGAACATATGACTAATTTAGAAAGTCAAGTAGGTGGAGGTAAAATGATTTATATTCCAGATAAGAAAAAAAAAGAATTTGCTAATTTACTATTAGAAGCAGAAGGGATAAAAAAACAATTTATTATTAGATCGGTAGAAGTATTAAAACAAATGGACCCTGATTATTTTAAATTAAACCCTGATATAATAAATAAGGCGTTAGAAATATATTTTGAAGGAGAAGGTAAAGAAAGATTATTAAATATTTCGGTCCGCATAATAGATAACACTAATGATCATAATTATAAGCAAGCTTTTAGAAATATTAAAACAAATATGGCGCATAAATTTTTTAGCAAAACTCGAGTCGGCAAAAAACACAAAAAAGAAGAAGCAGCACAAGCAAACTTTATGTCTGGCATGTTTGGAAATGATGATTATTGAAGTAAAAATATTATCAAATTTGATAAACTTTAATTAAAATAAATTAAAATTTATGGTTAAAGTGATGCCACTAAATACAGCTATTCCTGTAAAAAATAATGATGATACATATAATTACTTATATGGTATAAGTTGTGGATTGTGTATATGTGTTAGTTTATGTGTTCTTATAATATTCATTATTGTGTATTCTATTGAAAACGATACTATTGAAGACTATTCTTCTGCTTCTTATTAGATAAATTAAATTTCTTTTCCTGTTTCATTAAAGTTATACGCACATGCTTTTTACTATAAATATTATCTTTATTTGGTTTATCTTTTTCTTTTTGTTTTCTTTGAACCCGGTTCTTTCCCATCTTATATTGTATAAGCATTAATTCTTTAACATAAAAAAGTGTTTTGTCTTTCTTTTGAATTGTTTTTTGTCTTTCTTTTTTTAATTGTTTTTTGTCTTTCTTTTTTATTGATTTTGTCTTTTAGTTTATATGTTCTACACTATTCTTCACTACTCTCCACGGATAACGCGCTCCCTCTACAAACTCTAGGGATGCGCTGAACTCTTGCCCTACTTGTGCCTTTGATCCTAGGTGCTTCAATACTCCTCTCGGTACGAACACCGATCCCAGTGGACTCTTTGCTACTCCATGATTTTCTCCTACTGAAACCAATTCTATTTCACCAAACTGTTCTGGAATATGCGTGTCTTCCGAACCAGCTCTCACCCAATTACACCACGGTCTTCCACCACCTGGTCCCTGTGGTGTGTTCCACACGAAGTTGAACAGATGGTTCAACTGTTCCCTTTGTTCAAGCATCTCTGGCGTGAACTTCACCACGTTTCCTCGGTCATCCCTGAGTAGAGATGGGATCATCTTACAGATTGGATCAACTATGCCATCTTCACCCAATCCTTCGCCTGGAGACCAACCCATTTTCTTCATCATTGCGAACCCCGGACTCTCTGACCCTACAGGTTCTGGGAACCCTACATAGTCCGAGAAGTAAGATGGTTCGTGGAGTTCATCCATACCAGAGTCCCTCCACAGATCCAAGGCGCCTTCTATCTCCTCATCAGCGATATACTCTTTAGGGTCATCCTCCTCCACACCCAATAGTATCAACCCGACATCCTTCTGCAACCCCTGTATCCCCCTGTCCCACTCCGCATCTGAGGCATCCAACATCTCCTTCATATGAAGGACGCCTTCTTGAGAGAAGATGTTGATATCGGTGACTCCTCTCGTAGGAATCAGACTTATCTCCAGCAATCCAGACTCGACCGATGTAGGATCCGTGATGGTGATGTTCTGGAGGCATCCTGGTGGGTAGACGCACGCCATCTCCTAAGCAGTAAGTCTCAAGCAGTAAGTCTCCTAAGCAGTAAGTCTCAAGCACTAATAACTGTTTAACTTCTTTTCAGAGTTGTGAATATTTTTTGTTACTTAAACTTCTTAACAAATAAATCAAATTTATTAGGAACAAAAGTTAATTTAGTAAAAGATATCGAACCTCCCAAAAAATTTGATTTTTGTGTGGAAGGAGTTATCAACAAACAAAATAGAGAACACTTGGCTATAAAGAGATAATAATACTCTCTAAGTTTAGTAGCGTTTCAGAAACCAGAAAAACTCACAAGAGTCATGGCGTCAGTTGATTTTCACCAGAAGATCTCGGGTCACGAGGCTAAGGAGTGGATCAGGAACTGCTGTGATGCG
>Ga0206126_10004004_pt1 | contig 14524 bp, 10 predicted proteins | sample Helgoland_Spring_5_FD_148621 | JGI IMG/M metagenome (GOLD analysis project Ga0206126, IMG submission 148621) | Pelagic subsurface seawater microbial communities from Kabeltonne, Helgoland, North Sea - Helgoland_Spring_Bloom_20160412_1 | ecosystem: Environmental > Aquatic > Marine > Epipelagic ...
AACAAGCCTATGGAACTACTCCAAAAGAAGTTGAAAAAATGTTTTCTGCTTGGAAATAAAATCAGTATATCTCTTTATAAATCCAGAATTGCATTATGTAGTTCTGGATTTTTTAATTGGCTACAACGTGTTTGTGTATGAAACGTAGCGTGCAAAAAGACACTAACTTTTCGTATTTAGCACGAGCCGAATTCTTTATTTTTATGTTTAATTTTCTTTTATAAATATAACCAAATGAAAAATTTGGCGTACTTTGTAAATATACAAAAACCTCTTGGAAAGCCTATAATAGCTATGTTTTATACACGTTGTTGTGCATAGTGCTTTTCACGTTCTGCTTGGTTTTCCTATGTTTCTTATTTAGTTCTGAAGTGAGCGTTGGCAAGACATACTCTTTTGCAATTTTTGGAGTAGCGTTGGCTGTAGCTAATTGCGAATGTGTATGGCTTTAGCGTTGGCTTTATTCAACTCGTTCTAATTCTATAATTTTCCATTTATCGCCTGAAAAAATTGCTCTGGCTTTTACTTGACAATTAGAATCAATAGAATATTTTTTCAAAATGTACTTTGGAACATAGAAATCAGAAATAAATCCAAAATCAGCATCAATTTCAAATTTTTCATCTTCGTCTAATTCATAAAAATCTCTTGTATATCCACCTGATTTATATTTTAATTCTAATGAACCACTAATATCTTTTTGTAATCGCTCATTTATTTCCTCAGTTTCGATTATTTTCAAGGGTTTGTAAATTTCTCTATTTCTTTTCTTGTCAATTTTTTTAGCAAACCATATTTCTAAAAACGAACCTTCTTTTGGTCTTATTTCGGTCTCATTAAATCTAACAATTCCGTGAATTTTTCTGTCCGCAACAAAATGAAATAACTTTTTTTCTTGGTTGATGTTGTCGACAATAGCAAGAGTTTTTGGAAACTGTTCTATTCCATTTGATGAATCAATTACTTCTATGTTTTTAAGGTCAATTCTTGTTTCATTCTTTCTTTTGGTTACAAGTAATTTACCTTTAATAAAGTCATTTATTTTGTATTTACTAATGTCAGCTTTATAAAATACTTCCTGATTTTTAGATGAAATAGCGTGGATAACTTTTTTCTCTTTGTTTATGTAATCGATAACTGCAAACTCGTCTTCAAGTATGCTCCAGTTCGCTTTGTTAGATTTTTTAGACAACAATGGAATATATTTGTATTCTATTTTTGGCGTTGAGAATTGATACATAAAATTATTACGCTTTGGAATTTCTTCAGATACCAATTCTTCTTTATGTAGCTTAAAATCAAATATATTACCGATTTTAAATTCCTTGAAACTCTTAAAACGCTTTTTGCTAACAGTAAACTCTATCTCTTTACTATTGCTGAATTTTAGTTTTTCTTTTTGTTTGTCATTTCTCCAAATGTCGATTAATACAAGTTCCGTCCACTTTATATCTTGGTAGGCATATTCTTCAGCTAATGGAACATATTGTTTATATAATTCTTGATTAACTTTAATCGAAGTTGTTTTTCCAATAACTTTATTTAATAACAAGTTATATGATTCAGGTAAATTCCAACCTTTTAGTTCTCTATGTTTTTTATAAGTACTCAGCTCAACAAGAGCATTTTCATATAGATTGTTTTCTATCAAAGTGTTTGCCAATTCTAAATGAATATCTCCTAAAAAATCTTCATTTTTTTCAAGCAAAATAGCTTTAGATAACATCCCAATTTTTAATTCATTATTGTTTTCTATACAAGAAGAAAATTCACTCCATATATAAGCTTTATCTCCTAAACCTAAAACTAATGATTTGTAAATTTCTGTTGCCTTACTGAATTCTTTGGCTTCAATTAATAAAATAGCTTTTTCTCTTAAAAGCCATTCGTCTTTTGGAAATTTATTTGTAGCAATATCATAAACGTCAATTAACCAATCTGTTTTATGAATTTTGTCGTTTTGAGTTTTTAAGATTTCAAAAGATTTTTTTAAACATTTAATAGCAAGTGGTTTGTAGGTGTTTTCATCTTTAACGACTTCTTTCCAGTCATCATCCATAAAATTAATAGAACCCCAATTTTCGAAAAAAGCCAAAAATCTCCATTCATCGGTTTCTTGCATATACCTTTCTGCTAAACTTAAAACCTTTGAATGCCATTCTGACTTTTGAAATTTTGCAAAACTTAGATTGTAATCACTAAATAATTGCCATAACTCAGAATATTTATTCTCTTTTTTCGAATTGTAAATTTTCCAAAAATATGGTTCTCTTAATAAATCTAAAACTTGTTCTTCGTTAGAGGTATAACTATAACTTGTGGCTATCTTTATATTATTTATCAAATATTGGCAATTGATGTTGTAATTGTTGTCAATAAATGCACGACAAATTCTCGAAATCAATGAAGGAATTTCTTTTTCGTTGTACCATTGTTTTGATTTATCATCAGGTCTAAGGTTTTCGGGATTCCAAAGTTCAAAAAATTTGTAAAGGTTAAAATCTGAATGTTCTTTTGAATAGTGCAGAGCAAAATTTAAAATCATAGAATGTAGTAATGAAGGACGTTCATTTTTTAAATTCATATAGTCTCTTAAAAATGTTCTCACTTGAATGGATGTCAGTTCTTTTTCATCATTTTTGATGTGTCTATAAATTACCCAACCATAGGCTTCGTGATGTAAATCTTTTAAACGATTTTCAGAAATGAGTTGTTTGAAAATATTAAGTGCTTCTTGATGCTTATTGTTTTTACTTAGTACTTCAGCTTTGTTTATTTCTTCATAATTTGAATCAATTTTTGGTTTTAGATATGTTTTTTGGTTCTCAATAATATCGTCAGGATAATCAAATTGAATAGTGTTCAATTGGTTAAAATGAATCAAAGCCTGGTTCAAATTATTAATAGGTATGTAATATCTGCATAAGTCAATTAAAACCCAAGCAAATGCTTTTTGAATCCATTCATCATAGGGTTCTGATTGATATAGATTATTAGCAATTATAAAGGCTTCATTTAATTTATTGGCTTTGTTAATTCCATTCAAATCCTTAGCTTCATTTCTAAGTTCAAATACTGTTTTTGAGTCCATTAGAAATTAACTTTTTAGTTTTAATATTGTTTGAAATCGCTCCCAAATTTCAGGTTCATCATAAAATGAAGCTGAAATAGTTGAATAGAAACCGTCGCCATCATAGTACATATCAACGATTAATGAATGTTCTAAACTTTTTACTTTTATTGTGTCTTTGTAAGGTGCTTGAATTATAAAAGAAAAGTCCATATCGTTTGAGTTTAAAGCGATTTTTAAATCCTTGTACGCACTTTTTCGCCAATCATCTTTAATGAATTCAAAGTTCTTTATTGAATTATCGGTATTAAGAACTTCTAATACTTCATCTCCGAATTCTTTAGGTTCGGATTTCATAAGGGTAGGACCTTTAAATTGACCTTTTTTATTATAGTAAATTGAGATTGTTGCAATTTCTCCATCACTTCCTTTAACTTCATAAAGTTCTTGGTAGTTAGGATGATTAATTGCGTTTATTTTTAGTTTCTTTTGTTTTAATTTTGAATTAACAAATTGTTGTAATTGAAGTAGTGAAGATGTTATTTCTTCATTTGGGAAATTGAACTTTTGAGCAATATCCTTATTACTTACAGATAAATCGGCCGTTAAATCGGAAATAAAAAATAGCTTTTTATCCCTTTTCTGTATTATTGTAGAAGGCTTAATATCCATTTTCATAAATGGATTTATAGACTCATAATTGATTAGACTAACTTTGTGTTTAGCTCTAATAAGACCTGTGTAAATCCATTTAAAATAGGTTTCATTCGTTTTTCCTCCACCTGTTTCCACATTAAAGAAGACTTCATCCCATTTATATGACATTGCTTTATGGACAGTTAAAGCCCAACCAAATCTTAATTGAGCAGAGTTTTTGTATTTGTAATAATCTGTTGATGGCATATTACGCAAATGTCTCTGGACTTCTTTTGTGATTTTAGTGATACCTTTTCTGGTTTTCTCGTCATAGTTTTCTAGTAACTTTTTCAAGTCATCATCAGCATAAAATTTACTGTTTTTAAAATTTGGTATTTCCTTTTCTGCAAGACGATTTAATAATATTTTGTATGATACAATTTCGTCTTTCGATAATTCTCCTTTATCGCTTAACCTAAAATTTTCAAAACTGAAAAACTTTAAATTATGTCCTGTATTTTGAAGAGTAATAGTTACTTCTCTAAAAGTTAAATTAGTTTTTAAGTTGCTTTTTATTATTGGTTCTGCTACAGACGTAACAGTTCCAAATTGACCGTTATAAATGTTTTTAGGTTCAGAAAATGGATCATTTTCATCTTCCACACGTATGTTATTGCTAAAAATCATTAAATCATTTTTGGATAAATCAGTTCCATTTTTTAGAATAGAATTTTTAATCCAAAAGTTAATTTTTTGAGCTTCATAATTTGAGAAGCTTAAAATGTGAGCATTGATGTTGTTTTTTAAGCTATTTGAAATTATAGGTAGTAAATCGTTCTTTTCTAATTTCTTGAAAGTATCTCCGATTGTAAAGGATAAGTTGTTGAACTTTTCTTGCCTAATGCAGTTTACTGCTGAAAGTGCTTGTTTAACAATCTCTGATTTATTCTCTTTATCTAGAAGTTGAAATGCTCTTGTTTTACATTCGTATTTTTCTTCTAGATAATTTGGATTCAATGCACTTTCTTCTTTTTTTCCTATGGATAACTGAAAGCTATCTCCAACAAAAATTAATTTTCTTTTAGTGTTTTTAATTTCTGAAAATGCGATAAAGTCTTCAAGTAATTTACCTGAACCAAACCTCAAATCGATTGATTGATAATAATTGTCAGAAACCAAATGTGATTCGTCAATTATAAAAATGGTTTCCTCTACGTCATCACATTTTTTTAAAGGAACTATTTCTAAATCAATTGTCTCTTTGTCGTTATCGTCTAATTCAATATTATCTTCATCTTGACTTGTTCCACCGTAAATTTGTGAATACATACTGTTGAATTCCAGATTACTGTCTTTGAGTAAATTATTAGCAATTCTTGCTGACGAAGCAAACAATTTGACTTCGGATATATTATTGTTAAAGGCGATGTCTTGAATGAAAGGAATTAAATGTGTCTTACCACTTAAAGATGTACCTTGAAGTATAAATATTTGTTCTTCTTCTGATTTTATAAATGACGTAATTTCCTTTAGTGCAGATTTTTGGTCTGAATACAAATTATCAAAATCTAAATCTGTCGAGTATTCGTCATAGTTGACTGTTTCCTCGTACATTTCGTTTAAGTCAAATTTGTCTGCTCTAAAAACTTCTTTGAATAGATTGAATGATTCATTTGATAATGAAACTTCTTTGTCAGTAATGTCAATGATATCTCTAATTTTTTCGAGATAATTGCTTTTATCAATTATGAAGAAATTTAATTCTTCTTTGGAAGGGATAGAGCCAATAAGCTCAATTTCTTTTTGAAAACAGACTGCTCTAACTGTATGAAATGGATTAAATAAATCTGATGATGGAAGTCGTTTTTTTATGTTTTTATCAAAAACTCGTATAAATTTTTCTTTTTGATTTTTCAACTGAACAAAAGGGTTTATTGAACTACCTCCTTTTATGATATCGCCTTTTTGATTAGTCCATCTGCCAAATTCAAATTCTGATTTCGCATTTTTTGGTAGAGTTATTGTTCCATTAAAATTTTTGAAGTCTATTATGCAAACAGCATTTTTAGTTACGAGTAAAGCATCTATTTGAAGTCTTTTTTCAGTTTCACATTCAGAGTTTGCAATTAGTATTCCATCAAGTGAATACTTGTCAAAAAGATTCTTAAGATTTTCTGCGAATTCTCGAAAGAATGTGTTTTCATAATTTTTTGAGGCTGTACCTTTTCGTATTTCAAGCATTATTTTTGGTCAGTTTTTATGTCAAAATACAGTCTTTTTTTATTTCCACATTATGGTTTTCCGTATTTTTTTCGTGCGTTGAAAAAAACAGCTCTTTTTTATTTTTTTTAGTATTGGCATTGCGAATTAGTAAAAAACAAATGTGCTGTTTATGCGGCTGGTTTTTCAGCCTAAAAAATTCCAAATAGAATTTAAAACTCAATTTAAAAATTTATTTCCAAGAATAAAAATTATCTCTAAGAATAATCGTGGAGCCAAATGGAGTAAAATCGAACTATTTTGGGCAAGATTTGAGTGTACTAAATCAAAGTTAGTCTTTATTTCTTCCAAGTACCTCCGTATTTGTAGGATGGGTTGTCTTTTTTAAGAGATCCTAAGCACTCTTTACACACAAACACCCATTCTTTTGGGTGTTTGTATTGCACCCTGTATAGAGTAGAAAAATCTTCCTTACAGTTGATACAATGCTTGCTTCTATGTGTCATTACTTTTTATTCTTTAGTACCCAACAACAAAAGTAGGGGTATTTTTATCAGAAAGATCTATATACAGTTGCGCATCTAATTTAGTTTGTAACTCACTTACTAAACAGACAGGATTGGTGTATTTTTTTTTATGTCTTAAAGGATAATTGGTCAAGGTATATTGTATTACTTCATGTGAAGTATTTACCTCATACAAGAAAAATTCTTTCTTGGTATTAAAAATTTTTTTAGCTAATAAAATGGGAAAGGTTACTTGCATACTCGTTATTTTGACATAAAAATAACAAACATCTTTTAGTACTACTTACAAAAAAGGGCTTGTTTTTGTTATTTTTTTTGAAAAGATTGTTGTATATAATTTGAAAAAACAGACTAGAATAAATCAAAAATTGATATCCTTTTAAAGGATATGCCTTCAGTTTAAAATTTAGAAATATAATACGTCCAATCTCTTGACGTTTCTAATTTTTATAGATTTGATTAAAATAAATTATTTATTTAACCAAAATAACTTTTGAGTATGACTCAGTTCGTAAACATTTATCATTGTTATTATAGAAGCCTAAATTAGCAATCTTTATTCGTTGTTGATTCGCGAATTTTCCTTGTAGTTTTTCCTCTATTAAGCTAATTCCAAAAACACCATTATAAATCCAATCACCGACATTAACGTTCGTTGCAAAAACTGAAATTTTGGAGTTATTTAAAATTTGTTTTGCAAATACATCTACTCTATTTAAAATACTCTCTAACTTTGATAAGTTATCAATAAAGTTTCTCGATTTAAATATTGGTTGATTATTAGACTTGTCTTGTCGATGGATTTCTTCTTTTGCAATATCATTTAAACTTTTGTTAATATCGCCAAGAATATCATTATTATCAATGTTAACATCGAGTAATCTGATTAATAGAATATTTGCAATTGTGACATCTCTTATCTTTTCTCTTTTTTGCCAACTTACATTACACAAAACAAAAAGCAAATTGTCAACTACCTCCTTTCTGAAAGCACTTAACTTTCGTTTTAAGCTCTCAAACTCTATATTGGAAGTAGAACCATGCATTAACAGTAGGAACATGCCTAAACTATAGTTGACAATGCTTTTTAAATTATCATATTTTTTTTCACCAGTTAATTTTAAATAAACTTCTTTTTTAGTTTCTTCTCCAATGTTAAAATCAAATATTAAGGCACTATAGTGCTTTACTAATTGCAGGCTGATTAACATATTTGAAATATCTTCAATGGAGTAAGTTAATTTCTCAATCTCCATCCTAGATGATGTTTCCAATAGTTGGGATGTTCTCTGATCTAACTGTTTAATATGTTTATTTAAAAACTGTTGAATTGCACGTTGCTCTGTTTTACAGGCATCAATTGTTTTGGTCTTTTTAGTTTTTGGTAGCTCTTCATCTTCATTACCATCATAGTCATCTATATCGGTGACTTGTTCTTGACTTTCTGATTCTTCATTGATAATAAGTTGTCTTTTTTTTACAGCAGATAAAAACTCTGCAATTCTTACGGAAGGACTATTAAGCAAACCTTTTTGCTTTAGAAGATTTTGTTCAGATACAGAAGTAAATTCTTCGTACGATGCAGCTGTTTTGGAGCTTTCACCTTTTTCTTTTACAATTATTTTATCTGAGTAGTTTAGCTCGTTTTGTGAGTCTGTGCTTGTTTCTCGATTGAAACTCACGTAGCCTAGTAACTGTCCAACCTGTCCGAAATATCCTTGTTGAATATTTTCCATAATTGCCTCGTATTTTTCAGATTCTTTATCAGGATTAGAAGTATGATGGTAGAGTGAGTTTTGTATAATGATTTTGTTGGAAATTTGTCTTTCCTCATCATGCCAAACACAAATGAAGGCAGTGTCCGTGTTTAAAGTTGTTGTGATTTTTTCTTCAAGTTGAATTATTTCTGAAGTACCCACTTCTTGTCCATCTCGATCTATAAATAACAACCTTCCGAATGTTGAACTATCTTTTAATTCAGTGTAGAGCGTTAGAATATTCTCTTCTAATTCAGCGCATTTAATTTTAATTGGGAAATGTACTTGTGGGTATTCAGAGGAAGATTTTATTTGATTCTCATTCTCTTTTAAATCTTCTGAATTTATACGTGCATTATCATTCAAATTGATTCCTAATCGATTTAAAACAGTATTTTTTTTTGTTGTATGGAGCCAGATATTAAGCTCTTGATTTATGCTGTTTTTCTCATCGCAACCTAAAGCTGCTGATGTAGCGTTTGAACTCCCTTGCAATATATATTCTTCACCACCTTTTATTTCAAAACTTATTAGTTTACCATGCAATCTGCTAAGGTCATTCTCTTTAGTCTCATTAACCTTAGACCAATCATAAAAATTGATACCTGTAGTGTCGAGTTTATAGGGTAATAGTCCGTGATGTATGTCTACAATAACATTAATTCTTGACTTAGAATACTGTTTTTTTAATTGTTGTATAATACTTCCGTTTTTATCAAAATATGGAGAGAGAATATTTATTGTTTCAACCTCTACGTTATCTAATTGCTGGTTGATGAATTTCAGCTTATTTTCATTTTCAAAAACAGGTAGTAACCTAACCTTTTCTTGTTTTAAGATAGCATATTCATTCTTAGATTTTAATTCATTAATCCATGGAGCATTTTGAAGCAAACGAAATATTTTCTCCTTTGAATTTCCTTTAATATGTTTGTTTAAAGTTAAAATATATTGCCATACTTGACTAAAAATAGGTGCTGTTTCTGAACCGCCTAATTTATAATGAAAGACTGACCATAATTCATCATTAGAACCATGACCAGAATTTGTTAGATTACCAGAACCTATAGCAATAAAACCTTCTTTCTTACCTGCGCAAAATATTAATTTGGGGTGAAATACTCCTTTTGCTGAAATAGGATAAATACCATAGCTTAGGTTGCGAGTAAACTCATAACCTGTCGGATTCTCCATTAATTCAGTTAAATTTCCTTCATCGATCAAGACCAAAGTATTTCTAATACCGGCACTTTTAAATGCTCGGATTGCATGGATCTCAAAGAAAGAAAAGTCAAAACTAAAGGTTGTTGCAATACAAGAATGATACCTTCTATTATCACCTCCTAAGAGTTCAAAAATACTTTCTTTAGTAACAATCATCTGATTTCGTTCAAGTAATTAATCCCCTTTGAAGTTATAATATTGTTGTGATCGATTAAACTCAAATCTTGCATCATATGAATTAATGCATCTAGCCGAGGTGATGAGTATATTGGAGGAAAAATATCCAGACCTCTAATATAATTTTCTTCTAATAAAAACTTTAACGAAGATTGGGTTCCATTTCCTGTTTTTCGGATAGCAACAAATTGATGTCTGTATATAATATGCCTTCGAAGTAAAAGTTGTAAAAACTCTTTAAATGTTCCCTTAAATAAATCCATAACGTCAAAAAAATCTAATACATTACCATCTCGATTAGCAGAAATGCTTTGAGATAGATCCTTGAGTTTACAACTATGTTTTTTATTATGATTGTAAATGGAACCTATCATTGCAATTCCTTTACCTAAAACTTCATCAACATTTTTTGCTTTAACATTTTGTCTGATGATTTCAGTTTCTTTGGTCTCTTCAATAATTAATTTACTGATTTCTAATTGAAACCTTTCATCTACATTAATACCGAAATTTTCTTTTAAATAAGTTTCTGATTTGCTTACCATTTCAGAAATAAAGGTTTGAATATGGGTAGGAGTAAATTTTAATTCCATTTCCATTAAACAGGCCCAAAAACAGCTACCTGCACCAAATAACCAAAGCTCGTTAAGTTTGAAATAGTACCAAAGACTCAAAGTGATATTTGACTCAGTTTCAATAACAACATTATTATAATTGTTGTTTATAAGGTCGCCCCATTTTGTAAATGATTTTTCTTGAGAGGCTTGTTGGAGCAGGTAAGCGATTGTATTTTTCCTATGATGTGAGATTTGTGACTCTTCCATTATATCCTCAAACGGATGGTCAATTTGTGAGAGTATTTTTAAATATAATCCACATTCTTCTGAAGTTATGTCTATCACGTCGATACCGAAATTCGCATGAAGTTTAATTATATCTTCATCTTTTAGTTTTCCGTCATTTACTGAGGATATAAATATTTCTTTAGCGTCTTTATTTAGTTGTTTTTCAAAGACTTTAGCCATATCTGAGCCCGTAATTAAATCGTGATGATTTTTATTAGAGCAGATGAAATTTCCTTCATCATTTCGTAATGTTAAACCTATTTCATGCATTGCGCCGGCATAGTACTGACCAAAAGCTCCTGATGAAAATTTCCAATAAGTTTTTTTATCACCTTCTTTAACCGCACCCTCTTTAAGGTTATATTCTATTTCTGTTTTACCTTCTATAAGATTAACAGCAAACTGACTTCCTGTTACCTGAGTGAAGTTTGGATTTTGTGTTTTCACTAATAGGGCCATTAACAGCTCAGCTTTTCTAATAAAGTTATTTTGTGTCTGTTGATTTGTATCTCGAATATTTTCGGCGTAAAAATCTAGAAGCCAACAATAAAATCCATAATATCTAATTCTATTTGTAAGATTTGTAACTCCTGGTAATAAAGTTGCATAGGTGGCTTCAGAAGTGATTTGCAAACCCAATGGATCTAGTCCAGTAATAAAGTTGTTTTTGGACCCCCAAACAACAGTTTTGTATTCATTATTTTTAAGAATGGCCATTTTTTATTTTTATTTCAACCTAATCTGCTCATTGACTAACACAGGTAATAAACAATTTTTCGTTTTCCTTTATTACCATACCTATTTTTAATTATAATAAACCTTTGGTGACTCTTTTGAACTTGCCTTGTCATCTTTAGGTTCAAAAACTCAGTTTAACTAGTCATATTCAACAATTAATTCATAATCCGTATGAACCATATTTTGTGTAGAATAAAATGATATATCATCTAAGCCTAATTCTGTACCAACTGTGAAATTAATATCAGTTATTTCAATTTCGTTATCTTCAAAACCAACATGAAACTCCTCTGGGTCTGACATTAATCCAAGACTATCTAAAAACCAATGAAAACCTTCATATCTAAAATCCTCGTCTGTTTCATCTTCTTCTGTTATAAACTCTTTCAATATTTTTATTAACCCTTCAACATCGATGTAACCACTTGAATAAATAAAGCAATCACCCCAATATACTGGTTTTCTTGGGTTAAAATTACCGCCACACCAAGTTTCTAACTCGGGTTCTTCCCAATTATTGAAAATATCAACCGCACTTTCATATTTATTATTTTCTGGAGCTAAAGAAATAACATCTTTACTGTATTCTATTACACCGTCTATGTAACTAAATGGTCCATCAACTTCAAACTCCATGTCATTTTTTAGCTGAAAAAGAGGGTCTCTGTAAGAACTTTCATACTTCAATCTTATGTTTTTATTCTTTTCAAGAAACTCAAGAATTTTGATTGGGTCTTCACCTGTTAATTCATCTAATTTTTTAGATTTTTTATTCATAAAAGCATAATTCTATTTTTAATCTAAATTATCCAATATTCTATGTAGTACTTTTGTATTTGATTATAAAAAGCAATATAGTTATTAATATTTATAGATTAATAAATCTATATGTGTCAATTTTTACACAAAGAACTGCTAATAACTAAAGCTTGTCAATCCCTGTAAATAGGTGAATTTAATCCTCCCTATTTATAGGGGTAATGATGTTTTTCTTTTTTTAAATATATAGCTTCCAACATCTATCACTATAAATAGGGGTTAAATAATTTCACTAGTTGTAGGGATTGTTTTGGGTTTATATTTTCACCAATTTTGCATATAATATTAGAGCTCTAACAAATATCAACTACTATTTTGTATTTAAATAGAACTTACTCATGGTAGTTGTCAATATTATTGGAATAGTCATATTTACAGGTAAATTTTTAGAAATAGGATTTAATGATATATCCTGGTGTATAACATATAAAACTTATCATAGAGAGTTAAATTGAATACTAGAATAAAAATTGAGTAAAAATAAAATAGATAATGAAAATTGAAATAGGAGAGTCTTTAACGTCTAGTTATCTTAACCATGTCATGGGGTGTAGGGTAATTCAATCTAACTGGAAAACAAGTGGAAATTGGGTAATAACTGATCACGAAAAGTCCAGAGCCAATGATTTTTATCAAAAAATAATTAATTCAGGTAATTTTAATGGAATATTTAAAGAAAGTACTTTTGAGCAACTTTTAAAACAAGCTGAAATAGATGTTCTTGGTATTAATACAACAGATTCAATAGTCTATGGCGTAGATATTGCTTTTCACGAAGCAGGATTAAACTATGGTTCAAAAGAAGAAACAGCAGAACGAATTCTGAAGAAAATTTTTAGGACTTTATTTGTTATGCAAACTTATTTTGATAAATACACACACTTTCAATCTGTATTTATTACTCCAAAAACAAACCCAGCTACGCTAAGTTTAATAAATGATTTAATTAAAAATGCAAGGACATTAGTTGTTGATGAAAATATAACTATTGATTTTATTACAAACGATGCTTTCTTTGATGAGATCCTAGATGCAACTGTAAATGCATCAAAAACAGAGAATGATACATCAGAATTATTTTTAAGATCAGTTAAATTATTAGAATTAGATCCTCGAAAAGAAAAAATTAGCTCTCACTTTGTAGAAAGTGAAAAGAAATTTATTACCATCAACAAAACAACAGCCAATAAAACCACAAAAAAAGGGATGAAAATTGGACAGTATGTGCAACATACATTTAGAAATGCATTTAGAGAAGGTCTAATATCATCTCAAGAAATACGTAATTTACAAAACCCAATATATTCAAATAAAAAATTTAATTCAAAATTTGAAGTTCTCCGACTAAAGACAAGGAATATTAAAGATAGTCAGGGAAAAACTCGATATTACTCAAGAGAATATTTTTGTGGAAATTACCGCTTGACTTCACAATGGGTTGAAAATCAATGGGATTTATATTTAAAATGGTTAAAAAGTATTGGATTTAATGATAAAAACTATTAATAATATGGCAGAAAATAACATCAAACTAATCAATAGTTCCGACCTTAAACAAAAACTTAAGACTGTTGCAGATAAATGTAATGAAAATGATAGTATTCGATTACATCGATCGATAAGTTGGCTAAAGTGTGCTGAGGAATATTCAGATAATATTGATATAAAATTTATTACACTTTGGATTTCATTTAATGCTTGTTATGCTGACAATGATAATCATAACATTTCACTCACAGAGAAAAAACGTTTCAAGGAATTTGTAGAGCGTTTGGTTAAACTAGATAAAGACAACCACTTTTTCAAGCTGCTTTGGTATAAGTTTTCAGGGCCTGTTCGCTTACTTGTAGATAATCAATATGCATTTAAGCCATTTTGGGATGCAAACAGAGGAGAAAATATAGCTTGGGAAACTTATTTTAAGCAATCAAAAATAGACTCCAGGAATTACTTAGCAAATCAGCAAGTTCCAAAACTATTGGGTCTTGTACTAGATCGATTATATACGGTAAGAAATCAATTAATTCATGGCGGTGCAACTTATAAAAGTAAAGTAAATCGTTCACAGGTTAAAGATGCCTCGGAAATTTTAAGCTTTTTAGTGCCTTTAATTGTAGATATTATGATTAGCAATAGTAATGAAGATTGGGGGTCTATTAATTATCCTGTAATCGAGTAAAAAATAATCAGGTAATTGTCTATGACGTTTAAAAACACCAATACTTTAACGGATATTAATAGAGAATGCAACACACCCCAGAAAAATATTCTGCGTTGTTTTATTTATTGCAGATAAATTGTTTTTAGTATGGTCTATTCATTGCAAAAAATTATAATTTAAAATGATTAATTTTCATATCTTTACGACGCATCAGGAACGTAGCAATACGTACCAACCGACTTACTCGAAGCACGGTGGTTTAGCATGCGGGAATTCTCCAAAATAAACGAGCAACCCACATCTCTTCTTGTTGTAAGTTATTAAATAATTAATTATTAAAACAAGCACAA
>Ga0206126_10004005_pt1 | contig 14523 bp, 17 predicted proteins | sample Helgoland_Spring_5_FD_148621 | JGI IMG/M metagenome (GOLD analysis project Ga0206126, IMG submission 148621) | Pelagic subsurface seawater microbial communities from Kabeltonne, Helgoland, North Sea - Helgoland_Spring_Bloom_20160412_1 | ecosystem: Environmental > Aquatic > Marine > Epipelagic ...
GATCTCATCAATAAAACTATTAATTGATGCATCTATGATCTGATCATCTGAAGTAACTATTACTAAATCACAACCATCATCAATTGCTTGTTTAACACCTTCATTCCAAGTATATGTTAAACCACCTTTGTATTGGTTTTCTATTCTAGTCATCTTAAAATTATCAGGCATATTATCTACTTCACACTCATCTTCTGATGCATTATCAAATGAATATAAATTGAAAGCATGTTTACAGTTAGTATACAACGATTCAACGTATTGATTAAATAGAGCAAATCCATTAGCTCTGTGCTTTACACTTTGATGTGTTGTACATATGAACCCTACTTTACTCATATCGAATCTTTCATTTTAGTTAAGTCCATAGATAAATTATTTGGAACATGAGATGGTTTACATATAGGTGTAACGTTATCTCGTGTTTTAGTACTCAACTCATACATAGTTTTAAGATCTGTACCAACGTTGTATACACCGTTGCAATTATTCTTAATTAATTTAGATATAATATCTGCTATATTGTTTACATAATCAAAATTACCGACTTGATCAATCCAAGCTTTTTCATACTGAAATGGAGTTGGTTTATGAGTACAACGTATTAACATATAATTATCACTTTTTAATTGAACGTGGCCATCAGATAATAATTTAGTGTATCCGTACCAGTTATTGCAATGTACAGGTACTGATTCTTCTGATGCCATATCATCAGAATTAGCATAAACATAATCAGTAGATATATGTACAAGTTTTACTTTCCATCGGTTACAAAAATCAACTAGATCAGCTGTACCTTTGTAATTTACATCCCAATGAGCTTGTTTATCATCACTGTATGTATCAGTATTAGCTATGCAATTAACTATAACATCATACGTCATAGCTTGTGCAACTCCGTGAAATATTTCAGTCATGAGATAGTAAGTATCTTTATTAGTTATATCAAATCCATCAACCTCTCTAGAAACGATATCCCACCCTGTTTGTTTGTGTAGTTCAGTACCTAAAAGTCCATTCCCAATTATTAAAACTTTACTTTTCTTCATAATACCTCTTTACCCAATATATTACATATTCAATATCTTTCTCTGTCATATTGTTATGGCATGGAAAACTAACCAATCGTAACCATTCTTTATCAGCTACAGGGTACTCTCTATCCTGTTTTAAAACCTTAAATTTATGAAGTGGTTTAAAATGAACTGATGTGTGTATTTTTTTATCTGCTAAATAATTAATAATATTATCACGATCACTAACATCTACTTTTGCACAATAATATTGTACAGTTTCAGAATGAGGAGGTATCTGTATCAGGTGACCTAGAGCGTCATTATAACGTTTCTGTATATGACGTCTCCATTCTAAATTTTTAGGTAACTTTTTCATCTGTTCTAAACATATAGCTGCTTGCATATCAATCATATAACATTTAGTACCTAATTTTTCTACTTCGTAATCCCACGAATAACCTGGTTTACCATTCATAGCATTATTAACTCTAGAATATGTACTCGTTATACCTAGCCAAGTAAGTGGTGCTATTTTATCGTAAAGTTCTTTATTGTTAGTAGTAATCATTCCACCATCACCACAAGGCATTGTTTTAACTGCCTGAAATGACCAAACTGCAACATCTCCTTTACTACCTGCACCTGGAGTGTAGCAGCTATGTGCAGTATCTTCTATGATTAACCCATCATAAAACTCTCTTATTGCATCTATATCTGCTGGTACACCTGCTTGATTCACTGCTATAATAGCTTTGGTATTAGGTTTTAAATGCTTACGAACATCCTCAGGATCTAAACACATTGTATGAGGATCTACATCAACTATATTACTAGTACAATTATTCCATAAAGGTACTACTCCTGTAGTCATAAATGATATGGTTGGATTTATTATATCACAATCTTTTATATCTAATGCTTTAAGCACTAAATCCTGACCAGCCGTTGCACTATTAACTGCTATAGCGTATTTAGCTCCTACCATTTCTGCAAACTCTTTCTCAAACTGAGCTACTTTAGGACCTTTACCCCACCAACCACTATTAATAACATCAGCTACAGCTTGTATTTCCTCTTCACCTCCTGCAGGCTTAAGTACTGGTAAAACATCTTTACGTATTTCCATATTATTCCTCTATCTTAAATGTAGTATAAGATTCTTTATCTCTATTATTTTCCTTTAACCATTGAGCAGCTACCTGTGTATCCATATCAACCCATTCTTGTATTTTATCATTACCAAACCCATTATATTTCAAATAAATTTTGCAATCACCTTCCTTCATATCAACAAAGACATCAGCATGTTTCCATTTAGGAGTACCTGTTTTAGACCCTGGTGTATGATGGTGAATATAATCGAGCTCAGTTCTCCAATTTTCATAACCATGCTCTAACATCTGTAAATTTAAATCTGCATTAGGTACTGTCATCATATACTCATCATACTTAATATTATGCTTTCTCATAATATCACCACTTACTAATGTAACACCATCAGTCCAATAAACTTCAAAAGTATCTTTATCAATAATTTTTAAAGATTCTATTGTATATTCTTTTCTAGGATTATACTTTCGTTGACCACCGTGAAGTCTTGTACCAAATACACCGCAATTAGGTATCTCCTTAGAAAGTTTAGTTATTAAACTTAACCAATTAGGTGTATTAATTATAAGATCATCTTCTTGATAAATATACCAATCTTCATCAGTCAAATATTCTAAACCTTTATTCATTGCAACTGCAAGATGACCACCAGGTTGAGATGTAGTCTTAATTATATTAGGATAACCAAAATCGTATGATAAGAATTCATCATCAGGGTAGGTACCATTTTTTACAATAACTGTTTTTATATCAAATTCTTTATTCGAGTATACCGAATCTATTACATTTTGAAGTATAGATAATCTACTCGCTGTAGTAGGTATAACAACTAATATCTTTTGTTTATTCATCTTCGTTCTTTTTTGATACTAAAATATTTCCATCTCTAAAATATAAAAAGTCGATATCCGTTCTTAAGAAACACCCTAGTGCATCTTGAGGTGTCTCTACTATTGGCTCTCTATCATTAAAACTTGTATTTAATATTATAGGTACATTAGTTTTTTTCATAAATAATTTAAGTAAATTATAAAACCATAAATTATCGTTTTCAGTAACAGTTTGTAATCTACCTGTACCATCTAAATGAACTACTGCTGGTACTTCATTTATTCTATTATCTAAAAATTTTATAACTGCAGTCATATATGGGCTATCGATATCTTTTACAAACCAATTACCTACTTCTTCTCTTAATATTGCTGGTGCGAATGGTCTGTAAGATTGCCGGTGTTTTACTTTATCATTAATTAGATCTTTCATTAGTGGAGATCTTGGATCAGCAAGTATACTTCTATTACCTAAAGCTCTTCTACCAGATTCAGAGCCTCCGCCAAATACACATACTATTTTTGAATCAGCTAATAAATCAACTACTTCTTGATCAGAGCTTACTCTGTAATCTATAGTATTTGCATTATGAGCATAGTATTCAAGTAATGTTATCGGTGTTTTATAAGTTCTACCTAAGTAGGGAGAACAGTTACCGTCCCATTCTATTCTAGGGTTATCTAAAATTTGGTGCCAAAGGTATTGAGCTGAACCTATAGCTAACCCGGAATCATATGGTACAGGGCAGACATATATACCTTTTAAGTGAGGCCACCAATCATACATTTTTCCAACCATAACTGAGTTAAGAACTACTCCTCCTGATAAACAAAGGTATTCGTGATCATGTATATATTTTTCAATTCGTCCTTTCACTTCTAGTTCCGTCGCTTTTTGCAAACTGGCAGCAACATGAAATCCCTCTTCTTTATCAACTTTAACAACTGATTTAAGTTTAGCTATCATAGAATTAACAATACCACGACCGCTAGCTCCAAATTTACAACCTTGAATGTCTGCTAAATATTTATCAGGATCACCTTTAGACGCCATAGCCATCACTGTACCTGCTTGGTTACCGTAAGGATGACCAGAAGATAAATTAAATACTGTTTCAATAATGCTATCCCATGTTACACCAATATTACAATCTTTTTTATCTACAAACTCTATTTTTTCAATTTTATTATCTACACCTTTCCAAAACGTAAAACATGTTCTGAACCCTCCAATCTCAGTTCCACCACCATCTATAGTAGCTATTAAAGATTTGTTAAATTTACTTGAAAAGAAAGCATTTGCAGCATGTGATTGGTGATGACCTATTTTATGTATTGAACCACTGTTATTCTCAATAGCTGAATTTATTTTATCGAATGCTGATTTATTAAAAAAATCCCATTCCTTTTTTAAACCAGTTATTAATTCAGTGCTACTCTCTGTTGAAGATGGGCTTTTATACGCGTAACGCTCCCATTTAATTGCATTTCCGGTAGTTGCGTATTTAATATTTTGTATCTGATCTTCTGATAGAAATTCAGAAGCCATCAACATACCATCTCCATGTGGCTCCTTTTGCCTTATATGCCTTTCATACTCTTCATGAATAATAGGTATACCATCTTTTAGTAGACAGTATGCAGTATCATGTCCAGATTGAAATCCTAATATATATTCGCTTTTATCTTGATTCATATATTTTTCTCCAGTGATCGCACATTTCATGCATTAATTCTTTAAAAGAGTATTTCGGCTTCCAACCTAACTCAGTTCGTATTTTTGTTGAGTCTCCTTTAAGGTAAGGTAACTCTTCAGGTCTCATAAATTTAGGATTTTGAACTACATAATCTTTATAATCTAAATCTAGGTAACTAAATACTAATTCACACATCTCTCTAACTGAATGAGTTTGCATAGTAGAAACAACCCAGTCACCGGGCTCGTCTTGTTGCATCATTAAATGCATAGCTCTTACATAATCCCAAGAGTGACCCCAATCTCTATATGAATCCATATTACCTAATTCAAGTTTATCTTGCAGCCCAAGTTTTATTCTTGCTGCAGCTTTAACTACTTTATTAGTAACAAAATTACTACCTCTTCTTGGAGATTCATGATTAAATAATATACCGTTTGTAGCATGTAACCCGTATGCACGTCTATAATTTCTTACTATATTATAACCAAAAACTTTAGAACAACCATAAGGAGATACAGGATTCATAACAGTTGTCTCTCTTTGAAACCCATCATCATCAACTGATAAACCAAACATTTCAGATGAACTTGCTTGATAGAATTTAGCTTTAGGACATGATCTTCTATAAGCTTCTAGTATATTTAATACCCCTAATGCATTTGTTTGAACTGTAAATTGTGGAATATCAAAACTGATTCTTACATGAGATTGAGCTGCTATATTATAAATTTCATCAGGCTGTATATCGTCTAAAAGTCTTTCTATACCACCTTGATCTAATAAATCACCATAATATGTTGTAATTTGGTCAGCTATATGATCAACTCTTGATTCTTGATGTTCCGGGGTAGAATTTCTTCTTATTATCCCATGAACCTCGTACCCTAACTCTAGTAAATACTCTGCAAGATAACTTCCATCTTGACCTGAAATACCTGTTATAAATGCTTTTTTACTCATGCTTTCTATCTTATTCTTTTTATTTAATATACGAAAATTAATATTGTTAGACAACTATTTTATCTGTAATGTTATATCAGGGTAAACAAATAACGTATCTGTATTTAATGCGTTATCATATTCTGTATCGAGATTCTGACATGCAGCTCTACCATAATATAAAAAACTTACATCAGGTAAATCAACATAAAAATTTTGACCATATTTATTTTTAAATTTACGTATTAAATAATCATCTTCACTAGTTGCAGTTCTATGCCAGGTTGGATCTTTATCAATCTCTGCAGCACTATTCCATAAACCAACACCCTCAATAGCTTTCTTTGTATGACCTATGCATTGCATATCATTCCGATGTGCTCGACCTCCTTCAAGGGTATAATCTAAACCTCTTTCTAAAACCTGTCGTATGCTACCTGCACCTATTTCTAGATTTATCTCATATAGTTGTGTTCTACAAATTTCAGTACCTGAAGATAATTCTTTATACATATTCTCAATATGATTTGGTAGCATAATATTATCATCATCACAATAAACAATGTATTCAGTAGTTGAGTTATTTATACCAACATTTTTGCCACTAGCTCCTGCGTTCCAAATATGAGGTTTGGGAGTTTCAAAATATTTAATTCGTTTATCTTCTATAAATAAATTACAAACGCGTTTAGCCCAAGGACAGTTATCTCCTATTACTATATGCTCATAATCTGTAAACGTAGATTTTTGTACAGCTCTAATACATTGAAATAGTAAATCTGGTCGTCTATGTGTAGGTGTTATAACTGTTATTTTTGCCATAATTATCTCGTCTGTAGATAAGGGTCTATACCCTTTTCGTTGTTAAATACTTTCATTGCAGAAACATCTGGCCAATCTGTGACCTTCCACTGTCTTGGTATTGCTTCAATAGCTTTATCTAGCTTATCCAATCCTACTTGTGCTGTTTCTGGAGTCATATAATAATGATACCCTACTGTATCGATATCTTGCTCTCTCCAAGGTATATCTGGTAACCTTCCGTCGTAAGTCATCTTCTTTAGTTTAATAGCATCTTCTTTATTATCACACAATATCATTCCACCTCTACCAAGACTTAAGTGTTTTTGAAATTGAAAGCTTAAACACATAAATGATCCTGGAATATAACTATTCTTTTTCCATAATACTGCTGCGTCATATATAGGTTTAAAATGTTTATTGACCTGATAATAATCTTGCCATTCTTCATCTCTCCATTCTAGAAATAAATTTAACTTTGCTGAAAGGAATGGTATAGATATATACGTTCTTCTAGGTACAGAAATTGTACCTATTTTTTGATGTCTTAAACATAATTCAACTCCATGTGTACAACAGTCTACTGCTACTGCATATGGTGAACCAAAGAACTCTGCTACTCTATTTTCTAATTGTCTTACTGTATCGAAGCTCATATTACCCTTTAGTTGTATTTTTTAAAAATATATTACCAAAATTACCCATAAAATTATAGATACCTAACTCTTCAAAACATTCAAGCTTATCTTTGATACCTTCAGCAGTTAAACAATCTTCATATAATTTTTTATCTTTAACTCCGTTGAATTCTATATATAGATACTTCACCTTACCTTGTAAAGTTTTTAATGCTCCATCGATAAACTCACGTTCACCACCATTAACATCTACCCACATTATATCAATTTCATCCACGTCTTTAGTTTGATTTAACCAAGTATCTAGTCGCATAGATTTTACACTTGATTTTTCATTAAACAGGACATCAGTAAATATATTTAAGTGATTATCTGGTTTTTTAATTGAACTAGATGCAGACCAACCTTCTTCGAAATCGTAATGACGTCTAGTATCACTATCACTTGCATACCAATCAATATCACCATCTATATCGGATAATGCTGTTTCAACTAAATTAATATTGTCTATGTTTCCTGCTATTTTGTTAAACACTTTTACTGACCTTTTATCTGCTTCAAACGAGTATATTGTTGAATTAGGAAATAGCTTACTGAACTCTAAACTATCTTTACCATCATAGGTACCTACATCTAATATAGTTAATTTAGATTTAATATCAAACAATTCAGTAAATATTTTTTTATCTATTTCTTTATCTACCATCTATCTTCTCTTACATTTTATAATCTGATTCAGCTTTTTGCACTACCCATGAAGGTACCCGTATGTCTGATTCAGTTCGATTATTATATTGTGGGCCCCACCATTGTGAAGGTACAACTATTGTTCCATTATTTTTACTAAGGTATGCTCCCCACCAACTATATGAACTACAAGCCATAATAAGGTTAGTGCAATGTGTCATACAACATAGATCCATAAATTCAGCTTTTGGCTCCATATCTTCGTAAGTAGAATATTTAGAGTATATTACATCTGAATCATGTAAGTTTTCTTGACACCAACTTATATCATCACTAAAAATAACAAATAAATTATCTTTACTCTTAAAACTACTCATCGCTTTAAGATAGTATTCTTTATTCAGAAGTACCAATCTTGCACCTTTTTCATTTTTAACATCTCCGTGTCGGACATGAACTCCTGTAACCGTTTTTACATTATACCCTTGCTTAAGTTCTGTAAAATAATTGTTAGCATTATGCTCAATAGCAGGTTTAAAAGTAAATTCTTTCTTTATAAGCTCTTTAATATCATGAAAATATTTATATGACTGAAAGTAACCTTTTATATTAGTACCATCTGATATGTTAAACATCTCAGGTGAAAATTTCGCGTAATCTCTACCATGGTCATAAGTCTTATTATACTCTATATCACTTAAAGGTAATACTTTACCACTGAGATCAAAGCATTCTAGTATCTGAAGATACATATAATCTGCTTTATCAATTATAGGGTTATAACTAGAGTCTATTACTTTAATGTTATCACCTGGTATAGCAAATTCATACCCGTTTCTATTAGCAATAGAAAATAATGCACTATATTGAAACATCTGATTGGCTAATCTACCAAGATGACCGATTCTTTCAAATGTAATCATTGATTTCTCCTAAAATTTTCTAGACCGATTTTTCCATGAAATCCATACGGAGTAATACCTACGTTATCAGGAATATCTTCGTTATGGTATTCTTGGCTAAATTTTGCTGCTAACGTTTTTGGTGCCCATTTAAATCCAGCTTGTTCGTAAATATGTCTATTTTTTACTGAAAAAATTGCGTCTTCTTGCCAGTACTTTCCTTCTCTTGGTTCCCATGGAATTTCTATCTTACTAGCTAACTCTAATAATTTTTTAGATCGGAGACTAAATCCTCCGTTACCTACAAATATATCTCGACCATTTACATCTTTATACTTATGATCTACTGTCCATAAAGCACCTATATAATCATAATCTAAAAATTTATTATCCCACTGATCAGGGGTAGTAACAAACCCATCCCAGTTTATAATAAGAGCAAACTCGCTATCAATATGATTATGTAACTGATAAATAATATATTCACTGTAACCTTTATAGTCAAGTTTAGGGCACTCTTCAACTATGATTCCAGTAGGAACATCTGGTAAGTTACCTGTATCGTCACGATGTGTTATTAACTTAATAGAACTATACTGTCCATGCTTTGCAGTTTCTACTAATGCATCTATTGACTCCTGTACTCTAACTGAAGTTACACATACTACTGTTATATTATCTAATTTAAGCATCTATAAATGTTTTATCTAATTTTTGCCCTTCATACGGACCTGTTTTATATTCATATACAATAGTATCATCTGTTAAAATTTTATAGGTATGACCACCGTAAAGTGTAAAGCTTGCATCTCCTGGTGTTAGTATTGGAGTAGCTAATAATGTATCATCAATATCATATAGATAACATCTAACTTTACCCTTAATTATAACCCAAGATTCTTGAGCTATTTGCTCAGGGTAATGCCTGTCTTTTGTAATATGCTTATGAGCTGGAAATGTTTTATCTTTTGGCATTTTAAGCGTTGCACATTGTATAAAATTATCTTCAGGAACAATATCATCTCTACCTGTTATATCAGATAACCTGTTTATAATATGTAATAGTTTATCTGGTTCTACTTTTGAATATATTTTTTCCATATTATTTCTCCGCTTGCTGTTGTATCCATGCATAAGTTTTTTCGATACCATCTCTCAAAGGTTGAGAAACTTCCCAGTTTAACTTACTCTTGAATAATTTATTATCCGAATTTCTACCATTAACACCTAGAGGGCATTTATGCCCGTATTTATTAAAAAACTCCTCACCATCAATATTATTTATACTAATGTCTTTACCAGAAATATCAATAGCCATTTTTGCTAAATTATTTATACTTATCATTTCTTCTGAACCTATATTAACTGGACCGCTAAATTCAGATCTGGTCAACTTAATGGTAGCTTCTATACATTCATCTATATATAAAAATGATCTTGTCTGATTACCAGGTCCCCAGACTTCTACTGAACCAAGATCAGGAGCTTCTATAACCTTTCTACACATAGCTGCAGGAGCTTTTTCTTTTCCACCTTGCCATGTACCTTCAGGACCAAATATATTATGATATCTTGCTATACTTACATCTAAACCATAATTTTTCATAAAGGATAAATACATCCTTTCACTAAATAATTTTTCCCATCCATACTCCGAATCTGGTGCAGCAGGGTAAGCTGAATCTTCTGTACAATTTGGATTATCTGGATCCAATTGGTTGTGCTCAGGATATATACATGCTGATGATGAGTAAAATACTTTTTTTACCTTCTTTACTACACACTCGTGAGCAACATTAAGATTAACAAGTGCGGAGTTGTGCATTACATCAGCATCATGTTCACCTGTAAAAATGTAGCCTGCGCCACCCATGTCAGCTGCAAATTGATATAACTCGTCAATATCTGGACCAATCACTTTAGCTACTAGTTCAGGATCTCTGAGATCTCCTACAATAAAAACGTCAGCTTGTGTATCGGAAAAATCTGGTTTTTTAAGATCTGCTCCTACCACAAAAAATCCTTCCTTTTTTAATCTATTTACCATATGGCTTCCTATAAAACCTCCAGCACCTAGTACTACTGCTCTTTTCATGCTTGTCCCTTTATATAGTTTTCTAATTCATTCTGTATATTCATATCTAACTCTCTACTTTCATTTACTAACCTGTAATCAAACATTTTACCTGTATTTTTTCTACGTATAGCTTCAGCATGCTGGATAGCAACTGAATTTTTACATCCTATCAGATCAACCCTATCGTGTTTAGATTCATTTGAACTAATTCTCTCAAACTGCCATGGATCTAAACCATCTTTTAAATAAGAACATATGTAATCTTTATTCCAAACCGACCATTCGCAAGTTATTCTAAATGCGGAATCTTGAGAATATGTTATTAATTCGTAATCACTTACCTGCTTATAAGAGTCATGTTTTTTACCCATATGAGTTTGAAATATAGAGTTAGTTAAACAAGCACGACCAACGTTGTCATTCTTACACTCATATAATAGAGTATTTACTAGATCTTTATTTACATAATCTAAAATAAATTGATCCTCCATTGTATATATAAACTGTTCATCATCTATTGATTCAAAAAATTTACGTAAATCGTTAGCATACCATTCAGGACCTAGCTGTTTACCTAATGATATAAAATTAAAATTATTAGGTAACTGTTGTGTAGGAGTATCATAACCTAGAAAAGTTACCTTCTGTTTATCACTCCAAAATTTGTTAAATAGATATGCAAATGGTTGCAAACAGTGGTGGTAATTATTGGACGTTGAAATGTATATACTGGTATTGTCTATCATTTTAAATTCTCTACTATATATTTAACTCTCTGTTCAGCTGTATGATATTTTTGTAAATGTGTAAAACCTTTATTACCTATATCTATACATAAATCTTTATTAGCTAAAAGGTATCTGACCTTACTTTCAAACTCTTCTATTGTAGAATATTCAACATATGTTTCTCCATCAATAAATTTATCTGGAAATAGTATGTTATATTTTTGCGTAAGAGCACATGTTTTATTAGCGAATATCTCCCACAATCTAGCACAACAATCTCCACCACCCCATGCATCAACTGCAATATAAGATTGTGCTAGTATATTTTTATAAGTGTCATAATCGTAGCCACCTCCAGTAACAACATTAAATCCTTCACTCTTTAGATGGTTACATATTTGTTCTGTCTCCCTACGTAAACCATCGTTTGTTTGACCATACGCACAAAATAAATCAATAGCTTTATCTTGCGTTGTAGTATTATAATGACGATCTACTGCTCCGAATAGTAATGGTATAATACCTAATTCAGCGTCTTGAGGGTAACATTCACGTTTAAAATACCACTTACAATACTGCAACATATCAGTATTAATCCAAGCAGTACCTCGCCTTCTTAATGGATTATATTTAGCTTCAGCAACTTGACCTTGCTCGGGTTGACCAGTAAAAGTCCATTCACTACCATCTATATAAACTGTCTTATCTGGTAAGTTAAGTTCTTTTACAATGCTGTAATCTATACCTGGATAGGTACCTCGCTTTTTACCCCATATAGCAAATATATAATCTGCTTTTTTAGCATACTCATGATACTCGCTTGGATGTAGTATATCTTCTTGACGAACACCATTACCTGGGCACGTACACTTTAATTCGATATTATTCTTATATATACCTTCAATTATAGTTTCAGCCAAATAATCTAATTTTTCATATGGTGTAACAGCTAGTATTTTCATAAGTAAATTTCACCTTTTATAAAATTATGTTTTATAGGAAACTGTCTTTGAGATTCATAACAAGTACTATATCTAACTACCATATGATTAGAACCACATTGATTGCTTAGGTTTAATTTTGCTTTTGATTTTATATATAACTGTACTCTCATACTAATATTTCTAATATTTAACGCTTTATTTATAAAATTAAATGGTGTATCTTCTAATGGTATATGTGACCAGTAAAAGTACGGTAAATCATTTTCCTTTAGTACCTTTGTCATATTATCAGTATCACGTCTGAAGGAAGTCTCATCATATTTACCACGTTGAGTTCCAAACCTATTTGATACCAATAAACAACCAAATTCACCTTCACTATGTTTATTAATAATATAATCACCAAGAGCTTTTTCTTCATCTGTCCAGTATAATTCTGGTTGAGAGTCGCTGAGCTCGTTATCGCTAAACTGCCAGAACTTAAGCATTTGTTCTACTAAAGGAACATTCACGTTAGCATCATCAAAAATACGATATTGATCGTGAAATATCTCACCTTTAATGTTATCAATAAAACCATCAATGTAAGGGTTATTATTAAATGTAATATACGCATTTTTATGCGATTTTCCAAATAATTTAGCAAGTAACTCCTCTGATGGTATGTAAACTTTACTGTTAGGGTATTTTAATTTAAGTAACCTGGGCATTGCGGATAGTATACCCCAATCACCTATACCATGAGCAGTTCTCATTACAACAAACTCTTGTTGTTCAAGGTAACTGTCTGGTATATAGGATGCATCCGTCAATGGAAATCCTATAGTATTTTTATCACTTACCTCATATATTACATTATCGTAAATTCTGTAGAAAATCATAACTATATAGTATCATAAAATGCATTTTGTTTTTCTTGTCTACCAATATTCTTAGGATGGTATAAAGCAAATTTTTCTTCTGCTGGAAGATTTGCAAATTTAGTATAACCTTTTAACTGTTCATGGACTGGTTTAATCCAAAAGATATTCTCGTCGTTTTTATATATCCTCATTTGCCAGTCTGGAAAGTTTACCCAACCATCTTCATTTAATTTCCAACCCCATTTAGCAACATGTGCATCTGTGATACCAGCTACTGTATTCACTCTTGGTACCCAAAACGCTTCTGTGTCTTCATTAGCTTCTAAAATAAACGGTAAAGCTTCAATTAAATACTCGTTAGGTATCTCATCAGCATCTATTTGAAATATCCAATCACCGTCGCAATTTTTATTTAAGTTATTCTTATACTCTGCAAAGTTTTTGTTTAAACTGCATTGTATAAGCTTGTATTCTACTGATTGTTTCGATTCCCACCGTTCACATGCTTTAACTACTTCAGAAGTAGAGTTATCATAGTCCATTTGAACTACTACTTGATCTTGTGTTCTTTTATGTTCAAATAGAAATGATAATAATTTTTCTATTTCTTTATGCTCATTGCATACTGTAACTGCGTAACTAATTTTCATCTTCTGTTAACTCCGTTGTGTCAAAAAAATCTATATCATCAGGAAATCTATAATCAATAATTTGCATTGATTGTATTTTTAAAGTCTTAAAAGTCCTATAACTCCCTTTACCTTTACCTTTAATAAGATCCGCTACTGTTTGTTGATAAAATTGCCTTGGTTGACCTTCAACTAATAATTTTTCTGCATCAACCTTTCTTGCTTCTAATTTACTATTAGCTCGTGTAGAGCCTGCTTCTCTTGCTATATCTAATATAGCTGCTCTTGGTGCTACATCAAGATTAATTGCGTGGGTAAAAAATTCTTTATCTTGAGGTCTCTTAAATGACGGATCAACCACCATAACTGTGTACCTCTTTGTTTCAGATTTACCTGATGAGTTTTTGGTATACGAAAATTCTACAATCATTCCTGGTTGTAGTTCATTTCTGCTTATTGGGTATTTTCTTCCAAAAAAGCTCCTGTGTGTAGATAATTTACTCATCTTCTTCTATAACTCCACCAATTTCTTTAAGGGCTGATAGAAAATCGAGTTTATCGAAATTCTTTTTACCTTTAACATCAACTATAGTTTTAAAATACTCACCTTCTTTATCTGGCATAGGGTATTTTTCTTTTTCTTCCTCAGTACTTCT
>Ga0206126_10004008_pt1 | contig 14518 bp, 14 predicted proteins | sample Helgoland_Spring_5_FD_148621 | JGI IMG/M metagenome (GOLD analysis project Ga0206126, IMG submission 148621) | Pelagic subsurface seawater microbial communities from Kabeltonne, Helgoland, North Sea - Helgoland_Spring_Bloom_20160412_1 | ecosystem: Environmental > Aquatic > Marine > Epipelagic ...
TCTGCCTGCTTCAACACCGCCATGATCTGTGCGTCGCTGTATCGTCCATTCTTCATCGTAAATCTCCTCAGATATCTTGCCGAGAAAATTCTACTTTTGAACACCACTAATTTTCGGGAGGATTACCAATTGATCAATGGGACACTTGGGGCAGCAAATACATTATAGGTCACATAGGCTTTATTTCGTTATGTGCTCTATAGTCTTACAACTGTCCCAAGTGTCCCAATCGCAAAAATAGCTCTGAATTTTCTATCGCTAGAATTCTATCGACTTCGCGCGTTACCCGCATGTGGTAGTCTCTGGGGAGGACCCAACAAATCAAAGCGCGACGGCTTACGGCCCAAACATCAACATGACGATCTGATGTCAGGACCGCATGAAGACGTTGAAAAGGAAAACACGCGACTTCGCAAAGAGGTCCGTCTGCTGCGCGAGGAGAGAGAAGTGCTAAAAAAGGCGGCGATCTTCTTTGCAGGCCAAAGCCGGTGAGATTTGCTTTCATCGATGCCTGGAAAGAAGAATGGTCTGTGGAGTTCCTCTGCCGAATTATGAAGGTCACATCACGCGGGTTCCGTGCTTGGCGGGTGGATTGGTGTTTTCATGGTTTTCCTTGCTACACTGCCCGTCTAGTCTGAGTGCTGGATAACAAAGGGCGTTGGCATGTATGATTTGGCTGCCATGGGTGCGTGGCTTGAATTTGGTGTGCGTTGGTTGCATGTGATCACAGCGATCGCTTGGATAGGGTCATCGTTCTACTTCATCGCACTTGACCTTGGATTGTACCGAGATCGTAAATTGCCCAGCGGGGCGGATGGCGAAGAGTGGCAGGTGCACGGCGGTGGTTTCTATCACATCCAGAAATACCTTGTTGCGCCAGAAAACATGCCAGACGGGCTGATTTGGCACAAATGGCAAAGCTATTGGACATGGATCAGTGGATTTGTCTTGTTGGTGTTGGTCTATTATCTTGGGGCTGAATTCTACTTGATTGACCCCAATGTCATGGATCTTGCGACCTGGCAGGCGGTTGGTCTATCACTGGCCTCGCTCGCATTTGGGTGGGTTGCCTATACGGCGCTTTGCAATGTCTTTGTAAACGCCAACCAGACTGTTTTGATGGTTGCCCTGTTTGTGGTTCTCGTTGCGACGGCGTGGTTTTATACTCATGTCTTCACGGGTCGTGCGGCGCTGCTGCATCTGGGGGCGTTTACTGCGACGCTGATGTCGGGAAATGTATTTTTTGTCATTATCCCAAACCAAAAAATTGTCGTGGCCGATTTGATGGCTGGCCGAACGCCAGATGCCAAGTACGGCAAGATCGCGAAGCAGCGCTCGACCCACAACAACTACCTGACCTTGCCGGTGATTTTTTTAATGCTCAGCAATCATTATCCACTAGCCTTTGCATCAGAATGGAACTGGGTCATTGCCAGCCTCGTATTTCTGATGGGGGTGACGATCCGGCATTGGTTCAACACCCATCATGCCCGTAAGGGCAATCCACACTGGACTTGGGCCGTGACGCTTTTGATCTTTATTGCGATTGTCTGGCTTAGTGTTGCCCCAGCAGCGCAGCGTGAAGCCGTCGTTACCACCCGGTTTGCCGAAGCCAAAGGATTCGCGGATGTCCATGACATTGTATTGGGGCGATGCAGCATGTGCCATGCTGCCGAACCGGTTTGGAGCGGGCTGCTGTGGGCACCCAGAGGTGTGGCCCTTGAGACCGAGGCCGACCTGACCCGGCATGCCCGCGCGGTGTATCTGCAAGCAGGGATCAGCCACGCCATGCCGCCCGCCAACTTAAGCTATATGCAAGAGGGCGAGCGTGCAGCAATTGTTGCGTGGTACCGCGCAGCCATAGGGGGATAGTTCATATCCGGCCTGCTCTTGGCCAGTCGAGCGTGGAATGTGACCAACGAGATATGGCAGGCGAGCAGACCTGCCAAACAGTCTGCAAGGCAGTGGTCGAATCGCCGTAACATATGCTAAGTGTTGTGTCATGACTGTACATACACCCAACATGAGGCCAGTGATCCGGCAGCTGGATGAAGCGTCGATCAACCGAATTGCCGCAGGCGAAGTGGTTGAGCGGCCTGCTTCAGCGGTCAAGGAACTGGTTGAGAACGCAATCGATGCAGGTGCACGGCGTATTGGCATTGATGTGGCCGATGGGGGTAAAACGTTGATCCGGGTGACAGATGATGGTTGCGGGATTGCTGCGTCTGACTTGCCACTTGCTCTAAGCCGCCATGCGACTTCTAAGATCGACGGATCGGACCTGTTGAATATTCACACGTTCGGGTTTCGAGGCGAAGCCTTGCCAAGTCTTGGGGCCGTTGGGCGCTTGACCATCGCTAGCCGGGTCGCGGGAGAGGATGCCGCTGAAATTACAGTATCTGGGGGCGCCGTCAGTGCGGTGAAACCGGCGAGTTTGAACACAGGCACGCTGATAAATCTGCGCGATCTTTTTTATGCAACGCCCGCCAGACTGAAATTTTTACGCACGGACCGGGCCGAGGGACAGGCCATAACTGATATCATTAAGCGGCTGGCCATGGCAGAGCCATACGTTCGGTTTGAGTTGCGTGATGTGACGGATGTACCACGCACGATTTTTTGCGTCGAGGCGCAGACCGGTGATGCCGTGGCTGCGCTTCGCATGCGCTTGTCGGATGTTCTGGGCGCCGAGTTCGCCGATAATTCAATTGCTGTCGACACGCAGCGAGAGGGTTTGCACTTAACTGGATTTGCCGCTCTGCCAACCTATTCGCGGGGTGCTGCGGTGGCGCAGTACCTTTTCGTCAACGGTCGTCCGGTCAAGGACAAGATGCTGCTTGGAGCGTTGCGTGCCGCCTATTTTGATTTCCTGAGCCGTGACCGACATCCGGCAGCGGCCCTGTTTATTGATTGCGAACCTGAATTGGTTGACGTCAATGTGCATCCGGCAAAATCCGAGGTCCGCTTTCGTGATCCGGGCTTGGCCCGTGGCCTGATGGTATCTGGACTGCGCCATACCTTGGCTGAGGCCGGGCATCGTGCGTCGACAACTGTTGCGGGTGCCACATTGGGTGCGATGCGCCCAGAGCCGACCGGCCCCCGTGTCTATCAGATGGATCGGCCCAACCTTGGCCCGCGCCCTTCCGCTGGCTTTGCAGATTTGAATGCGGCCTTCAGCGGGCAGGTCGTCGAACCGGTGCCTGAATCTGAGGCTGACGCCGAACATTGGCCGCTGGGTGTAGCCCGTGGCCAAGTGCACGAGAACTATATCGTGGCGCAGACCCAGACGGGCATGGTCATTGTTGATCAGCATGCGGCGCATGAACGGTTGGTTTATGAAAAGCTCAAGGCCCAGATGGCTGAAAACGGTGTTCCTGCACAAGCGCTCTTGATTCCTGAGATCATCAGTTTGTCCGCGGCGGACTGCGCCCAGTTGCTTGATCTATCTGACGATCTCGCCCGGCTGGGCTTTGGCATTGAACCCTTTGGTGGTGACGCCATAGCCGTTCGGGAAACGCCAGCCATCCTTGGTAAGGTCGATGCTAAGGCGATGGTCAGAGATATACTGGATGAGCTGGCCGATCTGGGCAGCAGTCAATCGGTACAAGCCCGGATCGAGGCGATCCTGAGCCGGGTTGCCTGTCATGGCTCTGTCCGGTCTGGGCGCAGGATGCGTGCCGAAGAGATGAATGCGCTCTTGCGCGAGATGGAGGCGACGCCACATTCAGGTCAATGCAATCACGGCAGACCAACCTATGTGGAACTGAAACTGGCCGATATTGAGCGGCTGTTTGGGCGCACATGATACAGTTTGGTGACATATCGCTCGATCCGGGTGATCCCGCGACAATAGCAGCGGCTGCGGCCGTCGCGGTGGTTTTTTCGATCCTGATCCTTTTGGTTGCTGCGGTGCGCGCTGCGGGCCGTTCCGCACGGGCGGCTGGGCCTCTGGCGCAGCAAATGGGTTATCTGGCACAAAGCGTAAATGCGCTGAACCAAGGGCAAGAGCAGCTGCGCGGTGGTTTGCAAACCGTGTCCGACACGCAGGCGACTGGTCAGACGCAGATGATCCAGACGGTCGAGGCGCGCCTTGCTACCGTGCAGCAGCAGATGCAAGACCGCTTGTCTGACAACGCTTTGCGCAGTCAGCGCGCGATGACCGAGATGCAGGAGCGCATGCGCGAAAGTCTGCATGGATCATCCAAGCAGACCACAACCAGCCTGACCCAGCTACAGGAACGGTTGGCTGCCATCGACAAAGCGCAGGACAACATCACAAAACTTTCGGGTGATGTGCTTTCCTTACAGGATATCCTGTCAAACAAACAGACGCGGGGCGCATTTGGTGAAATCCAGCTGCGCGACATCGTTGGTAAAGCCCTGCCCAACGACAGTTTTTCCTTGCAACACACATTGTCCAACGGCAAGCGTGCCGACTGTCTGATCCATTTGCCCAATCCGCCTGGCCCTATCGTGATCGACAGCAAATTCCCGCTCGAAGCCTACGAATCATTACGCTCCGCCAAGACCGAGCATGCGCTAAAACAAGCCGTGACACAGATGAAGGTAGCGATCAAAAAGCACATTTCCGACATCTCTGAGAAATACATTATTGAAGGTGAAACCGCTGATGGAGCATTGATGTTTTTGCCATCAGAGGCGGTCTATGCTGAGTTGCACGCTAATTTCCCCGAGCTTGTGCGTATCGGTTTTGATGCGCGCGTCTGGATTGTTTCGCCAACGACCTGCATGGCGACACTGAACACGATGCGCGCCATCCTGAAGGACGCAAGGATGCGAGAACAGGCAGGGGCAATCCGCAAGGAATTGGCCTTGCTTGTCACCGACGTGGACCGACTTGGCAACCGGGTCGGTAATCTTGATCGGCATTTCACGCAGGCGTCTAAAGACATCGAAGAAATAAAAATTAGTGCTGACAAGGCTGGTAAGCGCGCTCACCGACTGGACAATTTTGACTTCGAGGAAATTGAAGAAACGGCGCGTAACGTTGTTCCTCTAAAAGAGCCAAGTGCATAGCACTGGCTCTGCCTAGGGGATTTGTATTTCAATCGATCACAGATTAAATGCGCGCGAAACGTTGTGCGATTTTGGGCAGTAAGCCGTCGAACCGCAATGGCGCATCACTTACGGCCAAACAAATGCAGTCCTCATGAATGTCTGCGACAGGCGTATGGTGCAAATCAGCGTTGGCAAGGTCGACATCCCCACGCGCAAAATATTCATCGTCGTCGTAAAACGCACCTTGCAAGACCATTGTCATCTCTGTCCCGTGATGTCCGTGGTCCGGCATTGCTGCACCCGCTGGAATATAAAGCAATCGTGCCGATGCTGCTTTTGACGTTGGCAAGATCGCTTGTTGCACACCCATGCCTACGCTTCGCCATTTCACGTCACTAAGACTTCCGCCTACATAGTCCTGTAGCGGTCCGGGCAAAATCGAATCCTCAGTGCGCACCGGCTTACTTGGTTTCAGCTCGCCGCCAGCAATCAACGTCATTGTTGCAGCAAAGCTACCACTATTCATGGGCGACGCGCTTTCCGACGACCCATCAAGAACAGATCCGCCTACCGCATCATAGCTTTCAGCGCGGGCCCTGCACGTGTCGCATAACGAAATATGCGCAGCAACCATCAGGTTAAACGCTTCTGGCAAAGTCCCCGCTGCGTATCCCATCAGGATATCGTCTGACAGGTGGTGTTTAATTTGATTTTCCATTTTCATGTTCACTTCATCGCGTGGCGCAACCGTTCCAGCGCCAACCTAATCCTAGATTTGATCGTGCCAAGGGGCAGACCGGTCTGTTCGGCAATTTCGCTGTGGGTAAGATCCCCGAAATACGCCTTTTGTATCAATTCTTGCTGTGCCTTCGGCAATTGGTCTATTGCAGTCTTCAACAGGTCGCTTTCCTGCTGTATGACCATCACTTCGGCCTGATCTGGCTCTTCTTGTGGTCCCCAAGTCAGCTCTTCAGGCTCTGGCCGTCTTTCTTTACGCAGTATATCAATTCTGCGATTCCGGGCGATCGTAAAGATCCAAGTCGCTACGGACGCCCGCGTTGGGTCGAACATCTTTGCTTTGTGCCAACATGTTGCCATCACTTCTTGGGCGCACTCTTCTGCGAGTGAAGCGTCTGCTCCGGACTTGATTAAGAACCCTTTCACTCTTGGTGCAAAGTGATCAAACAATTCGGCAAATGCAGCTTGATCGTGATGGTCGCGGATACGGACCATTTGGCTAACCCAAAGCATCCGCTTCTCGTTCTTGCTGTTCATGCGCGCAAACTCCGTGGCCGGCTGTGGTATAACAGCTGTCGCGGGCACATTGTGTGCCTTTACCATTTGTGTTTGCAGTATCATACGAAAGATACGCTTTCGACTGGCATATGGATCAAAAAATAAATCTTTCAGGTTCCAACATCCGAATGGCGGTGCCCTTCGTATCCATTTAAAGCGTCTTAACGATTTAGGATACCAAAGTTTATGCCCTTCGAGACAACTGCCCACCATCCAAAACACGTAGCTGTCATCGGCGGCGGGATTTCCGGCATGGGTGCCGCACACATGCTGGCACCGGAGTACCGCGTTACTCTGTTCGAAGCAGAACAGCGGCTAGGCGGCCACGCCCGGACCATCGTAGCAGGTAAAAACGGCGATCAGCCAGTCGACACAGGGTTTTTGGTATTTAATTACGCGAACTACCCGTTGATGGCGGAGCTTTTCTCAGAACTGAGTGTCCCCGTCGTCAAATCCAACATGAGTTTTGGCGCATCTATCGGGGGCGGCATGCTGGAATACGGTTTGGCAAGCTTAAATGCGTTGTTTGCGCAACGATCTAATGCGTTAAACCCCAGATTTTTGGGAATGATCCGCGACATTGCGCGGTTCAACAAGCATGCCCTCCGGATCGCAAACGAAGACAGAACCAGAACGTTGGGCCAATTCCTTGCTGTTTTAGGCACCGGTGACTGGTTCCGTAAATATTACCTGCTGCCGTTAAGCGGCGCGATTTGGTCTACCCCTGTGGAAAAAATAATGGATTTTCCGGCGCATGCGCTGATCCAATTTTTTGAAAACCACGCACTATTAAGCACGACAGGTCAGCATCAGTGGTACACAGTCGACGGCGGTTCGATCGAGTACGTGCGCAGGTTGGAAGCGGCATTGGACAGCAATGGCGTTGATATCCGCCTTAACGCCCCGATCCAAGCGGTTCGCAGGACCCCAATCGGTGTTGAGGTCAAAGCTTGGGGTGGGGCATGGGAAAGCTTTGACGAAGTCATCTTTGCAACTCATTCTGATGACAGTCTTGCCTTGTTGGCCGATCCAACCGATGCCGAAACGCATGCGCTGAGTGCTGTAAAATACCAACCCAACGACGTTGTGCTGCACTGCGACCAGAGCATAATGCCAAAGCGGCGTCAGACATGGTCGAGCTGGGTATACACCGAAGACAAGGATGCGCGGTCTGATCGTATTGATCTGACCTATTGGATCAATTCACTGCAGCCAGTGCCAATGGATGATCCGCATTTCGTCACGCTGAATACCAAGAGGACGATCAAAGAAGAGCTGATTTATGATCAGACGACCCTACGGCACCCAGTGTACGATCTGGAAGCGCTTGCTGCTCAGGAAGCCGTACGAGCGATGAACGGGACCAACCACACATGGTTTTGCGGTGCTTGGATGCGACACGGCTTTCACGAAGACGGACTGGCCAGCGCAGCCGAAGTTGTTCGGACCTTGACTCGTGCTGCGAGCAGTAAGGCCGTTGTTGCATGACAAGAACCGTTGATCATATCGCGGGCCAGACGTTTCACGGGCGCAAAGGTGCGATTGAAAACGCCTTTCGTTATTCTGTGGACTATGTGCTGCTGGATGCAGAGGCCGAGGTCAAGGGACCCAGCCTGTTCGCGCGCAACGGCCGTGGCCTGACGGCGTTGAACGATGTTGATCATGGTGGTGCGCCCAAGGCAGGCCAAGGGGCGATATGGGTGAGAAACGTACTTGCGGCGCATCAAGTCACAGGCGTCGCTCGGATCGAGCTGCTGGCGCAACCCAAGGTTCTGGGTCACGTTTTTAATCCTGTAAGCTTTTGGCTTTGTCGGCGCGATGACGACGGGTTGGTCGCAGTGATTTCAGAAGTGACCAATACGTTTGGCGACCGGCACAGTTATTTGGTTGCGCACTCAGATCTGCGCCCTATCGGTCCGAAAGACCGGTTAAACGCGACAAAAATTTTGCACGTGTCGCCGTTTCAGCCGGTCGAGGGCGGTTATGAATTCAGGTTCGACATTACAAAAGAACGCATTGGCATCTGGATTGATTATACTCAGGGCAACGGTGGGGTTATCGCAACGTTGACCGGGCAGCGCCGCGCATTGACGAACCAATCAATCTTGCGCGCCGTTTTGAAAAGGCCATTTGGGTCGCGCCGCGTTCTTGCGCTCATTCACTTTCAGGCGCTCAAATTGTGGTTCAAAAAAGCGCGGTATCGGCCTCGTCCATTGCCACCCAGCGATCAAGTCTCCTGATGAGCGACACATATCCAAAAAACCTGTCCGCGTATGCGGTCTTTGCTGCGCTTCTTGCGTCCGCAGGATTACCGATCTACATTCACGCGCCCAAGTTTTATGTCGATGAATACGGTGTGTCCTTGGCCGCGCTGGGTACGGTGCTTTTTGGTTTGCGTTTGCTTGATGTCGTGCAAGATCCTTTGTTTGGGCGCCTGAGCGAACGGTTGCGCAATCGCCGCGAGCTGTCCGTTTTGATTGGCTGTGCAATGATGGCATTGTCAATGTTTGGCCTGTTTGCAGTACAGCCCTTGTTACCGCCTTTGATTTGGTTCGCGCTTATGCTCACGGGTGTATTTTCTGGCTTTAGCTTTCTTACCATTAACTTCTACGCGCAGGGCGTTGTAAAAGCCGAACGGCTTTCGGGTTCTGGGCATCTGATACTGGCCCGCTGGCGGGAAACGGGCGCGTTGCTGGGTGTCTGCATCGCTGCAATTGCACCGGTGATGCTGAGTGGGTTCTTGGGAGCGCCCTTTGTCGGTTTCGCTATTGGTTTTGCTGTTCTTTCTTTTGCTGCGGTGCTGATGATGCGTGGTGAGTGGGTCAGCGATGGTCTGCCACTTTCTGTTGGGTTTCGGGCGGTGTTGCGCGACCCGCTTGCCCGTCGATTATTACTGATCGCACTGGTCAATGCCGCACCTGTTGCCGTTAGCTCGACACTGTTTCTTTTCTTTGTGGAAAGCCGCCTGCTGGCTCCGGGTTTCGAAGGGTTGCTGTTGCTTCTATTTTTCTTATCAGCAGCAGTCGCTGCCCCGTTTTGGGGAAGTTTGGCAGAACGGTTTGGGGCCAAGCCAGTATTGCTGTCAGCCATGATCCTGGCCATCCTCGCTTTTGGCGGAGCTTTGACGCTGGGGTCGGGCGACTGGGCGTTATTTTCTGTGATCTGTGTCTTGTCTGGCGCCACGCTTGGGGCGGACTTGACAATTTTACCTGCAGTTTTTGCCACGCGTATGGCGCGGATCAGTCCGTCTGCTGCCGAAGGGTTTGGGCTGTGGTCTTTTGTTTCGAAATTCACATTGGCCTTTGCTGCGATTTTGCTGTTGCCCGCTCTGGAGCGGGTCGGTTTTGACAGTGGCTCTGCCAGTAATCCGCCCGAAGCTTTGATGCTTCTCACCCTGCTTTATGCGGCGGTGCCTTGTGGCCTTAAAATCGTTGCCATTGCGCTTTTAGCGACGACAGACCTGAAGGGGATGTAAGATGGATGAACTGATGTACATGGTGTTGGGCGCCTTGTTTGCGGCCAGCCTAATCTGGGCACGCACGCGATATGCTGGTTTTCTTGCTCAAGTGCCGGAAGATTATACCAAAAGCGGAACCGTTTTTGATATCCGTACGCATCTTAATGGTCCTATTATATGCGAAGGCGTGCTCTATGGGCCGACGGGTCGTGTGTCATCGCGGTTTGTAGGCGAATTCGATTGTGTTTGGGACGGGGATCTCGGCACCATGAACGAAGTTTTTTATTATGATGATGGGTCCGAGCAGACACGTACTTGGAAGCTGGCTTTGGACAGCAATGGCCTGATCCGCGCAACGGCCGGCGATGTTGTCGGCGAAGGCGTTGGACAACAGTCTGGTGACACAGTCCAGCTTAAGTATCGGTTCAAATTGCCGGAAAGCGTGGGGGGGCATGTTTTGGATACAGTAGATTGGATGTACTTGGCCCCGAACGGCACCATCGTGAACCGGTCCCAATTCCGTAAATACGGGCTGAAGGTGGCAGAGTTGGTTGCAACGATGCGTCCGGCGCCTGCTAAATTGAAAGAGGCGGCATGACAGCGCATGACATGGCCGGTAAGCGATACTGGCTCATCGGCGCAGGCGACGGATTGGGAAAGGCACTTGCTCATCGTCTGAGCAGCGCGGGCGTCGAATTAATCGTGTCAGCCCGGTCCATGGACAAGTTGACTAGATTGGTTGACGAACTGCCAGGCAAAGCTTTCGCGCAAAGTGTCGACATCGCAGACGACGCCAGTGTGCGCGCCGCAGCGAAGGCCGTCGGTGAAATTGATGGCGTTGTGTTGTTGGCAGGGGTCTACTGGCCTTTCGGGGCAAGGGACTGGAATGCGGATCAGGCTGTCGAGATGGCGGACATCAATTTTACCGGGTTCATCAGGGTGCTTGGGCAGGTGGTGCCGCAATTCGTCGAACGGGATGCAGGGCACATTGTGATTACTTCCTCGCTTACGGGTTTCAGGGGACTTCCGGGTTCGATCGGCTATACCGCATCAAAGGCTGCGACCATGTCGCTGGCTGAATGTATGTATGCGGATCTGCGCAAAACGGGCCTAAGGGTACAGGTGGCCAACCCCGGGTTTATCAAGACCCAGCTGACAGATAAAAATAACTTCGCCATGCCATTCATCATGGACCCTGATGCGGCGGCGCAGGAAATATTCACGCTGATGCAGTCGGATCGTTTCAAGAAAAGCTTTCCAACATTGTTTTCCTTGTTATTCCGGGCCTCTCAGTTTCTGCCGGATTGGCTGTATTTTCGTATTTTTTCCTAATTTCATCCCAACCTGCTGTACTGCGCCGATGTGACTGGATTCTGTCGTTTGACGAAAGGCTTGAAACATCATTCATTATCTGACGCTTTGGAAAAGACCTCTGCCTAGCATAACGGAGGGCAGCGCGTTTCTGGGTTGGCGCATTGTAACGCCAAAACCGCTTTCGGCGCTCAACAAAACGATTATATTTCGATACCCTGAAGAACGAAAAGCCCGTGCCTTTGGGGGTTGGGCACTGTCCGGACTGCGGCTGAGCGGAAAGTTGTTTTATGCAGAGGTCTCTGACATCGCGGATTTCAATCAGTAATTCGGTGAGCCTAGGTTTTTGTATAACGCTTTAGACGCGGTCGAACCTTTTGTGTTTCAACGTATGTTCATCAAGGCGTTTTCAAACATGCCGCGCGCGCGGCCCCAGACGTTGGCTGTCAGCTCGTTAAGCTGCAAAAGCGATGGCAAGAGCTGCTCGGCATAGTCTTCTGACGATTCCACGGGCAGCATTGATGGCAGGTTGTCGATCGCTGTTACATCAAGTGGTGGCGCATCATGTACGCGCCGTGCGGGTGCATCCCAGGTCGTGGTGCGATCATAAACCTTTATCGGAGAGAAATCGCTGTCAGGATCGCATGCGATGTCGCCGATAACTGAAAGCCTACGCGCCTTGAAGGGCGTGTCAGCGGGAATAAAGACCGGCGTTCCGGGTCGTGCAAGAATGCAGTTGAAGAACAAATCATGAGCAAGAATTTCTGGAAAAGGGCCGCCGTGTTTGGTTTCTGCCATGTCCCAACGCGTTGTCGGTACGCCCATGGCGGTACATAGGTCCGCTGCTCCGGTGCCAACGCGACCCAAGGCGCCGATGATCAACGCTGTCGGGCGGTGGCTGCCGGTCGCGACCAAATCAGATTGCAAATCAACCAGCAAATGGGTTGAGCTAGGGTACGTGCCCACAGGTCCGGCAATTTGCTGTTTTTGCTGAGTGGCCCAGCATTTTAGCGCGACTGCGGCACCAGCATAGCCGGCCCAATAGCCAAAAGCGGCGAGGCGTCGCCCGGCCCTGTCGACGAGGTATTCCAGATCATAAAGGGTACCGCCCCCTGCCTTGAACCGTTTAAGCAGTATCTGGCCTGAGGGCTGTCCCTTGAAGGCGTGGCCGAACATGATGTGCCGGTGTGCCAGTGCAGTGCCATCGTCTGGTAGCTCCTTGAGGCCAAAAATGATGGCGTCATCCGGTGCCGCGGGCCAACTGTTTTCAGGAGCGATCGATGCACCGGCCTGTGCATAGCGGTCGATGGGGATGCAACGGTTGCCACTGTGCTCGACGGTCAGCTCAATACCTGCGGCGATCAGGCGGCCGGCACCTTCGGGCGTGAGGCCCACGCGGTCTTCGTTTGGGCGTTGTTCGGCCCTTACCCACAGATGCGTCATCCCAGCATCCCTTGGGCGCGCACGTATTTTACAGATGCGCGCGCCTCCATGGCATCCATCAGATTTTGAACTTTCGGATAGTCTACGGGGTCGACACCGTCGCCCTTGAGCCAGGTACACACCTGAAACAAATAGGCGTCAGCAATGCAGAACGTATCGCCAAGCACAAAAGGCCCAGTGATACAGTTGATATCGATATAGGCGGCAGAGGTTGCCATCGTTTCCGGAACTTTAGCCACCATGTCGGCGTGACTTTCCGCGCGGTCCGCCCACCGAGACCCACGAACTTTGTGCGCATGATTTACATGCATCGTAGACGCGAGAAAATACATGACACTTCGCGCATGGGAGGCAGCAATCGGCTCTGACGGCATTAGGCTGGGCACAAGTGTAGCAATATATTCAAGGATTGCACCTGTTTCTGTAAGTTTCATTCCCTCGGTTTGTAAGGTGGGCACACGGCACTTGGGATTTATCTGTGCATAGGCTTCGCTTTGTTGTTCGCCCGTCGAAAAATCGATATGCTGACATTCATAGTCGAGGCCGGATTCCTCGAGGGCAATCGCAACTGCAATCGAAATGGTTTTAGGGGTATAGTAAAGCTTCATTAGGGCCTCAGACATGGGTTTGAGCGTAGTGCCGATCTGGCGCTTCGAGGTGCGGAATGGCGTTGAACATGACCGGCGCCCAGATGCCGCCGATCGGATACAGGCGGTGGATGGACGTGTTCATGATTGCCAGCGCCACATTTGCCATAGCCTGAATGCCAAGGCCCATGTGCTGGCGCATGGCCATCGAAATCAGTCCGCCAGATGTCACCACAAGTGCAGGTCCCTGTTCGGCCGCGATCTCGGTCAAAGCGTCCTGCACGCGGGTTTCAAAGGCCTGAAATGTCTCGGGCGCACCTTCAAGAATCCCATCCTGCCAGGCCGCGAAAACACGAGGCAAATGTGCTGTAAAATGTGCGTTATCGGTAGGCATTGGAATGCCGTGCTCTGCCTCAAGGGCACCGGCCAGCGTGAAATATTCCAACTCGTTCAACCGGGCGTCCTGGATGGCGGTCAGGCCCGTTTCCATTGCCGTACTGGTCTCGATGTGACGGCGCAACGTGCCAGTATACAGATGTGTGTGATGTTGGTGCGTGTGGCGCAGGTGTTGGCCCAGCCAAGCAGCCTGTTGATGCCCCAAAGGGCTGAGGCGGTCATAGCTTGCCTCGTCCTTGGCGTCTGAGTTGGCCTGACCGTGGCGGATGAGAGTTATATGGGACATGTGTGCTTTCAGCTGATGATGTAAGTGTTCTAGGCGAGGCGTGGGTTGGTGGGAAGTGGCAGCGCCTTTGGTCTGGATCTTTTTAGGAAGCGCATGGCAGAGCTGCGCAGTTATTGGCGATGGATTCGCCCAACAAAGGCGGGGATAAGAACTGTCAGAAACAGCAGTCGCGCCACGTGGCATGCCGCCACAAATCCAGGATCGGCACCTATCGTCAGCCCCATTGCAATCATCGTTTCAAGCCCGCCGGGGGCAAAGGCGACAAGCACATGGGCGGGTTCGAACTCAAGGGCCCAAGCTACTGCGAGCGCGGCCAGTAAAGAGGTTGATGTTGTCAGAGCTGTAGCGGTTAGCCCTGCTGTCAGTGACTGGATAAGTGCCCGGCGTGTTATCCCGTTGAAACGTGCTCCGATCAGTGTGCCCACGGTCATCAGCCCCAGAAAGGTAAGCGAGGGATGCATGACGCCCGGTGTCAGCCCGGTGCCGTGGCCAATACTCGAGGCGACCATGCCTCCGATCAACAAAGCAGCGGGCAGGCCAAAGCGATCAAGGATGAAGCCGGCGACAAGCCCGAGCGCCAGTAGGATACCCAAATGATGCCAGGCCAAATCTGGCCCTTGCAGCATGATCTGCTGCGGCAGGTCGTAGCCCATGAAAAGCGCGAACACCGGCACTGTTAGTGTCAAGGCAAGCAGCCGAACGGATTGGATCACAACGATGCGG
>Ga0206126_10004011_pt1 | contig 14506 bp, 11 predicted proteins | sample Helgoland_Spring_5_FD_148621 | JGI IMG/M metagenome (GOLD analysis project Ga0206126, IMG submission 148621) | Pelagic subsurface seawater microbial communities from Kabeltonne, Helgoland, North Sea - Helgoland_Spring_Bloom_20160412_1 | ecosystem: Environmental > Aquatic > Marine > Epipelagic ...
GTTCCGTCTTGCAGGCGCACGATCGGGTGGCTGCCAGGTTTGAACTCATATTTCGCAGCCTCGTTTTCGTCGAAATCCACGCCAAGACCTGGGGCATCACTGACATGCATCATCCCGTTTTGCATCACGTGATTTGAAGGGAAAAGTGCTGCGCATTCCGGTGTGCCAAGGACCAGGTATTCTTGAATGCCAAAATTCGGTGCCCACGCATTCAGATGATGTTGGGCCGCCATCGAAATTGGCGAATGGCTCGGCGCGCCGTGGAAACCGGTGCGCACGTGGTGCATGCCAGCTAGATCGAGGATCCGTTTCACAGGAGTGATGCCACCGCCATAGGTTACAGCGATACGGATGAAATCGATCAGTTCCTTTTCGATCAGCTTGTTGCAATCCCATACAGAATTGAACACCTCGCCGATAGCGATTGGCGTCGTGGAATGCTGGCGAATCAAACGTAATGCGCCTTGGTCTTCGGCCGGTGTCGGGTCTTCGAGCCAAAAAAGGTCCACAGGTTCGACAGCTTTGGCAAACGCAGCCGCCTCGCGGGGCAACAAGCGGTGATGTACGTCATGCAAAATTTTTATCTCGGGCCCGAATTTGGTACGAATATCGGCCAAGGCTTGTGGCATGTAGCGCATGTAGCGGTCCGTATCCCAAATCTCAGTCTTGGGAACAAGACCACTGAAATCAGTCATATAATCGCCCTTTTCGCCCTTTTTCACGGGAACCGCATAGCCCGCGGTCGCCATGCCAGGAATGCCGCATTGCACGCGTACGGCCTTGTATCCGTGCTCAACATAGCGTGAAATCGAGTCCATCAGGTCGGGCAAATCCGCGCCGGTCGCATGGGCGTAAACCATCGCACCCTCCCTGCTTTTACCGCCGAACAAATCATATAGCGGCATATTTGCAAGCTTACCCTTAATGTCCCAAAGCGCCATGTCGATCGCACCAAAGGCGGCCATCGCAATGGGGCCACGCCGAAAGTACGCGCCGCGATAAAAGAATTGCCAAATGTCCTCGCTTTTGCGGGGGTCCATGCCGATCAGGTTTGGGATCAAATAATCCGTCAGATAGACTGCAGGCAGCGTTTCGCGATTGTTCAGCGTCGCATCGCCAAGGCCGCAGACGCCCTGATCCGTCACGATCTTGAGCGTGACATAATTCTTCCCCGGCCCACCAACAAAAACCTTTGCACCCGTAATCTTCATAATCCGTCTCCTTTTACTTTTTGCGGCTCATCCGTGCCAATGATCCCGCCCGATTGCCGCGCCCAGAACGTAGCATAAAGTCCGCCGAGGTTTAGCAATTCGGCGTGACTGCCTTGTTCAACAATGCGCCCCTGATCCATGACGATGATCCGGTCAAGTTCGGCAATCGTGGACAGACGGTGGGCAATAGCAATCACCGTCTTATCATGCATCACACCACGCAAGGCCGCTTGAATTTCGGCCTCGACCGAACTATCGAGCGCGCTTGTCGCCTCGTCCAAAATCATCAACGGTGCGTTCTTGAGGATCACGCGGGCCAAGGCCACACGTTGACGCTGCCCACCTGACAGCTTCACACCGCGTTCGCCCACATGGGCGTCATATCCACGCCGTCTTTCGCTGTCTTGCAATCCAAGGATAAAGTCATGAGCATGAGCCTGTTTGGCGGCATGTTCAATCTCGGCCTGCGAGATGCCCGCCTGCCCCAACCCGATGTTGTCGCGCACGGATCGGTTCAGCAGCGCAGCCTGTTGGCTGACCATGCCGATATGGTGGCGTAGACTATCGAGGTTCACATCTGCCAAATCCTGTCCGTCGATGGAGATCCTTCCGCCTTCGGGCGCGTAAAAGCGCAGGATCAAATTCACCAGCGTGGATTTTCCAGCCCCCGATGGCCCGACCAGTCCGACCCGCTCGCCCGCCGCGATGGACAGCGAGACTTGATCCAAACCGCCGCCATCTTTGCCGTAATGGTGGCTCACATTCGCGACTTCTATCGCGCCACTCTTAAGCACAAGATCAGGCGCGTTTGGGTCTTGGGGTATGGCAAGCGGTTTACCCAGCGTTCGCAATGCCTCGCGCACGGAACCCACCTGCTCAAAGATCCGCCCCACCGCATCAATGACCCATTCTGCCAATGTCGCAATACGCAACGACAGCGCAATCGTGGTGCCAACCACGCCGATGGTTGCCATTCCTTGGGACCAAAACCAGATGCCCGCGCCCACGATACCGACGATTATCAACCCTTCCAGCCAAATGGTAGTGGTCCGTAGGCCGACGCTAATCTGGCGGGCCTCGAACAGACGCTGGCGGGTAGTTTCCAAGGCTTCGGTATGGTTCGCTTCGATCTGCGCCCGGTTGGCGAATAGACTGATCGTGTCAAAGTTGGAAAATACATCGACAACCTTTCCCAACAAAGCAGATTTAGCAGCCATGAACACCTCCATCGCGTTCACGACACGTGGTACGATCCAGACCATCAGCCCAGCATAGATCACAGCCCAGACCAGCAACGGCAGGGCCAAGCGCACGTCGACCCCGGACATGAACACCACGATGCCGATTATATATACCGTGCCGAAGGCAACGGCGTTAAGCGACTGGAAAATCACCGCTGTGGCATAATTGCCCATCAATACTAACCGCGATGCGGTTCGCACCGTAAGGTCGTCTTGAAACCAGCCAACGGACTGCTGTGTCAAATGCGCGTGGGCGCGGAAACGAAATAGGCTAGCGCCGTTACAATCAAGTCCAATATCATTGACCGCATGGCGCAAGAATTGAATAAACGGGCGTAAGATAGTCAGCATGAATGCCGCAAACATTAAGCTACCTGCGTGATCCCGCCAAATCGCGTAAGGCGTGCTATCGATAAGCATATCGATCAAACGTCCCGCATAGCTGATCAGCCAAATTTCGATGCTGGCGGCAAGGATGGTCATCGCAAGGCTAAGTCCAATGACCCACCGCAGCGGGCGCAGGTGGCTGCGCAGATAGGGCCAGACGCTGGTGGCTGGTGGACCCCCAACGCCCGCATCATAGGGGGCAACCAAATTGAGCGCGAGGCGCGTGGCCCGCTCGTAGATCGCTCGCAATTTCTGCTCCTTTCGTGGTCTGCTTTAGCGCCCCAACCAGCCCCCATCGACTGGCAGGGTAATGCCCGTGACATAACGTGCAGCGGGAGACGCAAGGAATGTGACTGCGCCCGCAATGTCTTGCGGTTCGGCCCAGCGCCCCAGTGGGATACGGTCAAGGATCGCTTTGTTGCGCGCGGGGTCGCTCCGCAAATCTGCGGTGTTATTGCTAATCACATAGCCAGGGGCGACAGCATTCACCGTGATGCCCTGCGCCGACCATTCATTGGATAATGTCTTGGCCAGCCCCGCGACCCCGCTTTTCGACGCAGTATAAGACGGCACGCGAATGCCCCCTTGGAACGACAAAAGGGACGCGATGTTGATAATGCTGCCACCCTTGCCCGCAGCGACGCGTGACTTGGCGAAGGCTTGGGACAGGAAGAAAACCACCTTGAGGTTGATATCCATCACGGCGTCCCAATCGGCCTCGGAGAAAGTCAGACTGTCATCTCGACGGATGATGCCTGCGTTGTTCACAAGCAAGTCGATGGGGCCAAATTTATCCTCGGCTTGTGCGAATGCGGCTTGGGCTGCGGGGACGGTCGCGAGATCAGCACGCAGGGCATCTCCCTTGCCACCTGCAGCCACGATTTGCGCCAATGTATGGTCCATTGATGACCGCCCCACGGCGACCACATGGGCACCGTGACGCGCCAGATCGACCGCAATCGCCTGACCAATACCCGTATTGGCACCCGTCACAAACGCGCGAGTACCGGTCAGGGAGAACCCAGTCATCGCATGTCCTCCATCGCGACCATGTTGACGTCCGTGTAATCGACATTGTCACCCGCCATCGCCCAGATAAACGCATAGGACGAAGTACCAGCCCCGCTGTGAACCGACCAAGGTGGCGACAGCACGGCCTGTTCATTCCGCACGATCAAGTGACGGGTTTCATCAGGCTCGCCCATCAGATGCACAATGTTCTGTCCGTTATCGAGGTCGAGGTACAAATACGCCTCTGATCGACGTTCGTGGTAATGCGCAGGCATCGTGTTCCAGACTGACCCTTGGCCGAGCTTGGTCATGCCCATCACGATCTGGCAGCTTTCCATCACCGCGGGATGTACGAATTGATAGATCACGCGCTCATTGCTGGTGTCGCGATCGCCCAACGGGACCTGGACCGCGTCATCAATCGTGACAAGCCGTGCAGCGATCGCGCGATGCGCAGGTGCCGAAATGATATAGAAATGCGCGTCAGGCCCGCTGACCGTGACGGCACCCGATCCCATCCCTAGATAGAGCATGTCGCAACGACCCATCGCGAAGGTTTCACCATCTGCCTCGACCTTGCCATCTGTGCCAAGGTTGACCAAAACCGCCTCGCGGCGATCAAGCCATGACTGCGTGCCAGTCTGGTCAACACCATCGATCGTCAAAGGGCCGGATTTGGGTGTGGCACCGCCGACGATCATCCGGTCGTATTGCGAATAAGTCAGGCAAACCTCATCATCCGACCATAGGTTGTCGATCAGAAATTCGTCACGCAACTGCGTAGTGTGAAAGGTCTTAGCGTGGCGCGGGTCAATTGCGCGGCGTAGGTTCGTTTTAAGCATCGTAACCTCCCGTGATGCGTGAATTATATGTGCGGCGCTTAGGCCGCGACGTCAGATCGTTTCCAATTCCCACGCCATAGGCGGCGATGAAATAGCGGAAATTTCAAAAGCTCTTCCCAGAACATCAGAGACAAAACCCAAGCTGGATGCACACCAATTACAAGCACAGCGATTGCCGTCGCAGGCACGCGGAACAGCCATTGTGACCAGACGAAAATATGCATGACATAGATCGTGTCGCCGCTGGCGCGCAGCGTGTTACCGCATATCGCGTTGGATTGCTTGGGGAACGGCAGCACCAAGAGTACTAGCGCAAAACTCGCCAAATAGGCCCGCGTGTCGGGGCCAAGTTGCGGGTAAATTATATCTGGCAAAAGGCACAGAATGCCATAGACAGTTGCGACCAAGGCTGCAGCGAGAAAGCCCATCCGCCAAGACGAGCTTAGGAATTTGTCCAGCGTGGCTTCGTCTCGTTTTTGGCCCAAGAGTTGCGCCACGATGATCCCCGTGGCCTGCGCCCACTGCATTCCCATCGTGCCCGCAACCATAACCCACGGCATGATTAAGGTCATAGCTGCGAAGGCTGCGATGCTCATTTGCGAAAAGATCAACATGCTGACGCGGGTCGAAAAATTCGCGCTGATGAAGGTGACTGCGATGGGCCACCCAAAGGTCACATGTCGACGGATCGTCGCACCGAATGTCCCGTTGCGCCAGCCTTTGACTTGGCGCAGATCGCTGTCAAACCGCCAAGCCATCACAGCCAGAAACCCAGCCTGCACCACTATCGCAATCGCGCTGCCCCACGCGGCCCCTGCAACACCCATCGAAGGAAAGCCAAAGTAGCCATGTATAAATATTACGCTAAGGACGATATTAATAGGCACCGACAACATGTACCCATAAAGAGGCAGCTTCGTGCGCCCAGAGCCATTAAAGTGAGAGCCAATATTTTGGCCAATAGACTCAGCCAAGATCACGAAGATGAAGATGGACAGATAGGCCCAAGCATCGGCTGCGACGCTGGCGTTTGGTGCAATCGTCAATAGGATGGCCTCGCCAAACAGAAGCAACGCCGCCACCCCAACAACTCCGATCCCGATCCCTAGCGCAAGGCCAGATGCCAACACGGATTTCATGAAAACCCGATCTTTTGTCCCGAAGGCCTGTGCTGTACGGATTTGTAAGGCGCTGGAAAACGCAAAAATAAAACCAGACACGAAGCCCGCGATTGTCGCGGCCAATCCCATCGCAGCCAGCGACACCTCACCCAGTGATGACACAAGCCAGCCATCGATCACAACCGTACCATGTAGCAAAATCGCCTTGACCGTCATCGGCCAAGACAGTGAAAATACGTTCTTCGCGTCGGGCGAAGATTGCACTGCTACAGGTTGCTTGCGCATACCCTATCCATCATCACTTTCGAAATAGTTGGCGTTCGTCGCCGTGATGCTCGCGATAGTCGCATCAAGTCGGGACAAATGCGCCATGCCTGCCGCAATCGCGGAATCGGCGTCATGCGCACAAATCGCAGCAGCGATGGTCTGATGATCTGCGACCAGTTCAGGCATCCGCTGTTCTTTTTCAAGACCCAGCATGCATAGACGGTCGACCTTGGCTTTTTCCTCCAAGATCACCTCGAAGGCATAATCAACTTGGCCGATTTCGCACAGAATTTTATGGAATTCATAGTCTAACCGCCCGAACAGATCGACATCCTTTTTCTGTACAGCCGCCTCTTGCTGGGCCAGTTCTGATTGCAACAACGCCTGCCCTTTGTCGTCACACAATGCCGCGGCACGGCGAAGGACTTCAGTTTCAATCGCGGTACGGATAAAGCGCGTCTTTTCAATCTTACGCATGGAAAACCGACGCACTTCGGTGGCGCGTTGCGGGCGGATCAACAGCATATCCAGATTGGCGAGCCTGCTGAATGCATCGCGCACAGGCTGGCGGGACACGCCAAAGTGCGCAGCAATCTCTGCTTCGGAAATGCGGTCTCCGGGCTTTAGCTCTAGCGATAAAATCTGGTCGTGCAGATGATCGAATACTTCGTCGACGCTGGTGCGTCTTGCCGCTTGGGCTGTCGCTTGTGGCATTTGAAAAGCTCCCTCCCTTTAATAGATATCCGAAATCCTACGGAATAACAATCTGGTATACTAGGCTGGTGTTTTAGATTTATTCGACTAGTATTCCAGTTGTGAACCGTGATTCGCTGTACGTAGAATTCAGCAGGACGATGCAAGAGGAGACGACGATGGCTGGTGTAGATCTTAACAGTATCGTAAAGAAATATGGTGCCGTTCAGGTGGTCCATGGGATCGATCTAACAGTCGCTGAAAAGGAATTTGTCGTTCTTGTTGGCCCTTCTGGCTGTGGCAAATCGACGACCTTGCGCATGATCGCAGGCCTTGAAGAAATCACCGCAGGTGAGCTGACGATTGATGGCCGTCGCATGAACCGTGTTGCCCCAAAAGACCGCGATGTGGCGATGGTTTTCCAGAATTACGCGCTTTATCCGCATTTGAATGTGGCCGACAATATGGCGTTCGGGCTGCGCATCCGCAAAATGCCCAAGGCCGAGATTAAGACGACGATTGATGATGTGGCAGGCATCCTTGGGTTGACCGAATATCTGGATCGTCGCCCCGCTGATTTGTCTGGTGGACAGCGCCAACGTGTTGCCATGGGCCGCGCGATTGTGCGTCATCCCAAGGTGTTTTTGTTCGACGAACCCCTGTCCAACCTTGATGCGAAACTGCGCACCCAGATGCGCGCCGAAATTAAACGCCTACACAAACGGCTTGGCGTCACATCCATCTATGTTACCCATGATCAGGTCGAGGCGATGACGCTTGCGGACCGGATTGTCGTGATGAACGATGGCCAGATCGAACAGATCGGTACCCCGATGGAATTATTTAATAAACCTGCCAATACATTCGTTGCAGGCTTCCTTGGGTCACCACCGATGAACCAAGTAAAGGGTATGTTAACGGCGAAGGGCGCCAAAATCGGCGATACCGAAATCAAGATCGATGGTGTAACAGCCGCCGATATCGGGCGTGCCGTCACTGTTGGCATTCGCCCCGAACACGTAGCGCTGAAGGCCAGCAAAGATACATCACCTCTGCCGATTAATCTAGACCTTGTAGAACCTCTTGGGTCCGAGGCCCTGCTGCATGCGCGGTTTGGAGGCATTGAAATGGTGTTCAAGGCTGAAACCCACGGAGACATCGGGCATCTATCTGGCGTGACAGATATTCACGTCGATGCGTCTCTGGTAATGCTGTTTGACGGCGAAACCGGCAAAGCGCTGAAACTTGGAAGCTAAACCAATGAGTGATCAACACGTCCCAAACGACGGCCGCTTTATCCGGCTTTACGATCACTTCAAACGTGAATGGCAGATCTATGTGCTGCTGTTGCCAATGATCATTTGGTTCGCGATTTTTCTTTATAAGCCAATGTACGGACTGCAGGTCGCGTTCAAGGACTATTCAATTTTTAAAGGGGTCGCCGCCAGCCCGTGGATTGGGTTCGAACATTTCCAAACACTGTTTGGCAGCGACCAGTTTATGCGCGCGCTACGCAATACGTTTATGATCAGTATGCTCAGCTTATGTTTCGGCTTTCCCATGCCGATCATTCTGGCGTTGATGTTCAACGAGGTCACAAACCAACTGTTCAAACGCACCGCACAAACAATTGTTTATCTGCCGCATTTTATCTCGACCGTGATCATCGCTGGTATCGTGATAACGGCGTTTTCACCGACTGCTGGGGTCGTGAATACCGTACTGGAATGGCTTGGGTTCGAGCCGATCTATTTTCTGATCAAACCCGAATGGTTCCGACCGATTTTCATCGGTTCTGGCATCTGGCAAGAGGCCGGGTTTTCGTCCATCGTGTTCTTGGCCGCCATAGCAGGCGTGAACCCGTCCCTGTACGAATCCGCCGTAGTCGATGGAGCAAGCCGTTGGCAGATGATATGGAAAATCACACTCCCGTCGATTTTGCCGACGATTATCATCATGCTGATCATCCGTATCGGCAACCTTCTTGAGGTCGGGTTCGAACTGATCATCGTGCTGTATCAACCTGCCACCTACGAGACAGCAGATGTGATCAACACATACATCTATCGCCAAGGTGTGCAGGGTGCCCAATACGATTTGGCCGCCGCAGCCGGTTTGTTTAACGCCGTCATCGCGTTTGTTCTGGTGATGACCGCCAACACAATTTCAAAGCGTTATTCACGCACATCGCTTTGGTAGGAGGCTGATAATGGCAAACATGAATCTTTACTCACGTGGCGACAAATTCTTTGTCTATATGAACATGGCCTTAATAGCACTGTTCACCCTGTCGACGCTATATCCGTTCATCTATATCACGGCGGTATCGTTCAGCGACGGGTCTGCCGCCAGCGCGGGAACCGTCGTCTACCGCCCCATCGCCACGACGATTTCAGCCTATAAGTACGTGATGTCAGAACCACTGTTCTGGACGTCCTATGTGAATACGTTCATCTACACATTCGGCGGGACATTCGTTAGCTTGCTGATCATCATTCCAGGGGCATATGCATTGTCGCGTCCACAATTGATCGGGCGCCGGTTTTTCAACCTGTTTGTTGCCTTTACGATGTGGTTCAACGCGGGCTTGATCCCGTTCTTCTTAAACATGCGCGACTTGGGATTGATGGACAGCTACTTTGGCCTAATCATCGCGTTCGCCTGTAACGCGTTCAACATCATCCTTTTGCGCAACTTCTTCGAAGCAATCCCAGAGTCCTTTGAGGAAGCTGCACGCATGGACGGTGCTAATGAATTCCAAGTGCTTTGGAAAGTTTTCATCCCCTTGTCCAAACCCGCCATCGCCACGATCATCCTGTTTTGCATGGTCGCTCGTTGGAACGGGTTCTTTTGGGCGATGATCGTTTTGAAAGACGAGCAAAAAATCCCGCTGCAGGTTTATCTGCGCCAAGTGATTGCGACGCTTAAAGACGACGAAGAGTTCGGACTTCAGGTTCTGAACTTCAGCTATTCGGTTGAGACTGTCACGGCAGCGATCATGGTGTGTTCCATCATCCCTGTCCTGATCTTCTATCCGTTTATTCAGAAATACTTCAATAAAGGCATCATGCTGGGAGGCGTAAAAGAATGACCACTGAAGTGCACAACAACCGCATAATGGGAGGAAATATCTATGCGTAAACTAACTATAATGGCAGCCGCAATGCTGTCCACAGCGATGGTGACGCCTGCGTTCGCAGACGGGCATCTTCGGATCACGGATGAACCGGTCGAGCTGACCGTTCACCTACACAACAAACGCTATTTCTACGATTCAGAGTGGCCGGTTGAACAAGCCGCGCGCGCATTGACTGGCGTGTCCTTAGTCGGTGCCACATTCGGCACCAATACCCCAAGCTCTGCCGAGGCCCACAACCTGATGCTTGCATCCGGCGACATCCCACACATCGTTGGCGGTGATAAGATTAAAGACATGGTCAACGAATATGGTCCACAAGGTGCTTTTGTTCCCTTGAACGATCTGATCGCTGAGCACGCTCCAAACATGAAGGCTTACTTTGAAAAGTACCCTGAAAAGATGGCTGCGGTTTCGTCATTCGACGGCAACCTTTATTACATACCTTACCTTCCAGATGGTAAGTATGGCCGCGCCTATTGGATGCGTCAGGATTGGCTAGACAAACTGGGTCTTGAAGTTCCAACAAACGTTGAAGAGCTGCACACAGTTTTGACCGCGTTCCGCAACGACGACCCAAACGGCAACGGCCTAAAGGACGAAGTACCGTTCTTCGTGCGTCAGTGGCAGGAACTCCTGCGCTTGGTCACACTTTGGGACGGTCGCTCATCTGGCTCTGACACAGCGCACGATTTCTTGGTTCAAGATGGTAAAATCGCCCATGGTTATGCTGGCGAAGGTTACCGCGAAGGCATCAAGAACATTCACGCATGGTATGAAGAAGGCTTGATAGATGCAGAAGTCTTTACCCGTGGTTCCACTGCGCGTGAATACCTTTTGTCTGAAAACCTCGGTGGTATGACCCACGATTGGTTCGCCTCTACATCTGGGTATAACCCAAAACTACGCGACAAGATCCAAGGCTTTGACCTTGCGGTTATCGAGCCACCAGCCTCCATCTCTGGCGTTCAAATGGCAGAACACCGCCGCATTCCAGTGAAGCCGGATGGTTGGGCGATTTCGCACACCAACCCTGATCCAGTGACAACGATCAAGTACTTTGACTTCTACTTCACTCCAGAAGGTCGTCGTCTGGCGAACTTTGGTATCGAAGGCACACACTATGAAGTTGTCGATGGCGAAGCAATTTTCACCAAAGAGTTCATGGATGCCGGCCCGGTGAACAGCCAGCTGTACCAAGTGGGTGCGCAGGTTCAACGCGGGTACCCGCAAGATTTCAAATATGAAATCCAGTGGACAAACCCATCCGCAGTCAAAGGTATCGAACTGTATGATGCTGGTGATTTCTTGGTTGAGCAGTTCTTGGGTGTTGCCTTCAACGAAGAAGAACAAGGCGTCTACGACAAAAACTGGAGCCAGATCCGCACATACATGCTTGAGAAACAGCAGGCTTGGGTCCTTGGTGGCGACATCGAAGAAGAGTGGGACGACTACATGGCCACACTCGACAAGATGGGCTTCAACGACGTTCTGGCCGCGATGCAATCTGCATACGACCGTCAATACAACTAAACCAACTGGGGCGGCATTCGGTGCCGCCCCGACCCCACCAGTTTTACGCAGGAATTCTGATCTATGTCGGCCAACATGCTTCCCCTTCTCGACGAGCCAAAAGCAGGGCGTTTGACTATTCAATATAGTCCGACTGCCGACACAGATGTTACAGAAAACCCGCCCCGTTTCATGTGGATTCCGGTGGTTGATGATGATGCGCGCTATGTGCTGCGCCTCTCAACCGATCGAACATTTCCCGAAGGCAAAACGCAGCAGTTCACCGATCTGCCGCTGAACTTCTTCACCCCTGATACCATACTTGCGCCTGCAGATTACCACTGGTCTTATGCCACATGGGACGGCGACGCTGTGACCAGCACATGGAGCACACCACGCAGTTTCACGATCGTAGAAGGCTTGGCCGAAACGCCCCTGCTGGCACGTAATGAGCGTCTGAAAAACGCAGCAATGGACCACCCGCGCCTGTGGATGACCAACGACCGTTTGGGCGATTTCATGGATGCTGTGAAGGCAGATCCCGATCACTGCACATGGTCCACGTTTCACGAAAATTCCGTGGCACCATGGATGGACCGCGACATCATACGCGAACCTGCAGGATATCCCAACCACCAGAGAACGCCCCCAATCTGGAGGCAAACCTATATCGATCTGCAAGAGGTCTGGTACGCGATCCGCCATCTTGCCATTGGAGGCAAAGTCACCGGCGACGCCGCCATGACCGTCCGCGCAAAAGAGTGGCTGCTAGAAGTCGCAAGCTGGGACCCGATGGGCGTAACATCGCGCGCCTATACCGATGAATGGGCCTACCGCGTTTGTAATGCGCTGGCGTGGGGCTACGACTGGTTGCATGACCAGCTGTCCGAGGAAGAGCGCACAATCGTCCGTGCCGCGTTGCTAGAACGCACCCGTGACATTGCTGAACACGCGATTCTGAATGCCAAAATCCATCTGTTCCCGTATGATAGCCACGCAGTACGCTCAGTGTCATTGGTGATCGTGCCCGCCTGCATTGCACTTCTGGGTGACGACGAAGATGACGAAGCGCGCGACTGGCTGAACTACTGCATCGAATTCCTGTCTACCGTCTATTCGCCATGGGGCGACAGCGATGGAGGCTGGGCCGAGGGCACGCATTACTGGATGATGGGCATCGCCTATTTGATCGACGCGGCGAACAGGTTGAAGTCCTACATGGGGCTTGATCTATACAAACGTCCGTTCTTTCAAAACACGGGCGATTTCCCGCTTTATTGCAAGGCACCGAATACACGCCGCGCCACCATGGGTGATGATAGCACCATGGGTGATCTACCTTGCGTGAAAACCGGCCTGAACCTGCGTCAATTCGCAGGGGCTACTGGCAATGGTGCATATCAATGGTATTGCGACGAAAACTTGCGCACAAACCCAGGCACAGAAATGGCGTTTTATAACTGGGGTTGGTGGGATACGAATTTCGATGAACTCGTGTTCCAAACCGACTTCCCGGTGGTCCCTGCTACCCCACCTGAAAGTGGCCTACGCCACTTCAAAGGCATCGGTTGGGTCGGCGTGCAACACGCGATGGACAATCCCGACAGCCATGTTCACTTCGTATTCAAGTCGTCGCAGTTCGGATCAATAAGCCACAGCCACGGTGATCAAAACTCTTTCTGCATGTCCGCCTTTGGCGAGGACATGGCGATCCAGTCAGGGCATTACGTCGCCTTCAACTCGTCCATGCACCAGTCTTGGCGACGCCAGACGCGGTCAAAAAACGCGATCTTAATCAATGGCAAAGGGCAGTATGCAGAAAAGGACAAGTCCAAGGCCATGGCTGCAACTGGCAGCATCCTTGCCGCCGAAACCCACGACAATCACTACCTCATCCGCGGCGATGCTACAGGTGCTTACCAAAGCCTATCGCCCGAGGTCACCCGCGCCGAGCGCGAAATTTACTTTGTGCGCAATTCCTATTTCGTGATTATCGATAAGGTTGATGCAGAGACACCTGTTACCATCGACTGGCTGCTGCACGCCAACAATCCTTATGATCTGGGCAAATCATCGTTCCGTAATACTGGAGAAAAGGCTGGATTCTACGGCCAAGTTGTCTGGTCCGAAGCTGGCAAACCGCAAATCAGCCAAGAGACTGGCTATGCCGATGTCAATCCCGCTGATTACGAAGGACTGCCTGTCAGCACAGTGCTAAAAGCGCATTATCCCGCCGCGACGCGCCACCGGATTGCAACGCTTTTGGTGCCCTATAAGCTCGATGCACCAAAGCGGATTTTCAACTTCATGGATGATCAGGGCTATGACGCTGATCTGTATTTCACCGACCCCGAAGAACACACCTTCCGCGTCGTGATGAAGAAACTCGCCAATAGCTAAGGACCGAAAATGACTGTGAGAAACCACTTCCCCGGACAAGACGGCAAACTGGAAACAGTGGCCGATGGTCTCTCACGCAAAATAGGCGCGCATAACGACAATCTGATGATCGTCGAAGTGCATTTCGACGCGGGCACCACCGCGCCACTGCATCACCATATACACGAACAAATTACCTATGTGATGTCCGGCAAATTTGAATTCACCGTGGGCGATGATACCTACGTCGTGAGCGCTGGCGACTCTCTTTATAAACAACCCAACATCGAACATGGCGCGACCTGCCTTGAGGCTGGCACGCTTTTGGATGTCTTTACGCCGCAACGCGAAGACTTCCTTTGATCACACATAACGTAACGGAGTAATTATCATGACCAAACCAGTAATCGGCTTTATCGGCCTTGGCCTCATGGGTGGCAATATGGTCGAAAACCTGCAAACACGCGGGTACGAAATGGTCGTGATGGCCCGCAAACAAGAAGCGCTTGACGCCGTCATGGCACGAGGGAATGCGCGGATTGCGACGACTCCCAAGGAAATGGCAGAGGCCTGCGATATCGTCATGCTGTGCGTTACAACATCCGAAGTTGTCGAAAGCTTGATCTACGGCGACGACGGCATTTTAGCGGGCATCAAAGAGGGCGCAACTGTTATTGACTTTGGCACATCCGTCCCTGCATCGACG
>Ga0206126_10004013_pt1 | contig 14492 bp, 11 predicted proteins | sample Helgoland_Spring_5_FD_148621 | JGI IMG/M metagenome (GOLD analysis project Ga0206126, IMG submission 148621) | Pelagic subsurface seawater microbial communities from Kabeltonne, Helgoland, North Sea - Helgoland_Spring_Bloom_20160412_1 | ecosystem: Environmental > Aquatic > Marine > Epipelagic ...
CGATCAAAATGCAGAAGAAGTTACTGCTCCAGTATTATCAGACAAATGGCATTTAGACGTTGCTTGGAGTGATTCAGATATCACAACAGTAGAAGAAGAAGCAGTTTTAGATGATGAGGGTATGGTAGTAACACCAGAGGTAGCATCAGTAAATCATCCTGATGGCTGGAAATCTTACGCAGTAGAAATCGAGGGAGATGGAGTACATTCATTTTTTGGATTAAGCTATAATGAATTAAAACTTTAACAAACTTACCTTTTGTTAAATGTACCTAAATTACTTGTATTGCATGTAATTATATAAAGATAAAAAATTAAATTAAATTAAATTATGTTAAAAATTAAAAAAGAAGAGTTAGACTTAATTGTAACTAAACAAAACGAGGTTAGCGGTATTATGAATAGTATAGGAATGCTAGAAGCTAAAAAGCACGAATTTTTGCATTCATTTGCTCGCTTGAATGGGGAGCTAGAAGATATTAAAAAAGACTTAGAAGCTACTTACGGTAATGTAAATATTGATTTACAAACTGGTGAGTACACAGAAATTAAAGAAGATGAGCAAAATAATTAGAAAAATAAGTATTGGCTCAGATTATAAAAATGACGCCATGCACTACGCTGTTAATCAGTCTGTGTATGGTGGTCATATCATAAAAGCTATATTGCACGACGAAGCTGATGGTTCTTACAGCATTCACATTAAAAAGAATGATGAAGTATTACCTTGGAAAAAGTTTAATTGCAACATGGCTATATCTGTTGAATACGATTTAGAGTATTAATGAATAGCTTAGGTCAATTTATTATAAAACCTTTAAAAGATAGATATAACAATCAAGTAAAGGTAGGTGATAAAAATCTTATTACTAATACAAAAGTAGAAGATTGGAGATCTGTCAGCAAGGAGGCTGTTGTTGTTTCAACACCTTCTGCTTTAAAAACAGATATAAAACCAGGTGATAAAGTAATAGTACACCACAACATATTTAGAAGATGGTACGACGTTAAGGGGGTAGAAAAAAATGGTTCTACATTTTTTAAAGACAATATGTACTTTGCTAGTCCTGATCAAATATATATGTATCAAGTAAACGGAGAGTGGCATACTAATATGCACTATTGTTTTGTTGCACCTGTGATAGAAACAGATGTTTTAAAGGATCAAAAAGAAAAGGAACTTGTTGGTATACTAAAATACGGTAACAAGTCCTTAGAGGCGCTTAAAATAACTCCAGGAGACTTAATAGGGTTTACGCCTAACTCTGAGTTTGAGTTTGTTTTTGATAATAAGCGTTTATATTGTATGAAATCTAATGATATTGTAATTAAGTATGAAAATAAAGGAAACGAAAAAGAATATTATCCTAGCTGGGCAAATAGCCGTTGAGGAACTAATTAAAGTAGCTAAGGAAGCTATTGTAGATTCTGATGATGATATTTCTGCTGATAGATTAAAAAACGCAGCAGCAACAAAAAAGTTAGCTATATTTGATGCTTTTGAAATTTTACAAAGAATTGAAGAGGAAGAAAGCAAGTTGAACGAAAAACCTAAAGAAGAGAAAGAGGAAAAAGCTTTTAAAGGTTTTGCAGAACGTAGATCTAAATAAGATGTACGAACAAACTTTATACAGTGTAGAAGACAACTACATTAAGCCTCAAGTAATAAAGCGTATGAATCGCTATAAAAAATGGGAATATGGTTATAATGCTGATTATGACGTCGTGGTTATTAGCAAAACTGGAAAGATTGGAGAAATATATAATATCCAAAATCTTAGAATCGCTTTACCAGAAGCAACAAAAAATGTACAAAAACGTTCTGCTAAGAAAGAAGAGCAATTCTGGGAGGCTTCAGAATATCCGAAAGAATTAACGAAAATAAAAAGCGTTTTTGACTGGGAAAAATACCCATCCGATTTTAAAGAAAAGTGGTACGAATATATAGATAAAGAATTTGAAAAAAGAGAAGAAGGTTTTTGGTTTTATAATAATGGCAATCCAACTTATATTACTGGTACTCATTACATGTACTTGCAGTGGACCAAAATTGACATTGGGAAACCAGATTTTAGGGAGTCCAACAGGTTATTCTTCTTATTCTGGGAAGCATGTAAAGCAGACAACCGCTGTTATGGAATGTCGTATCTCAAGAACAGACGTTCTGGATTTTCATTTATGGCTTCGGGAGAAACGGTTAATATGGCAACCATATCAACGGACTCACGGTTTGGGGTATTGTCCAAATCTGGGGCCGATGCGAAAAAAATGTTCACAGATAAGGTTGTCCCGATTTCGAGTAACTACCCGTTCTTTTTCAAACCCATCCAAGACGGAATGGACAGACCGAAAACAGAACTCGCGTATAGAGTACCGGCGTCGAGGCTCACGAGGCGCAAACTTAACGAAGGTGAAACGCAGGAGGAATTAGAAGGATTAGATACAACTATTGACTGGAAAAATACAGGAGACAACTCTTATGATGGTGAAAAACTAAAACTGCTAGTACACGATGAAAGTGGTAAGTGGGAAAAGCCAGATAATATATTAAATAACTGGAGAGTTACAAAAACTTGTTTACGTTTAGGACGTAAAATTATCGGCAAGTGTATGATGGGTTCAACATCTAACGCTTTAGAAAAAGGTGGTAATAATTTTAAAAGTTTATACAATGCCTCAGATGTCAAGAAAAGGAACCGCAATGGGCAGACTAGCTCAGGATTATATTCTTTGTTCATACCTATGGAATGGAACTACGAAGGATTCATTGATGCTTTTGGATTACCTGTATTCGACACTCCCGAAAAACCAGTCAAAGGAGTCGACGGAGAGTTAATAGATTATGGTGTAATAGAGCATTGGGAAAATGAAGTAGATGGTTTAAAGAACGATCAAGACGGATTAAACGAATACTACCGTCAGTTTCCAAGAACAGAAAAGCACGCTTTTAGAGATGAAGCTAAAGAGTCTATATTTAATCTTACTAAGATATACGAACAAGTAGACTATAATGAAGATTTAAAAAATACAGCAGTAGTTACAACAGGTAGCTTTGCTTGGGAGAACGGAATGAAAGATACTAGAGTCGTATTTTACCCTAATAAAGACGGTAGATTTAAAATATCTTGGGTTCCTCCGAATAATCTTCAAAATCAGGTGATAATAAAGAATGGTATTAAGCACCCAGGTAATATTCATATGGGAGCATTTGGTTGTGATAGCTATGATATATCAGGTACAGTAGATAAAAGAGGCTCTAATGGTGCTTTACACGGATTAACAAAGTTTAGTATGGAAGATGCTCCTCCTAACTGTTTTTTCTTAGAGTATATAGCAAGACCGCAAACAGCTGAAATGTTTTTTGAAGATGTTCTTATGGCTTGTGTATTTTACGGTATGCCTTTATTAGCGGAAAACAATAAACCTAGGTTACTGTATCATTTTAAAAGAAGAGGTTATAGAGGGTATAGCATGAACAGACCAGACAAAGTTTGGAACAAACTATCTGTAACAGAAAAAGAGATTGGAGGTATACCAAATTCAAGTGAAGACATAAAACAAGCCCATGCAGCGGCTATTGAATCTTATATAGAAACCCACGTTGGTTATTTAGGAGAAGGTTATGGTAATATGTACATGCAAAGAACCTTAGAAGACTGGGCGAAGTTTAATATAAATAACAGAACAAAGCACGATGCTTCCATTAGTTCTGGTTTAGCTATTATGGCTTGCAATAAAAATAGATACACGCCTGTAGCTGCTAAACAAAAAAGCAAAATATCTTTACCTTTTAAAAGATACGATAATAACGGATCCATTTCGAAAATAATAAAATAAATGATAGAAACTAATTACAATAGCTCGTTTCCTACACAAACTGTTAGCGATGAAGAAAAAGCTAGTCTAGAGTATGGATTAAAAGTAGCTAGAGCAATAGAGCACGAATGGTTCGGGGGTTCTAGATCTTCCAATAACAGGTTTTCGTCGAACTATGGTAGATTTCATCAACTTAGATTATATTCTAGAGGTGAGCAGTCCATTCAAAAATATAAAGATGAATTGTCAATAAACGGCGATTTGTCTTACTTGAATTTAGATTGGAAACCCGTGCCTGTAATACCTAAGTTTGTAGATATTGTAGTTAATGGCATATCACAAAAAAATTACGATATAAAAGCATTTGCTCAAGACCCTGAATCAAATAGACAAAGAACAGAGCACGTATCCGCTATTGTTGCAGATATGAATACTAGAGAGTTTAATGAAAAAATGATGTCTCAGTTGGGTATGGATACTTACAATGTAGAAGATCCCTCTATGCTACCTGAGAATGAAAACCAACTTTCATTATATATGCAGCTTGATTACAAGCAGAATATAGAAATAGCTCAAGAAGAAGTAATTAACACAGTGCTAGATACTAATAAATATACATTAACAAAACGTAGGTTAAACTACGATTTAACAACTATAGGTATTGCTGCAACTAAAACAAACTTTAATAAAGCAGAAGGTATTACTGTTGACTATGTAGACCCTGCTAACTTAGTTTATTCTTACACAGAAGATCCAAATTTTGGAGATCTTTATTATGTAGGGGAAGCGAAAGAAGTTACATTAGCTGAAATTAAAAAAGAATTTCCTAGCCTTAGTAATGAGGAAATGAAGGAGATTGAAAAAATGGCTGGATCCGATAATTATCTTAATGGTTATAGCAACTATGATGACAGTAAAGTTTCTTTAGTTTATTTTGAATATAAAACATACAGAAATCAAGTATTTAAAATAAAGAAAACAGATCAAGGTTTAGAAAAAGCTATTGAAAAAACGGATGAATTCAATCCGCCTGAAAACGATACGTTTAAAAAAGTATCTAGAACCATAGAAGTCATATACTCTGGTGTAAAAGTTTTAGGCTATAACAAAATACTTAAATGGGAATTAGCTGAAAATATGACTAGACCATTTGCTGATACTACAAGGGTTTCTATGAATTATTCTATCTGTGCACCTAGAATGTACAAAGGTAAAATAGAATCTTTAGTAGGGCGTATTACAGGGTTTGCTGATATGATTCAACTAACACATTTAAAGTTACAACAGGTAATGGCTAAAATAGTTCCAGATGGAGTATTTTTAGATATGGATGGTTTAGCTGAAGTTGACTTAGGTAATGGAACATCGTATAGCCCAGCAGAGGCATTGAATATGTATTTTCAAACCGGTAGTGTTGTAGGTAGATCGCTTACGCAAGACGGCGATATGAATAGAGGTAAAGTACCTGTTCAGCAATTAACTTCATCATCGGGTCAAGGTAAAATAGCATCTTTAATTAATACGTACCAGTATTACTTACAAATGATAAGAGATGTAACCGGGTTAAATGAAGCAAGAGACGGAAGTACTCCAGATAAAAACGCTTTAGTAGGATTGCAAAAGATGGCCGCTAATCAATCAAATGTAGCTACAAGACATATATTACAAGGAAGTTTATATTTAACTCTTAAGACGTGCGAAAACATATCTTTAAAAGTTGCTGACTTAATAGAGTTTCCTTTAACAAGGCAATCAATAGAATCTAGCATATCAATATACAATGCTGAAATATTAAAAGAAATTGTAGATTTAAACCTGCACGACTTTGGAATCTTTTTAGAATTAGAACCTGACGAAGAAGAAAAACAACAACTAGAACAAAACATTCAAGTTGCACTGCAATCAGGTGGTATTAATTTAGAAGATGCTATTGATATCAGACAGATTAAAAATATAAAGCTAGCGAACGAATCTATTAAGTTTAGAAGAAAGAAAAAAGAAGAAGCTGATAGAGCGGCTCAACAAGCAAACATACAAGCACAAGCTCAAGCAAATGCGCAAGCATCAGAAGCAGCAGCAATGGCAGAAGTACAAAAGCAACAAGCTTTAGCACAAACTAAAATACAAATAGAACAATCAAAATCTCAATTTGATATTCAAAAACTGCAGCAAGAAGCTGAAATTAAAAAGCAATTGATGGAAGTAGAATTCCAATACAATATGCAGTTAGCTCAGGCTAATTCTGGATCAAAAAGAGATGAAGAAAAATACAAAGAAGATCGTAAAGACGATAGAACAAAAATACAAGCAACTCAACAAAGCGAGTTAATTGATCAAAGAAAAAATGATTCTTTACCAAAGAATTTTGAATCAGCTGGGTTTGACAACCTCGGTGGGTTTGGCCTAGAGCAGTTTGAGCCTAGGTGATAACTATTTACTAATTTTATAATATTATATCATGTCAGAAACAATTAAAGTGGATCTTAGAGAAGGTCCTAAAACAAAAGTAGACAACGTTACTAAAGTAGATTTGTCTGAGAAAAAAACAGAAACAGATGCCGTTCAAGAGCAAACAACAGATGAAACTGTGCTTCAAGATGAAAAACCCGAAGTGGGATTGCAAGAAGTGGTTAAAGAAAACAAACAAGAAGATACTGAAGAAGTAATTACAATAGGTGAAGTTACTGAAGAAACAGTTGAAGAAAAAGAAATACAACAAGTCATAGAGTCTACACCTAAAGCTGATTTACCTGAAAATGTAGAAAAACTAGTTGACTTTATGAAAGAAACTGGTGGAACGCTGCAGGATTACGTTAGATTAAACGCAGATTATAGTGATGTAAATTCAGATACATTATTAACAGAATACTACAAACAAACAAAGTCACATTTAGACGCTGCTGAAATTGATTTTTTAATGGAAGATAAGTTTGAGTTTGACGAGGATGTAGATGAGGAGCGAGACATCCGCAAAAAGAAACTCGCAAAAAAAGAAGAGGTTGCAAAAGCAAAAAAGTTTTTAGAAGGCTTAAAGGACAAATATTATTCAGACATCAAGTTGAGACCTGGATTATCCCCTGAGCAGCAAAAAGCTTCTGAGTTTTTCGATCGATATAATGAGAATCAGAAAATAGCTGAGCAACAGCATTCTGCATTTAAAGAAAACACTAAACAAATGTTTTCACAAGATTTCAAAGGTTTTGATTTCAAAGTAGGTGAAAAAACATTTCGATACGGTATTCAAAATGTAAACAAAGTTGCAGAAAACCAATCAAACATTAATAACCTTATTGGGAAGTTCCTAAATGACAAAGGTGAAGTAACGGATACGAAAGGTTATCACAAAGCTATTTATGCTGCCGAAAATGTAGATACTATTGCAAAACACTTTTATGAGCAAGGCAAGGCTGATGCAGTAAAAGACGTAGTTGCAAAATCTAAAAATACAAGCTTAGAAGCGAGGTCGACGGCGCCTTCTGAAGTTACTGTTGGTGGATTTAAAGTACGAGCAATAAGCGGTGTTGATTCTTCAAAATTAAAGATTAAAAAAACATTTAACAATTAACATTAAAAACATTTTATTATGGCATTAACAGGTGGATCAGGCTTAACGCCTTTCGCAAAAAAATCGGTATTATCAACAAACTATATCGACTTTACAAGTGCTGACGCAAACAGTGCAAACTGGGCTCAGCAATACATTCCAGAAGTATACGAAGCAGAAGTTGAAAGATACGGAAATCGTACTATTGGAGGATTTTTAAAAATGGTAGGAGCAGAAATTCCTATGACTTCTGATCAAGTTGTTTGGTCTGAACAAAACAGATTGCATGTTTCTTACGAAGCATTAACTCTCACCGCTGCTGGAGCTTTAGCTGCGTTGCCTACTACTAACGTTTTGGCTGTAGGTCAAACTATTTTAGTTATTAAAGCTGACGGAAGTGCATCTGCAAAAGCTTATGTATCTGCAATCACAAACGGAACTACTGTAGCTATTAAAGGTTACTCTAAAAGTGTTTCTGAAATTCACGCTTTAGTTGGAGCAACTGGAGTAAAGGTATTTGTTTATGGATCTGAATACAAAAAAGGAACTGATACTACTGCTGTATCTGTAGAGCCTTCTTTCACTCAGTTTTCTAACAAACCAATTATTATTAAAGATAAGTATGAAGTAAGTGGATCTGACGCATCTCAAATTGGATGGGTAGAAGTAACTACTGAAGGAGGAGACTCTGGATACTTATGGTACTTAAAAGGTGAAGGAGAAACTCGTTTACGTTTTGAAGACTATTTAGAAATGGCTGTTATTGAAGGAGAGAAAAAATCAGGTAACGGAGATGTTCCAACTGGAATTGAAGGTACTGAAGGTTTATTTTCTGCTGTATCTGGTAGAGGACAAGTTGACAACGCATACGCTGGAGCATTAAGCGAATTTGATGATATTCTTAAAGGATTAGATAAAGAGGGAGCTATTGAAGAAAACATGTTATTCTTAAACAGAGTTACTGCTTTAGCTTTCGACGATATGCTAGCTGGATTAGACGGTGGAAACACAGGCGCTGGATCTGCTTACGGTGTATTTAACAATGATCAGCAAATGGCATTAAACTTAGGTTTTTCTGGATTCAGAAGAGGTTCTTATGACTTCTACAAAACTGACTGGAAATACTTAAACGATGCTTCTACAAGAGGAATCGCTGCTGATGCAAGCGTCAACGGTATTCTTGTACCTGCTGGAACTTCAACTGTATATGACCAATCACTAGGACAGAACATCAGACGTCCATTCTTACACGTACGTTATAGAGCTTCTGAAGCTGACGACAGAAGAATGAAGTCTTGGTTAACTGGATCAGTTGGTGGAGCTGCTACATCTTCTTTAGATGCAATGGAAGTTCACTTCTTATCTGAAAGATGTTTATGTGTACAAGGTGCTAACAACTTTGTATTATTCACATAGTAAAGAGTATATTATTGTAATTTTTACCCTCGTATAATTTACGGGGGTAACTATTACTTTTATTAAATTATTAAATTTTATTATATTATGGCTAAACAAGCTACAGCAAAAAAAGTAGAGGTTGCACCTCAACCAATAGTAGAAACTAAAAAAGTATCTACACCAGTACAACCCACAAAACCAAAGTGGGAAATAAAAGACAGAAGCTATTACTTAGCTGGAAATCAAGAACCTTTAACGTTTAGGCTTAAAGCTAGGCATTCAAAGTTAAAACCTTTGCTTTATTTTGATGAAGAGCAAGGTGTTCAAAAAGAAATTAGATATGCGACTAACCAGCAATCTCCATTTGTACAAGATCAAAACGGAGAAGCTACGTTAGGGCAAATTGTTTTTGAAAATGGTATATTATCTGTACCTAAACAAAAGCAAAATTTACAAAAATTACTATCACTTTTCCACCCTGACTTAGGTAAAAGGTATTATGAGTTTGATGCTCAAGAAGAAGCTAAAGACGACTTAGAAGATTTAGAATTAGAATTTGATGCAATTTCAGCAGCAAGAACAATGGACGTTGATCAAGCAGAAGCAATATTAAGAGTTGAAAAAGGATCTGAAGTATCTTCTATGAGTTCTAAGGAAATAAAAAGAGATTTATACATCTTTGCTAAAAGTAATCCAGGATTGTTTATAGAATTAGCCAATGACGAAAACGTTCATTTACGTAATGTAGCTATTAAAGCAACAGAATCTGGAATCATAAGCTTAAGCGGAGACAATAGAACTTTTAACTGGGCTAGTAATAATAGAAAATTAATGACTGTACCTTTTGATGAAAACCCATACTCAGCTATGGCGGCTTTCTTTAAAACAGACGAAGGTATTGAAGTTCTCAAGTCAATAGAGAAAAAAATAAATTAATACGTAATATAAATATATAGAGGGGATAGTTAACTCTGTCCCCTTATATTACATAAAAAATAAATAAATGGCAATAAGCGTAGATACTGTATACAAAACAGTTTTATTAATACTTAACAAAGAGCAGCGTGGATATATGACGCCAGATGAGTTTAATAAAATTGGACAGCAAGTGCAACTTGAAATATTTGAAAAGTATTTTGAAGACTTAAATCAAATAGTTAGAGCACCTCAAACAGATGCAGACTATGCAGATCGCTTATCTTATTTAGAAGAAAAACTATCTGTATTTGAAAACACCGCTGCATTTACTGTATCAAACGGTGCAGCACCACTTTTAGGTGTACATCGACTAAATACAGTCACCTACAATGATATAGAACTACAAAAAGTAGGTAGAAAAGAATACTACAACATAATAAAATCTCCTTTAACAAAACCAACAGAATCATACCCTATATACTTGCAAGAAGGTAATTCTTTAAAAATACAGCCTGTAACTATAGGTAGCGTTGAGGCTTCTTACATAAGTAAACCTTTAGATGTAAGATGGGGATTTATTCCTAATACAAATCTAGGTATTTTTGTTTACAACGATAACGACAAACAAGATTTTGAACTGCATTCTTCAGAACAAACAGAAGTTATATTAAGAGTACTGGCTTATGCTGGTATAGTGATAAGAGATCCCCAAATTGTACAAGCAGCAACAGCCCAAGTGCAACAGCAAAACATAAACGAAAAAAGATAATAAATGGGTTTAATAACAGAAAATAACGCGCATTACTATTCTGGTCAACAGACTTATGTATACCCTGCGTCAGAGGGGTCTAATAGTATAACCTGGGTAGGAGATGTAGTTTTACAAAAAACAGAAACCGGAATACAAAACTCCAACTTTGAAGTTTTTAAAAACAATGTTTTACTTACAGAAAATACAAACTACACGTCAGCAAACGGGGTAGTAACTATTATAGGCTCTTTATCCGCAAATGACGTAATTGTTATTCAGCTTAAGCAAAGAGCAAGAGAAAAAAATTATGGAGGGTATGCTTATATTACTTTAGATGAAGTAATAAATAACTTTATTGTTGCATATGTTGGAGAAGACAAGCTTATACCTAGAGTAAAAAGAACAGATGTTATATTCCACGCAAAAAGAGGATTGCAAGAATTTTCATATGACACTATAAATAGTATTAAATCTCAAGAACTAACAGTTCCTTTAAACTTAAGTATACCAATTCCACAGGATTATGTTAATTATGTTAGCATGTCTTGCGTTGATGAAAATGGCTTAGTAAGACCTATATTTCCTAATTTAGTGAGTAAATCACCTACCGCTTTACCATTACAAGATAACGAGGGTATACCTATACAAGATAGTTTTGGGAATAATTCACAAGCTACAAACTCTTTAGCTGAAACTAGGTTTGGTGAATTAGATATGATTAAGTTAAATGGACCTAGCAATGGAGTAGGTAGAAGATATGGATTAAATCCATCTACATCAAACACTAACGGCATGTTTACAATAAACAAACGTGAAGGTAAGTTTTCTTTTAGTAGTGATTTGGCTGATAAAATAATAATATTAGAATACTTATCAGATGGGTTAGCTTATGATGTTGATACTAAACTGCCTAAAATGGCAGAAGAGGCAATGTATGCTCATATAGCCCATGCTATTGTTTCAGGAAGATCTAACCAACCAGAGTATGTTGTCAATAGATTAAAAAGAGAAAGAAGTGCCAAGTTAAGAAATGCTAAAATAAGACTATCAAATATAAAGCTAAGTGAAATCATTAACATAATGAGGAATCAATCTAAGCTAATCAAACACTAATTAAATGGCAGAAGCAAAAAATAGTTTTTTAGCGTCTAAAATGAACAAAGATTTAGACGATAGACTTATACCTAGCAATGAGTACAAGGATGCTTTAAATGTATCTGTATCTAATTCTGAAGACAGCGACGTTGGAGCTTTAGAAAATATTTTGCAAAATACAAATGTACTTCCAATTTCATCAGGAACTAACTTGGGGTATGATGATGGTAAAATAATAGGCTATGTTGTAGACAGCTCTACTGACAATATTTATTTGTTTTGGACAAATTACACAGATGAGTCTAGTAATAAGTTAGATAACCACCAATCCACATCTTCAGGCACAACATCTGCTATATTAAAATACAACCCCGCTGACGACTCAAGTACATCTGCTAAAATTTTGGTTAGTGGAACTTTTTTAAATTTTTCAACTACTCACCCTATATATGGAGCAAATGTTGTTGAAGACTTGCTTTTTTGGACTGATAATAGAAACCAGCCAAGAAAAATAAATATAAAAACAGCTTTAGCTAACGTTTCTAGTGTGGTTAAAACAGTTAGTTTAAATGCAATAGGGAATAGTTATTCAAACGGAGTTTATAACACTGTAAACCCTGTTCCAGGAGGTATTGGCACTGGGCTAACAGTTTCAATAACTACTCAAAACGGAGGTATTCAAGGAGCAACAATAGTTAACCCGGGTAGTGGTTATGCTGTTGGGGACATAGTAAACGTGTTAGGACCAGGTTCAGGTGCTGGAGGAAAGCTAAATATAACAAGTCTTGAAAACTATTATTCGAAAGAAGATCATATATCGGTTGCTAAATACGCTCCTTATAAATCTATAGACTTATATAGGAATGAAAATGGGCAATATAAGACAACGATGAAAGATGTTGTTAGTGAACATTTACCTGACGGCACTACTGACAACCCTGATTATAATAACGCGTATACAGGGGATAAAAAATTTTTAGAAGATAAATTTGTAAGGTTTAGCTATAGATTTAAGTTTGATGATGGAGAATACTCAATTCAAGCGCCTTTTACTCAAATAGCCTTTATACCTAAACAAGATGGAAGTTTTTTAACTGGAGATGAAGACAGCACTTACAAAAGTACAGTCGTTAGCTTTATGGAAAATAAAGTTAACCAAATATTTTTAGTAATTAACTTACCTGACACTGGTAACAATTTACAAAATAATTACAAAATAAAAGAATTAGATATACTATATAAAGAATCAGATGGCATATCTATCAGTGTTTTAGACACAGTGTCTATAAACGAAATTAAAAGCAAAGCTGGCGGTTCTAGTGCTTACGAATACAATTACCAATCTAGGAAACCTATTAAAACATTGCCTCAAGAACAAACAACAAGAGTATATGACAAAACCCCAGTAAGAGCTTTGTCTCAAGAGGTTTCAGGTAACAGGGTAATATATGGTAATTACGTAAACAAACACACTGCTCCTGATCATTTAGATTATGAAGTTACAGTTACCCAAAAGTTTTCAAATGGTGCTAGTGACAATAACTGGTCCTACATAGAATACCCGGAACACACGATAAAAAGAAATAGAAACTATCAAGTAGGATTTGTTTTAAGCGACAGATACGGTAGGCAATCAGACGTGGTGCTTTCTGAAGTAACAGGTGATATTAGCCCAGGCTCTGGTTTTGGGTCTTCAAGTTTTTACTTACCATACAGGTCTAGCGCTACAGACCCCGTAACAGTAATAGAGGACATAGGTAACTCTATAAAAATACAATTAAACGAAAAAATACAAAGTATTAAAAGTATTCTAACGGATGCTGACTTAACATCAACAGGAGAGCCTGGCTTATATGACGAGGCTACTAACCCTTTGGGTTGGTACTCTTATAAAGTTGTTGTAAAACAAAATCAACAAGAATATTATAACGTTTATTTACCTGGATTTTTAAATGGTTACCTTCATAATTCTACTGACCAAGGAATTGTAGCTCATACAGCTTTAGTGGGAGATAATATAAACAAGGTACCAAGATCGTTAATAGAAGTTGGACCCGACCAAAAACTATACAGAAGTGATGAAACTTTATTTCCTGTTGTAGAAAATGTACTTGTATCCGGAAACGTTAATAATAACGCTAAGTTTTACCCAGGGAGCGAAAAGTACGAAGTTCCCACTATCGGAGGGTTTGACGATTTACATTATTTAGGAGCTACTCAAGGTAATAACACTCAAATATACAACGATGAAGAAAACCCATTAATAGCTAGAATTTCAACACCTAGCGCTTTAGGGGTTGTAAATACACATATGCTACCATTTTTATCTGTAGCAGAAACTGATCCTTTTGTATCTAACCTGGATATTTATTACGAAACATCGACGACAGGACTAATTTCAGAGTTGAATAACAGTGTAGAAAATAACTCTGGCACACTTGTAAGAGGATTCAGTGGTTTTGATTATACGCATAGAGAAAATCAAAACCCCACAGGGAGCGGAACTACTGTAGGAGCAGCGAATTCTCCTTATGTAACAAGCGTTATAAATCCTGTTGATAGGTTAAACAATGTCTTACCTAACACTGAACTACTTAGCTTTAGTGTATTGGATAAGTTAAATAGAAATAGAACGTCTAGTTTTAGCATGTTAGCTAGTGGTAATGGCTACCGTATTAAAATAACAGACCCTTTTTATTTTGGTATAAATGCGGCAACAGCTGAAAGTTACACTTTTACTATGTTTTTGCGTAACACGGATGATAACACCACGGCTAACGTAGATGGAGCTACTACGTCGTCACCTTCTTTTACTGCAAAAAACATTGCGTCCGGTAAGCCTATATTAGTAGGGCAAGACGTATATAATGGAGCTACTTTTATCGGTAAAGTAATCAATATAACTGGCTTAGTTGTTACATTAAATGTTGCCGTTAGTTTAAGCGATAACTTAGCCTTAACCTTTAAAGC
>Ga0206126_10004023_pt1 | contig 14468 bp, 13 predicted proteins | sample Helgoland_Spring_5_FD_148621 | JGI IMG/M metagenome (GOLD analysis project Ga0206126, IMG submission 148621) | Pelagic subsurface seawater microbial communities from Kabeltonne, Helgoland, North Sea - Helgoland_Spring_Bloom_20160412_1 | ecosystem: Environmental > Aquatic > Marine > Epipelagic ...
ATACCTTCCGAGCGCCACCTCTCTAAAGTGGCTTCACTAACACACCAGCGATTGGCCAGCTGCCTCTGATTAATATGGATTACCGTCATAAAAACTCCTGTGTTGAACGATTTGGTAACCACCATGAACGCTCGAAAATACGGATAAAATCAAGCTAATTAGGGCTGGTTAGGGGAACAAATATCGATAGGTAATCATAGGTATTTAATGGACTTGTTCAGTTGCGAAAGGGGGAACTGAACCCGCGTCCCGTCCCACCACCAAATACGAAACCCCAACTGTTATCAGTTGGGGTTTTTTATTGCCTGCGACCCGCGCTACAGGCCTTATGCGGCAGGGACTTACGGACTTCGCACCATTTCTAATCGCGGACTTTTCAAGGCCGATATTCTCTGAATTGCCGGATACTCTCTGCACCTCTCCCCATCCCACAAGGCCCAAGTCCATGACCAGAGAAAATAGATCCCTTTAAAATCAATAGGTTTTCGACGGACTTAGAGAAAGGTTTGTTTGCAGCATTGGTAGGCGTGGGTACAACCTACCGAAACAGCGAGTAAAAAATAATATGAAAATCAAAGTCCGTGACTTCTAGCGGATGAATACAGCTGTCGATACACCCTAACTAAATCTGGTCGATCCGATATCAGCTCTAGAATCAGATCCATTAAACCTTCGAGACTGAAATCAATGTCGAGTCGGTCGGCATGTACCGTAACTCTATCGATTAACTGCGCGACCAGCTGCTTTTGATGAATCGGAAACAATTCCTCTGAAAGCCCCTCAAGATTCATTAATCGTTTCACAACCAACGAAAGATCAAAATCAGGACTTTCTTGGTAAGTGAGCGAGCAGATGGTCGGACGTTGATAGCAGCTGCCTTAGACTCGACCAAACCTGATCATTCAAGTTTGCTGCCTGTAAACGAGGTAAACCCGATGCGGCAGCACCTTCGGCGATTTCCTTTTGCGGAATATAGTACGCGTACTTTCTACCTTTATAAGCCGACGACAACCACGGCGACATGGCTCGACCATCTGAACCAAACTCTCGCCCCCTCAACATAAAAATTGAACCCTCATTGGAGGAAACTCGGCTTTCGCCTCGGCGACTGCGCGCATTTAATAGAGCTTCAACTTTGCTCCATAGATCGCGATCAACAATAGCCTCATGAGCACCAGCGCGCCAAGATTCACCATAAAAGACTTCACCCAAATAGACCCGATTCTTCAGCAGCGTATAAATCGCATTGCGATTGAACGGTTTGCCGCCTTTGAGATTTCCGGTTCGCGTCCGCCATTGCTTGGTTTTGACGCTCCGCGCATTCAGATCATTCAACAACTCAGTGACTGACTCTTCATTGGCATAGCGGGTAAAAATCTCCTGCGCAATTTTCGACTCAGCTTGATCAACTACCAGACGATCATTTTTAACAACATAACCTAGCGGGTATGAGGTACCTTGCCAGCGGCCAGACTCCAACGTGGCAGCGCGCTTTTCTTTTACGCGCTGACCGACCATCTCCCGCTCAAACTCAGCAAATGAGGAGATAATGTTCGTCGCTAGGCGGCCAATATGATGAGACATATCAATTTGTTGAGTAACAGAAACCAGTGGCACATTATGAGCATTTAGCTCAGCCATGATTTGCTGAAAGTCTGAGAGATTGCGCGTCAAGCGATCTAACCGATGCACGACAACCCAAGCTTGATGTCGTTCAGAAGGGCGCGAAAACCCGCAAGCCGCAAATGGCTGCCGGAATAGCCTCTATCCTCATAAATCGTATCCACCAGCCGCCAACCCTTGCCGACTTGGGAACCGATAAATTCTGCGCAAGCCATAAATTGGGAGCTGACTGAATCAAACTGATCTCTCCTGCCTTTACTATAAGAGCCTTTTTCTACAGACGAACGTGAGTAGATTGCACATCGCTTTAGCGCCTCCTGCTCATCGATACTCATCTCGCCCGCCCCAACAATACAAACATTGACAATCTTTGTATTTAAGCCTAGCATGATCTGTATAAATGTCTACCCTTGGAGTTCATTATGCACGTTTCACTGACTAACGAACTAGAGTCTCGCGTTAAAGCCAAAGTTGAAAGCGGCCTATACAACAATGCCAGCGAAGTGATCCGCGAAGCACTGCGCTTTATGGATACACACGAAGACTGGATCCACGAAGTAAAATTGGCTCGTTTACGCGAACAACTTAAAGTTGGCACTGACCAGCTAGATCGCGGTGAAGGCATTGCCATAGAATCAAAATCCGCCTTAGATTCACTGTTCGACGACATTAAGGCTTGAGCCACATGCCAGTACACCAGCTCGTTATAGCCCCTGCCGCAAAAACCGACTTAAAGGATATATACCAGTATGGGCTGCGGCAATGGGGGCAAACCCAGTCCGAAAGCTATCTTGAGAACATAAAAGAACACTTCTGGACACTTACCGAGCAACCCCTGATAGGCATTGATCGCTCTGAATTCCTATCAGGTGCCAGAAGCCTACCTATTGAAAGCCATACCCTGTTTTACAGAGTTACACCTGATACGTTAGAAATTATCCGCGTATTACACGGGCGCCAAGACCCTCAGCGACACTTAAAATAGCTCAACAACCATCAATACCTAGCTGAAACTGAGCGAGTTCCGAACGGCTTTTCATATTGACAATTCCCACCAAAATCAAAAGATCAACCGTTCTCGGTTGGCCTTTTTTCTTGCCTGTACCCCGCGCTACAGCCATTATGTGGCAAGGGTTTGCGGACTTCACGCCATTTCTAATCACGGACTTTTCAAGGCATATATTCTCTGAATTGCCGAATACTCTCTGTCGCTCTCTCGCCTGTTCAGTGCCGAAGTCCATGACCAGAGAATAGAGAACCCTTTAAAATCAGTGCCTTATTATCGGACTAATCAAAAGGTTTGTTGGGGAAATTGGGTGGGCGGAAGGTAACTACACTAACCACTCTTCAATATTCTGTGCGGCATACTCCATTGGGAGTCGTTCCTGCTCCAACCTCCTATCGACATAGCGATCAGCGCGTAAACTTTTAAACAAAGCCAGCTCTTTATCGGTCAATGCAATGGGGTCTTTTGATACGGAATCTGGCTCTGGAACCATACGTGCCTCGAAAGTCTCAACTGTCAGCTCATCCATCATCAGCGGAATAATACTACTTAGCTTACTTCTGGCATCACTCAGTATGCTAAAGCCCTCAGAATCAATGTCGCCCCAATAACCAACATTTTTTCCTGCTAGCCATTCAGCCTTCATCCAAGCCACATTTTTCCCTCCGCCCGAAACGGCTATCGTATTAGGAACATTGTTTAGTGCCAGACAGGATTGTTCGTTCTCTATCACCAGGACATTGCTAGCCGGTAGCTCGAACTCTAGTAAAGTATCAGAAGACAAGCGAAGCAATGGCATACCACCCAGAGACTTCTTTGATGCTTCACATAGCGGCTTAACTAGCAACCAGTCCTTCGGCTTTTCTCTACAATCAAGCCAAGTCATCAAGCCAATTTCTTTGGCCGCGCTGTCGATATGTGCAGCAGCAATCGACTCGATAATTCGTAGATTCTTCTCAATAAATTTTGTATCAACAAACGTAACAGGTAGCGCCCTTAGATAGCATCCTTCGCCGATACCTTGCTGTAGCTGAGGAATTAACTTACACAACAGTTCTAGATCAGATTGATTAAAATTATCCAGCGCTTCTAAATGAGTAATCAACGCTAGAAATAGTTCCCGATCACGAATCGCTTTATTAGAGCCATCAATGTTTTGATTAAGCCCCGAAGAAAGCGAGTCGAAGACGTACTGAATCTTTGACTGCCACTCGCTTAGTTGGCGCTCTTCGTTGCTTCCAAGCAAACCAGCAAGAGAAGCGATATCAGGAATGCAGAGGTGCGAAGGAATTTCTTGCTCGGAAAGCGACCTAAATGTTCGACTCTCCCATCTCACCATGCACCCTTTACCTTCAGACACACGACCGTCTTTCGAAAAAGCCTTCCAGGAAATTACAAACTTTTGGAAATGACTCATGTTTTGTAGAGCAGCATTTCCCTTAGGCGGCTTCAAAGGCACTTCCAGTGGAAACTTTATATCCCCACTGAGCAGGCTTTTAAGCTTACTTCGATTATGCCAATACCTAACTTTTAGCGACTCAAGAACATCAGGAGGCAATAGACCCCAGCTATTTTTTGATGAACCCGGCTTTAATGAATCAGGTTTGTTGTTTTCATCAGATGTCATCGAGTTCTACTTCAGTAACGGTTAAGCCTGTCATTTCTATTTCGGCTACTATTTCCTTTTCATGCGTTAACTGCTTTTGCTCCGCCATCCGCCGATCAATTTCCTCCCAAGTCACTTCACACAAATGACTTTCGTGTAACTCAGGGTCGCGTTCTGCTATAAGCAATGATTTAGCTGACTCCCTTGCTAAGTTCAAATTCTTATAGGGTGTTATTAGGTTGACGTGTATATGTAATTCTTTAAATACTCTGAGAACCCTACGACTTACAGCCTCAGCTGTATTTGAAAAGGCCTCATCCAAAAACACAGTGCAATAAATAGGTTCGTCGTATCCATCTGGCGTTAAAACATAAGCAAGACTAGCGGCCACAATAGTCCCGGCGAAAGATTCCTTCTCACCGCCTGACTTACCACTACTAGACTCAAGCACGTCGCGCACACTTAGGGTTTGTGAATCAACTTCCTCAGCAAAAAATGACATCTGGTACCTTGGATCTAACAACCTTAAACTTTCCATATTACTCGACGTACCCGACGCACTTGCTTTTTCAAGTATATCGACAACATCGGCTAAAAGGTTAAACCTGGTTTCGTGGTCATCACTCGTCGCCTGACTCAGGGCACTTCTGACTTTTCTTTCAAACTCCTGCACATGCGGATACTTTTCACGCTTAGAACCAAGTTTCAAATGGCTACCTTGCTTAAACTCAGTGCGTCTCAAGACGCGATTGATTGTATCGATTCGCTCTAGGATATCTTCTCTTTCTGATTCAAGCTTAGTTTTAATTCGCGCCAAGGACTGAGTCGCATGCTTATTCAATCGCTCTTTGAACTGATCAATTAACTCCGGCAAGCCCTCTTTTTCAATATAGGAATAATGATCTAAATAATCTTCAAGGCCTTCTAAGCCTGTGGGCCAATCGACTGTAAGGGGCTGCCACTTATCCTTTCCTCTGAACGAACCCATAATCCCATTTGCAGTATTCTCGGCTGTACTCTTAGCCGAACGTACTTTTTCTAACTCACCATCAAGTACTTTTTCAAAAACAGATTGCTGATCGGCACTTTCTAATGTGATTTCTCCAATTCTTTCTGACAGCAGCACTCTCACATCATCCGTCATACCGGTTGACGCTAGTTGCTGATATTTATCTACTTGCTCCTGAGCATGTTTTTTATCGTTGCCAAGCGAGCCTTTTTCCGTTAATAGCTGGCCCTTATTTTCTTGAATCACCTGAAGGTGCTCTTTAGCAGCATCCCAACGATTTTTAGCGAGCTCAAGATTTCCCCCGGATTGTTCAAGCTTCTTCAAGTCTACGTTCACATTGTCCAAACGCTGTTGCCAATAGGGTGCGTTTACCTGCTCCCATGCATAAGAACCAAGCCTTTCCCATAACTTTGCACGATCAGCTACTTTATTAAGTGTTCCTCTTGCCTCACTTAAAGTGGCACTCAGTTCCGCTAGGCGAAGTTCAGCATCCTTTTTATCCGAGTTTAAAATCACCAAACGCGACTTGTTCGAAAACCCTAGACTCCAACTTTTGCGATCATCTATACGCCGTTGGTCTTTCTTTTCGAAACGGCCTCGCTCCATATGCACGAGGCCTTCTTTTGTCATTGAAAACGGCGTAGCATCAAGCTCATCGGTGCCAGATACACACTGCAGGTCAAACTTGTTCAGATGACCTTTCAACCAATCGCGATAGGGATGATCTTTCCAGACCAGTTTACGCAGGTACCCGCGTTCATTGAACTCGGTGAAGCTTGAAGCTGGCCTTCCCGAACCTGAAGAGTGTTCTGGTCGAGCTTGATAAACAACCTGTGCCCGAACATGCAGGCCGGTATGCCTAACATTGAGCCAGCGTGTGACCATCGAGTAGCTTTTTTTGGGGACTAGCAAGGTCGTTTTAAGCCCTCCTAACGCACGCTCAATAGCACCTTGCCATGATTTTTCGTCGTCTTTGACATCTAGTAGCTCGCCGATAAAAACGAGCTCTTCACTTGATAAATCAAGCGAGTCGATCATTTCATCACGAAGTTGCTGATAACGAATATCTATATTTGAATCTGGACGAGCTTCAATCTCTCGAATCTCGTCTTTCATATCATTTAAATTCTTCTGCTTTTCACTTAACTGAGCAGCAATCTCCCCAAAATAATCTTGGCTCTGCTTAGTGTCATCTTCATTTTTTGCTAACTTTTCGGCAGCTGTATTCTTGTTCTCTAGAAATAGCTCTTCATTTAGTTCTGCGCTCAAATTCAGGTTGCGACAGTCTCTTTGGTAATTCGAAGATAACTGGATCACATCATTAAGCTTATCTTGAGCGTGCTTGATATCTTTCTTTAAAGACTCAATCTTGTCGCCACCGAGATTAAGATACTCTTCGTGCCTTTTTTCAACTGAACCTTGTGCATCCTTTTCTTCGATTTCTGCACTCTTAATTGCTCTTGATATCGTCTCTAATTGATTTCCAATCTCTGCCAGCTTATTCGACCAAAGAATCGAAAGTGCTTCGCCAAAATAAACACCTAAATAATTTTTTTCTAGCTGCAATAAATCCAAAGCCTTTGCTGCTTTGGAAACAGACTCAGCAAGATCTGGCAATCGACTTAAATGAGTATATTGCTCTTTGGCGTCAATCAGCTGCTCATGAATCGCGACAAGATCCGAGAACTCTTCAACAACCTTTCTCGCATCCTCCTTTACACCGCTGGGCTCCAACACTAATTCACGGATGAGCTTTGTAAGATCATCGATTTTCTTGAGCCCAAGTGCACGAGACAACAAAGCAGGCGCATTTTTATTATCCATGAAGAGGTGTTTGCGATAGAGCTCCTGATAATCAGAGAAATTACTATCACAATCTGTAATAGCCGGATCATCACGCAACCATTGTTTCAGTTGCCTGGCATTCCCTTCTCCAAAAGCGTTGAGCATTTCCTTTAATTGCAGATCCCGCTTAGCAACGACATAAACTCGTTTTACATCGCTTAACGAATTCGTTGCGCTGTTCGTCCAAAATAGCGCTGCCAGGGTAACAGATGAGCCATCGTCACATTGATAAAGCGCTCGCAGCCCGGTAACAACACCTTTTTCACGCTTGCTTTTGACTCGAGTCGAAGAGCCATCATGTGCTGACCCAAAGCTACCGCGCATATAAGATAAAAGTGACCTATCTGAACGATCCCCCTGAGCGGCAGCAACATTAAATGTGGCTTTACCAGCAGGCAAAAGAAGTGCCATCAGGCCATCAATGAACGTTGATTTTCCAGCGCCGTTATCGCCCGTCACCAATGTACCGTCAGCATCAATCGACGCCGTATGAAGTCCATGAAAGGACCCCCAATTGTAAACTGAGAGTTCTGACAATCGGATTTGTCCTTTGGGGAATAAATCCGATCCAAAAATCACCTTCTCAGTATTTATCTGCTCATTAGTCACCTGTTCCTTATGCATGAGGGCCACCGTTTTCTTGCTTGCGCTGGCCTTCAACATTTAAGCTGCTTTGATCTGAGGCAAGTGCGGTATATTCAGCCAGCATGGATTCTAAAAAGCTCGCGCTCACGACATAGCGAATAATGGGAGTGATCTCGTATCGATCTTCAGTGCCACGAATCGTCGACAAGACCTTCCTCTTTATCATCTCTTTCACCCTTGCCAACAGCTTTTTGCGGTCTTTCGACGCATGATCGGTAATTGGAAGGAAAGGCGTCAGGTACGACTCAAGTCGCTCAATATCTATCGTTATTTTTTGTTCTCCGGCAGACTCCCTGTCTTGATAATGCTTTCTGAGAACGAGCAGTATCAAGGTGTCATAAAGCGATAGTGTTCGCTTTGAGATCAATGTTATTGATTCTGCTAGCTCCAGATCTTCGTGACCCTCAACATCTGAACCAACGTCAGCTTCATCGCTGCCATTACCGCTCTCATTTTTATACGCGGAGTTAGAACTGGCGATGAATGCCACACCCGTTTTTTGATCGAGTACCAACTGCAAATAAACTTCAGACAAATGTTTTCGTATTGCCATTTCATGGCGGCACAGCAATTCAAATAATTTTGATTTTTGTGTTGCTATCACCGAGCCTTGTCTCATTAAATGCACCAAAACACGTCTAGCATCGTGAGACATAGCTGACTTACCTGCGTCATGATGTGCTAGCTCAGCCCCACCTGAGCCTTCTGCCACCGGACTGCTGCTCTCGTAACCCTTACTCTCATAAGCATTGTTCTCATAACCGCTGGCCTCATCACTATCAGAAGATCTGTCATCGTCAGCGACTCTAATATCTTCATTCTTATCAGTAAGTTCTTTACCCGTAACCATGGAAAAGAAACTGTTAGACGGCGAGTTATTAGTCATAGTTTTTCCTTATATTCAGTCCGTTTAAAGGGCTAGCTCATCAATGTCTTCCGGAAATAACTCAGCCGTTAACAGATAGGTTGGAATTGTCGCTTTCAGCAAGCCACCTTGCTTATCAATTAGCGCCACATCTTCTTTTTGCTCTAACGCAGTTGCACCAACAGCCTTTGCTACTCGCAAATAGGCAACCAACTCTTCAAGACCAGACTGCAATGGATTTCGATCAGCCACCCCCGCTATAGACAAAGGGCCATATTCTCTGAGGGTACTTAACGTTTTATGGGCAATTTCCCTTACCTGAACAGCACCCAAACAATCAAGAACATGAGAGTTTGGCTCTCGGCTGTTTGCTTTTTCTTCCACTCCAGATGTATCAAGCTTGTCATCAGGGCTTCTCAACCGCATAGACTCAGGTGACTTAACCTCTATCGGCCCAACGGGCAAGCTAAGGGCGGTTTCAGTTTTTAAATCCAGCCCCTCATCTCGCAAAACGACAGCTTGCCTTTCCAACTGTGACAGTAGACGATCGACTGCTTGATTCTCCGCTGCCGCCCCACTTTCGATATAAGACCGGATGCCTTCCTCAGTGCGACGCCTAACGCGAAAAACACGGTCACTTTCACGGCTCAACTCTCGCATCAACTGCCCCAGAAACTGATGCTGACTCCCAGACAATTGCCTTGCTACAGGCCTGTTCAAGATACTGCGTAACTGCTCACGAAACTCCATTGACCTGTTTTGATCACACAGCAACTGAAAAAAACCTTCAAAAGCGCTTCCGGCTTCAGTGGTCGAAAGTAACGCCTCTTTCTCCATCACCGATAAGAGAACATCGCCACGAGAGGCACCACCTTCAATGATTTGCACCCTAAGATCTTTGTCTAACACCCTAATTTCATCTTCCACTCGACGGAAGTCACCGGTGAGTACCGAGGCAAGCTGATAGATTTCTCGAATCCGCTCCCGCTGTTCAACCTCGTTGAGTTCAGGAACCACACCCGCTTGAAGGGCGTCTATTTCTCGCTGTATTTCAGCCTTTTTACTTTCAAGCAAAGTCACCCTTTCATCAACATTAGGGCTTATCGCAACAGCCAGATCACGCACTGCTTCTTGAACAATGCGTAAATGCGAAGCGGTTGTGCCTGAATTTCTCTCATCCAAACCTTTACAAAATCTAAGAGCTATTTCACTGGCGTCTGTCTTGGTTAACAAATCATCCATTTCGCGCAACCAGCCATTCCTGATCCACTGATTCAGGTAGTTCGCCGCTGAGACTTCCGTTGACCAAAACCCTAGCTCGCGACTGCGCTCTATCTCAGCATCCAGCATTATTCGGGCTCGGCCATAGGGAATTTCACTTTCTTCAGAAAAAAGATCCGCAATGAACGCCAAGACATAAGGTGCATTGTCGGCCCTTAATTGCCTCCAAGCAGCGTTCTCGGTGAATAGACGCCGATATTTTGCTTGCAAACCTTGGAAGTTCAATACAAGTTCCTCATTCAGAACACCTCATACGCACAATTACACTCGAACGCATTCCAGCCAAGCCAGCGGCTGAGTCATTACGAATCACTTATAATCAATATGCAATACTTTATCATCATCTTTTTGATTATGTCAACAACCATTATTGACACCCATGTACACTTAGTATTATGATTCACCCTGAAAATAAGTAGAATCTTTGCGCACATCACAATAAAGCGCCCGCGACCAGCCTGCCAAGAGCGGAGCTGCTCGTATGATTCGATCACTCGTAGTTGTAAATAGAACCATAAAAAGCACTATAAACGGGTAATAAAATAGCCATAAAGGTGACATCTATCTTGGAAAATACAGGGTGCAAAAAAATACTTTCTATAATGAAAAGAGCACTGCCAACTTCAGTAACACGAAGAAAGAAGGGAGTGATTAAATGAGCGCTCATTCACGTCAACTATTGGACGATATGGGGCAATCTCAAAAAGAAAGGCTGTTTCATATAGACTTCAAGTTGCGCTTTTTAGGTGTCTTCAATAGGAGCGACCTGGTATCTCGCTTTGGCATTAAAGCGGCTGCAGCGACAAGAGACATCTCGCTATACAAAGACATCGCACCCAAAAATCTGACTTACGACACCAAGGCGAAAACCTATATAGAGTCAGATAATTTCAAGCCGGTTTTTGAGTACCCTGGTAATCAAGCTTTGTCGGCACTATGTCATGGGCTGGGCGATGATCGTGTTGGATTAGAGCGCGCGACCAACAGCGCGCTCATTACTTCCGAAACGCCAACACACCTTAACTCGCCAAACCTTGATGTGCTCGCCGAAGTAACAAAAGCCATTCATCAAAAGAAAATTCTACAGATTGAATATCGCTCATTATCAAGCGGACAAAGCAGACGAGAAATTGTCCCGTTTGCCTTAGTCGATAACGGCTTGCGCTGGCATTTGAGAGCTTTCGATCGAAAACGCGAACGCTTTACAGACTTTGTCATCAATCGAGTCAGCAAGCCTAACATTCTGGATATCGACGTACCAGAAAACCAGACTAAAGACGGCGATATTCAATGGAATCGTATTGTTGAAATGCACATCGTGCCTCATCCAAGGCTCAAACACCCAGAAACAATCGAAGCCGAATATGCAATGACAGACGGGATGCTTAAAGTGCAGATTCGTGCGGCTGTGGCAGGCTATGTACTTAGACGCTGGAATGTTGATTGCTCCGAACATCACCACTTAACCGGGGTGGAAAACCATCTCTGGCTCCAAAACAGACAAACACTCTATGGCGTAGAGAATCTGGTTATCGCGCCAGGCTATGAGGATCAAGACACTAAGGATGGTATAGGTTGATCAAATAATATTTCTACTGACCCCGATTTTTCCTGCGATTTTTCTCTTTTTGTGATCTATACAGTCATCGAGGGTGGATGGCTGTGCTGAGGTCTTATATTAAAAGCAAACACAGGCTCAGCAATAAACTGCTGGCATCCAGGAGGTATGCTTGCGCTAAGAAAAAATAGAGGTTATTGTGTAAAAAAATAATAAGTAACCTTAAAATGAAAAAATGTAAGCTGATTTTACTCTCAATTACACTCGCATTAAGCACCACGGCATATTCACATACGTGGCATTCATGGCAAAAAATAAAAACTGAGCGAGGAGACGGCAACTGGGTTATTTGCAAATGGAAATGCGATGGCGTTTTCGGTAAGGGAGCCCACACTACAGAAACAAGTGGTAGAGGTAGCTGCCCGCAACCTTAAAAAAGTGCGGCGCCCTACTCTAACAAATTCCAGTGACGGTACCGATTTTACTTCATTGATGTTATCGCACTAGAATTAACAACTTAGAATGCCCGTTCCACCCCCCGCCATTCCACCAAATAAAAAAGGCCAACCCTATAAAAGGTTGGCCTTTTTTGTGTCATTATTTATTAGCTGAGCGTTACACAAATTAAATGCGCAACACTGTAATCAAAAGCAGCTAGCTAATCATTTTTTTGAGATTAGAACTAATCGCCCTAATCCCCTTCCGGTGAGGATATTTGTAAAAGGCATGTAGATTCATTATCAGTGCCTGATAGTAGTTTCCTGAGCTGGCGGCTTGTTCGGCTTTAGCACGACTAATGCCGCCTTCGGAAATATTGATATATTTCTTATTAATCGCCATAACGTCAGCCTTATATTTTGCAGCGATTGACGCCACTGCATCAATACGATTTTTTGTTTTTTGTGTCATAGACCCCGGCCGGTGCAGTAAATAATCCATACCTACCTGACTAGAATAGGCTACATCGCCTTGCCGGGCTAAGCGCAACCATAAATCCCAATCTTCTGCCGATGGCAATTCAGGATCGAACCCACCTGCAATTTGCATTGCATTCTGCCTCACAACCGCTGTGCTAGTGCCTACAATATTCTCTGCGTAAATCACACCAAGCGCTTCGGCAAGCACATGATACTCGCCACCTCTTTTACAGGTTTGATCAAAAAATGGCCAATAATCGAAGCAGCCACCAAGATCATTATGCTCTACATCCCAATGCCAATAGTCGGTAAAACTAAGGATGACATTAGGATGCCTCTGTAGGAATTCGATTTGTTTTTTCAGTTTGCCCGGACGCCACGTATCATCGCTATCGAGAAAGCCAATATATTCCCCTTTTGCTTGAGTAATACAGGCATTACGGGCTGTTGCAGGCCCTACACCTTTTGTTTGTATAGGCTTAATGCGGCTATCTTTAGTCGCTTGAGCCTGTAACCAGCTCCAAGTGTCATCAGTTGACCCGTCGTCTGCGATCAATAACTCAATATCCACTATGCCTTGCTCAAAGACACTAGCCACAGCATGCGGCAAATAATCTAAACAGTTAAACGTTGGCATTATGACGGAAATAAGTGGCTGGCTCATCGGTTTGCCCTCCATGGAACAATTTTTGCTATTTTTTTATATAGTATATGTAACTCATGCAAAAACAGGTCAATTGATGAAAAAAATTGCTTATATCATCCCACACTTCCCGGTGCTCTCGGAAACATTCGTTGGGACAGAAATACGCGCTATGCAGGGGCAAGGCCATACGATAATACCTATTTCCTTGGGTGAGGGTAATACTGACTACCAGCCCCAAGACGAGCCCCTTGCTGCTAAGACAATTTATTTTCAACAACTGAGTTACACAGATGCGTTAAGAGCTATTCCGTACTTTAATCTTTCGCTGGTCAAGGCAATTCAGTTTGCCATAAAACAACAAGGTATAAGCACTCAATCACTACTATTCACGGCAGCCAAAATAGCCCATATCGTTGCCAAAAGCGAGTGCACTCATATTCACGCCCACTTCGCACAGGCGAGCACGGCGACTGCAATTGTTATTGCTCGTTTATTAGGCATCACCGTATCCTTTGTCGGCCATGGTTATGATGTTTATGCCACACCGAGTGATCTGCCGCTAAAACTCGCTAGCAGCGATATGACGATAGCGGTTTGCGATGCAATGAAAGATGATTTTCTTGAGCTACATGCTTCGACAAACGTCCATTGCGTTAATTGTGGTATTGAGCCCGATAGATTCAAAATGCTTATTCATCAGCCGAAAGAGCAGAAGAAGATAGTGTTTATTGGAAGGCTGTGCCAAACAAAGGGGATTGAGGATCTGTTATCAGCTCTGGCGCTTATTCCACCTGAACATCGCCCAAAACTCGATATTGTTGGTGACGGTGAGCTGCGTCAATCACTGGAGAATCTTGTCGATACTTTAAGTATTCGAGAGCAGGTTACTTTTTTAGGAAAGAAAACGGCGGAATGGATTATCGCAAATGCCGAAAACTACCTCGGTTTGGTCGCACCCTTTAAAACCGCAATAAACGGTGACAGAGATACGGGGCCAGTCGTCGTCAAAGAAGCAATGGCGATTGGCCTGCCAGTGATTACCACCAATTTTATGGGCTGTAAGGAAATGGTGTCGGAGGAAACCGGTTACAAAGTGGAAGTGGGTGACATTTCCAGCCTAGCTGAACGCATTCATCATCTCTGTCAATTGTCGTTCGAACAATGGCAGGTGCTCAGTAAAAAAAGCCGCGAGAGAGTCACTCAGCTATTCACTTCAGAAAGCCAGGCAAAAATCCTATCCAACTTAATTGAAGACCTATGAGCCCTTCTTTATGTATCAACGGATAAGTCCTTGTCCCTAACGAAAAAAGCCGCCAAATGCATAACATTTGGCGGCTTTATTTTGATCTGTGCTAAAGCTTAGATAGGAACAACTTTGTTTGCACAAGGACCTTTTTGGCCTTGACCAACTTCAAACTCAACTGCCTGGCCATCATTCAATGTAGCGTAACCGCCACCAGCTTGAAT
>Ga0206126_10004024_pt1 | contig 14464 bp, 11 predicted proteins | sample Helgoland_Spring_5_FD_148621 | JGI IMG/M metagenome (GOLD analysis project Ga0206126, IMG submission 148621) | Pelagic subsurface seawater microbial communities from Kabeltonne, Helgoland, North Sea - Helgoland_Spring_Bloom_20160412_1 | ecosystem: Environmental > Aquatic > Marine > Epipelagic ...
CACAATCAATTTGACTATTTGGCGAGCAGATGGGAGGGCGTGATCAGCGAGGGGGAGACACCGGTAGAGCCCGAAAAGCCTCCGCAGTTAGCCACCATGAGCACACCTTATAAAATGGTGCAGTTTGCTCTCTATTATTCATTCTCCCGATTCATGGCTGCTTTTGCACGTCAATACACCCACTACCAGGACCAGAGATCGCTTGATTTTTTCCATCACTTGGCGGCGGGTATTCGTAACATGCTGCGCTTTCAGGGGAGGGACAAACAAAACCGTTTTAACAGAACATTCTCCACCACCATGTCAGGGAATTACTACATTGTCCCACTTCAGGTGCACTCTGACAGTCAAATTATCCAGCGCTCTGATATAGAGAATATGGAGGGTTTTATTCGCCATGTTGCCAATTCCTTTTTCAAACACGCCCCGCCTGACACCAAGCTGGTGTTCAAGGTTCACCCTATGGACCGCGGCTATAAAGACTACAGCAAGCTCATCAAAAAGTTGCAGGCGAAGCCTGATGGCCGCCGCATCCTCTACCTTGATCGCATTCATCTGCCGACAACACTCGATCATGCACGTGGCTGTGTGACCATCAATAGCTCGGTTGGATTGGCGGCACTCATTCACGGAGCCCCAACCATCACACTCGGTGAAGCGGCCTACAACCTCAGGGGACTGACATTCCAAGGCAAGCTGAATGCATTCTGGAAGCAGCATGGGGAAGTGGAGTCAAAACATGTTCATGACTTTGTCAACCTGCTCAAGCACACTTCACAAGCACAAGGCACGCTCTATCAGCGGCTTTATGCTGCCCCAGGGCGAAGCAAAATTGCCTGGCCCGAAGAATTCCAAGAAATCTTTGGCCAGTCATGAGTGAGAGCTATCTTCAGAGCGGCGTGATCTTTTTCAAACTGCCCTTGCAAATCAAAAGTATTTAAGTTATGTTTATATTTTAGCTTATGAAACAATTGCTTATGAAACACTCAGCCCCAATCTTTGCTGTCATCACACTCACCCTGCTTTTTAATGCCTGTAATTGGTCATCGGAACAAGGCCCCGTCAGCATGAACTCGATCCAAAAGGCTCAACAAAGAGGGTCTTTCCCCACAGATGAGTATGAAATCATTGATATCACCAGTCAGAACATCCATCAGTATAACAAAGCGCCCGTATTTAGTATTAATGTTCTACCCAGGGTCGACCTCAGCAAGACCTACTCAGATGCCATCCGTCCATACGATCAGCTGACTTTACAAGTCGTCGATGCAGGCAATGATAGCGGTATTACAAGCCAGGACAAGCTGCCGGCACAATTTGGCCCTATCGAGGTCCCTCAAACTGGCAGAATATCGATTCCTTATGTAGGGGAATTTAATGTTCTCGGTAAAGAAATCGCCGATGTTCAAAATGAAATCCAAGAGGCCTACACACCAGTGTTTAATACTGCACGTGTTTCCCTCAACCGCACATCACGAGTGCCTCTCACAGCCAATGTGATCGGCATCGCCAACGCCCCAGGCCAACAAACCATCGACCGCAAGGGCGTCACCTTGGCAGATTTGGTAGCTAAGAGCAGTGGCACATCTCAGGAGCCTTTTACCTGCGAATACATTCTCCATAGAGGCCAACAGAGCTACAAGCTCAACAACATGGAGCTCACCACCAAAAACCTTCTCGCTCAGGATTCTGACATCCTTGAAATCAGAAAAAGCTCGGATCGCTCGATCACCTTACTAGGTGCGGTGAATCGCCCAGGATCATACCCGTTTCCCAACTACAGCAGCCAGCTTGATGACTTCATCGGAGCGGGCAGTGGATTCAGGTCCGATAGCGCCAACCTCAGCGGTGTCTTTGTTTTCCGCAAAACGCCAGCCAACACGACTGATATCTACCGCTTTGATATGCGTGATCCAGCCGGTGTTATCGCCTCTAGTAGTTTTTCCGTTCACGGCAATGACATCATCTACGTGACCGAGGCACCTCTGACACGCTGGAACCGCACCATCAGGAATATCCTGCCTTTCAGCCAAGTATCAAACTTCAGCCAATTTGGCTACTAATCGCATAGGGTAAACAAGGGATGCCGATCAAAATCAAAGAGCAATCCCCCTGGAAAAGTCAGGTCCTCGTCATCAAGGCGCTGTTCAAGCGTGAGCTGATCACCCGCTTTGGTAAGTATAAGCTAGGCGCTGTTTGGGTCCTTCTTGACCCCTTGCTCACCGTGCTCTTTCTGGGTCTTATTCTAGGGCCACTCTTAGATAGGTCTCGGGGGGAAATCCCTTACATCTTTTTTCTGCTTTGTGGCTTCATGCTGCTGAAGATGGTAACGGGCCCACTTAACGCAGGACTGAGTGCTGTGTCCGCAAACCAGGGCTTACTTGTCTTCAAGAAAGTGCAGCCTATCGATCCCTTTATTGCCCGCTTTCTATTTCAATTAGCCACTAATGCTCTGGCTCTGGTTGTTTTTTGCATCATTGCCTATTGGATAGGGGTGGTGATGTCCCTGGAGCATCTCTTTAAAGCTGCGGCCTGTGTGCTGCTGTCATGGCTGATTGGTTCTGGGCTGGGATTACAGCTTGGCATTGTATGCCACAGGCACAATGAGCTTGAGAAAGTCGTTGGCTACATGCAGCGGCCTTTATTGTGGATTTCGTGCGTTATCCACCCCCTTGATGGCGTCCCTCCAGAATATAGGGTCTACTTGCTTTATAACCCTCTAGTCCACACCATCGAATATATGCGCATGTGCTTGTTTCCTAGCTATGTTGTGGATGACGTTAATCTCATCTATCCTGCAGCCTGGGCCTTATGCGTCATTACTATGGGCTTGATCACTTATCGTAACAATCGACATTTCTTAACCCGGCGATGATAAGTCTCAACAATGTAACCAAATACTATCCCATGAGGGATGGTGAGCGCCATTACGTGCTCAGGAATGTATCCTTAGATATCCCGAGTCACCGCAGCATTGCTATCTTAGGTCCTAATGGTGCCGGAAAAAGCACCTTACTCAGGCTCATTGGTGGTGCCGAGGCTCCCAATGAAGGCTCTATCACGACAGAAGCCGACATTTCATGGCCTATTGGGCTCTCCTCTGGATTCCAAGGATCCATGACAGGCAGGCAAAACATTCACTTTGCCTGCCAGATCAATGGCCTTACGGACGATGAGACACAGCAGGTCATAGATGACATTCTGGACTTTTCTGAGCTAGGCGAATATTTCGACATGCCGATCAAAAGCTATTCTTCAGGAATGCGTGCCCGATTGGGTTTCGGACTATCCATCAATTTTGACTTTGACTACTACCTGGTTGACGAACTTACTGCCGTTGGCGACATCACTTTTAAGGAAAAGGCAAAAAAGGAATTCAAAAAGATCAGCGAAAAATCCTCATTGATTTTTGCATCCCACAGCTTGAATTCACTCAGAGAATCATGCCAAAGCGCTATATTCCTGCATGACGGCAATTTGGAATATTTTGAAGACGTTGATGATGGTATTAGAGCCTACGAATCATATATCGAAAAGAAATCCGGAACAGTGCCCAAGAAATCAGCCAGAAAAGGTGCCAAGAAGGCGGCCAAAAAAGCTGCCAGGAAAGCCATAAGAGGAGCCATAAAAAGAGCGACCAAGAGGGCTTCAAGAAGTGAACCAAATAACAAAAATGAAAAGTAATCTATTAAGCAAAAGAAAAATCCTCGTCGTTGCGCTGCTTTGCTGCGTCCCTGTTTTTTACCTCAACTTTATCGCTGAAGACCGTTATCAAACCATCTCTCATTTCTCCGTTGTTGTGGAAGAGAGCAATAATGTGGATGCCTCCATGGGTTTGTTGGATTTTGTAGGGGGGACTTCAGGAGTCGCCAATGATACACAAATTGCCATTGGCTTCATTCATTCGGCTGACTTGCTGTTTGAACTGGAAGAAAAATTCAACCTACCTGAGCACTATTCAGCGCCCTCTAGTGATTTTATATTTAGGCTGAGCAAAGACGCCATGAGACAGGAGCGAATTAAGTATTACAGAGGGAAAATATTTGCAGAGGCAGATGCCGCTACTGGATTGACTGACCTCACAGTGGAGAGCTTTTCACCGGAGCTGTCTCAAAAGCTCTCGGAATACATCCTCATTAAGACAGAGGAGTTCATTAACGAGCTCAATAAAGAGATAGCCAGTAAACGTCTTTCTTTTGCGCAGGAAGAATTAGATCGAGCCCACAATGTCATCAAGCAAAACGAAAGGGCACTGCTCAATTTCCAAAACGAATACAAAATCATCCAGCCAGAAGCTATTATCCAAGCACAACTTGAGGCTATCCAGGGGCTGCGTCTCGATAAAATACGACGGGGGATTGAACTTGCCACCCTCGAAGCCAGCTCTCCGAACTCACCGATGCGCGCATCTCTGGGCAACGCCATTAGTAATCTAGAGAGGGAAATCATCAACCAAGAGGCTGCACTCTCAGGGCCAGAAGCACAAAAACTCAATCAGATACTAGCACAGTTTAAGGAACTGCAGCTCAACCTCGAGCTGTCATTGAATCTACGTAAGGGTGCTGAGCTTATTCTTGAAAAAACACGCGCTGAAGCCATCACAACATCGCGCTTCTTTTCAGTGATCCAGAATCCGTATTTGCTCGACGAGGAAACACATCCACGCAGACTTTACCTATCCATCACTTCAGTCATCGTCATACTACTTACATTATATCTATCACGTGCCGTTCTGGCGTCTGTTCGTGATCGTGTATAATTACTGAATAGCTCGATCTTGAGCATCCTGCAAAATTTCTTATCCTTCATCGCTCATCGCCGCGCAGCGGCCATCGCTCATCTCGTCCAATTGTTAAGCGATTGGACGACGGCCTCATGCACTTCACGAATTTCGATTCCGGTGGAGAGCAGTTTTGAGTTATCCATCACGCAGTTAGATCTTGGTGTTTTTGCCGCTAGCTTCATGAACTCGTCTTCGTCGGTAAAGAATTTGGCTTCTTTGTCGGGTAGTAAATGAGTTTTGATTAAATCTGCCACCTCATGGGTGGTAACAAATCCGGTGTTGGTGACGTTGTAGATTCCGAAAGGCACTTGCTTGCTGTAAGTCTCGGTGCAGCAGCGAACGAATTCATCGATATGAGAAATAGAGTTTTCCGCTTCAAGCAGAGTATCATAATTAATCAATTTGCTCAGGTAGTTACGAGGGCTGTCGACATGATTGAATGGAATCCTCAATCGCCAGATGTAACAGTTCTCAGCACCATCAAGGGCTTCTTCGCCTAAGGCTTTGGTGCCAGAGTAGAAACTACAGTTATCGGTTCTGAATGAGAAATTAGGGGTGTCGTCTTCGGTGAATCCCTCACCATCTTCACGCCGCCCCGTATAGATACAACCAGAGGAAACTTGGCCCCATGTGATTTTATGAGATTCACACACTTCACGGATCGTTCCAGGCAAAACAGCGTTACCATTAAGGCACTCAGCTTTGTGCAACTCACAAGCATCGACATTAGGTTTGCCGGTGTAACCTGCGGTGTTGATCAAGAAGTCTGGATTGGTATCCTTGAGTAGCTGATTGAGTGCGTCCTTGTCTGTGTAGTCACATTGAGAACGTGCCACGGACAAGAATTCGATATCTGATTGCTCAAAGTATTTCTGAAATGCGCTACCTACGTAACCGCTGCCGCCTAATAGTAGGATCATGGTAAAATTGAAGATTTTTTATAAGAGGCTTAATTACACGATGCAGGAATCATAATAAATAGGGCAAGGAATCACAGTAAAAATTATTCTTCCAACAACAAATCATCGATTCTTTTTTTTCCATTCTTCAGGGGGCGCACTTCTCCTTTTGCCATAACGCTGACCGTCTTGTATTTTTTCGCGTCTAAATCTTCTAATTGAAAAGAGAAACCACAGTTGCCGGTATTATGGCGACCGCCATCAACAGGTCCTTTGCGGAATTCGTTAGCTTTCACTGTAGAAACAAGCAGGTCATCATAATATAACTCCACATCAATACTGATGCTTCTATCATGCGCAGCCACAGCCCATCCACGAATTTCTTCACGAGTAAATTTACCCACTTGTCCAATAGCTTTGGTAATTCTGGTAGCATCAAGATAGCCCTTGGGATCTGAAGTGATAAAGTCTAGGGCCTCGTTTTTTCGCGGTGAAAGGTCAACTATGTCTGAATTCATAGCGATAATGGCGTTGATCAAATCTTCTTTGTTATGCAATGCTTTTTCAGCAGAAACAAGCAACATGGGCTTATCTGAATTTGAGATGAAATCGACTATTTGTGCATACTTAGCGAGCGCACTTTTCAAACCTGAGGTGATGTCAAACTTCATCGATATATTGTTACGGTTGGCAATCGAAAAAATATCTTTGAAAATAATGATATAAAAAGGGTTGTCGAACACCCGTTCAACTTTATCAAGGTAGCCAAGAGCGGCCGGACGCTTCCAAGCCCATAGGGTATGTTCGGCTGTATACTCCTTGATGATTTGCCTAGCATCATTGACCCTATTTCCCTCTAACGCATTACTCAGATAAACATCTTCGTAGACTGGAGCACAGCTTTGTTTGCCAGTGAAAACGCCCAGATGATGAAGTGCCCCTGAAATGATAGAGGTGCCCCCTCTGGCAGAACCAAGAACGATGATCTGGCGACTCCCGGCCTGCCCAGAATCTTGATTAAGCATATAAATGCCTTTGTTCTTCAGCTGATCAATACTCATTTAAATTTCCACGTTAAGCTTTTCTAGAGGCATTACTGATCAATGACCTTTTAGGCGTTTTATTTGCTCAGAACTCTTTTTTAATTTGTTAGATAAACCATCTTTGTTTTTGGCTGAGCCATTATCTCGATTCATTTCTTTGCAGATGGAGCTGATTAAAACCTCAAGCTGCTTTTTACTGAAAGTGAAAACGTCCTGCTCAGCTGTATCCTTTGACGTGTCTTTTGAGGGCAGTGAATACTGACAATCCGCATCCAGCTTCTTGTTTATGCATTCCACATCTTTGGATATACGGCTAATAAATTTGGATGCAGCTTCGTCACTCAATTTTATTTTTTCAGGAGTAATATCGGGCAATTCATTGCACAAGATGTCAGAAATAAATCTGGAAGAATGACCCTCGAAATAGACATTAAACAATCTTTGGAATTCAAGCTCGGAAGTAGTCAGTGAACGGTTGATATTTTTAATTTTTGGAATTTCAAGTGTTCCTGCTGGAATGTTTAGAGCTTCTTCAAATGCAGAAGACAATTCATGCTTTCTTTTTGAATAATTGATCACTTTTAATTCAATGTTCATATTATTACACAGGTCAACAAATTGATCAACGCGCTGTACAATATTATATCTATTCGCGGCATCATTTACTGCAGTAACATGGCCCGAACGTTTGACACCTTGGCCATACTTAGAGAGCATGTGCCCCCAAGGATTTCGAATGAAAAGAATGATTTTGATTTTAAATTTTTGAAGGACATCAGCCATAATGCTATGATTAGCTAGTATCTGCAAAAATAGGCCCTCATTAGAAAACAAAATCTTTTTTTGCTTAGAGTGAATGGCCTTGGCGACAAGGTTTGACAACCATTCATCTCCCCCTAATACATTACCGCTTGATATAAGGCCTGTTTTTGCTGCTGCAAATGAGGGATGCGAAGGGTAATCAATACCTATTGACTTTAGCCTTTCACTGCTCAGGGCTAAAGCGGACTGCAGATAACTGGAACCTGTTTTCCCGTGTCCTACATGAAGAATGATTTCTTTTGGTTCATTTCTCTTATCCTGAGCGCGTTTCAGAAGGTCGTCAGGTATCTTGGCGAGTGCTTTTTTGGGCAGTCGATCCGAAGCGGTTACTTTTAATGAAAGTTGGCCCTGCGTAGTACCACCACCTGAAAGATCAATGGACACCTCATCATTAATTTCCAGTTGTTCTTGAATGCCGAATTTGAACTTGAATCCACAAAATCCACTGGGGTGAATACCTCTTTCCTGTATCCCTTTGCGCATTTCATTCGCTGTGGTGGAGGCCCTTTTCTTGCCGTTCACCAAGAGCGTAACCTTGACGGGTTGATCTGAATCAGGACCTATTGCCCAGCCAGTTACAACACCAGGCTCTGCACGGTTTATTCTTGCGCGGTTTAGTATTGTTTGCTCATTTATTCGTTTAGCCTTGGGTTGATTCCTCGTTATATTTAATCCCATCTTCTTGCGCACGGCATGTACTAACTGGGCTACCCCATCAGCAGTATCAGCACTCACATTTTTTGGCGCTGACTTCCCCAAACAAGATCTAAGCTGCTTTATCACGTCAGCATCAATCTGTAATAAATCCGATTCGTTTTGGACATCACCCTGCTCATGATTTGGCAGACCTTCATGCAAAGAATCTGCCATCCGCCTCTCCATCCACGCTATATCATTACGGTTAGCTTCTAATATCGAGGCTAATAGTTCAGAAGAAAACCGAAATTTCTTTTTATTCTCAATGTTAAGCCCATTGATCAGGGAAATCGCTTCTCGCCCTATCAGTGGGGGAGCCTCTAGATCACCAACGAATTTGTTATAGGTATACAAAAGACCAATGGCTTGCAGAGATAATGATTCATTTACAGTGGAAATTTCATCTTCGGATAAGTTGATGCCCAAGCGCAGACAGAAATCAGTCACTACACATTCATTGGCGAAAGCCTTGGGGTTAAATTTGCTCAAATGAACATTTTCTCGGCCAAACACCTCATCAAACTTAGCGAAAATGTTTTTATAGGACCGGTATAGCCTCTTAGTATTCATCGACCCGCCGCCCCCCTTTACACGCTCTTGAAATGCACTGTTAATATAAGCTGCAGGTGGACGAACATAGGCTTCTATTTTTATTCTTTTGAAGTAGCGGGAGAAATATCTACGCAGCTCAAACAGCACCTCGATTGGTAAAGATGAAACTCTCTCACCGGAAATAATCATCGTCCTGCCATTGGCCTCAGCAATAGACTGTTTTAGACCGAGCCTGACATCATCAATGTATTTTTTCAATGCTCTACCATTGCGACCGTTTGCCCTATGAAGGTGATGCTTCTCAGGACTAGGGGAAAATAAACTAAATATAGGCAAACTATGATTCGATGACTCTCCAAGACTGGCATAATAAAACTCATCATCACTATAGCCATCTAGACTATTTTGAATCGAAGTTGAGCCGGTTTTATGCATTCCGACATGAATAATGCATGTTGACATGTTAAATGAATATTTGTTTTACGAGAGGGGAGTTGGTCACAACAAGCTGATTATATATACGAAAACCAAAAATAAATAATGCCGTATGTGCGGAGCCCCCGCAAGGGCAAATAGCCCCGCGGCGTGGATTAAGCTGGCCTTCTTAGTGCAGGCCTCGCTGCTCTAGATTTTGCTTGCGATCTTTGAAGGATGAATCAGGGCTTGTTCTACACCTCTCAATTATTATATTAATTGGGTCTATTCAGCTGATTCGCATGAAAGCCTGAAAGGGCATCATACAGCTTCAATCTACCGCAACTGATAAGTCACATGAACTCCCATTCATCCTTGAGAATAGCTTTTGTTGCCTGTAATAGGAACCGTAATACATACCGGCAAGACCCATCTTTTACTTACCGATGTAAAAACCTAGGCCTTGGCCTATCTCATTTGGGGCATGAGGTGAGTCATCAGCACATAAAGGCCTACAGCACCAAAAATAGGCATGATATTGTGATTTTCCACCGACCATCTGCATCCCTTCGTTTGTGGAGCATATTACGGAGTTTGCGCCGCATGGGAGTCTTAGCCGTCGCTGATTTTGACGATCTTGTTTTCGACAAGTCTTATGCCTCAGCTTCCCCTGGAGTATTAAATAATCTCGTCAGTCTGCGAACTACTCGGCGGCGTTTTCAATCACACCAACTAGCCATGAGCTGGTTTGATGCCATCTGTGTATCTACTCAGCCACTGGCTCGGCATGTATTGAAGCTCTTCCCGCATAAACAAATCCAAGTGATTCATAATTGTGTGCATAGATCGTGGCGAGATAGCCCCGTATTCACAGGGCCTACAAAAAAGGAAAAAGTCATCACCTATTTCCCAGGGACCAAGAGTCATGATCGTGACTTCGCCGAGGTCCAGCAATCCTTGTCTGGATTTCTTGCGGCTCATCCTGAGATCCAATTGCAAATAACAGGAAAGCTTTCATTCGAACTAAGTGCCAATTCTGGGCAAATTAGATACGAGGACAAAGTAACTTTTTCTGAATACCCTAAAAAGGTGCGGGCAAGCTGGGTAAACATAGCACCATTGGAAAATACTCCCTTCAACGCATGTAAATCTGCACTGAAAATAATGGAAACAAGCTGCTGGGGCATTCCTACGATTTGTTCGCCAAATGCAGATAATGAGCGTTTTGTTAATGCAGGGGCATTGATTGCAGATACACCTGAGCAGTGGCTTACACATTTAGAGGGCATGCTCGATGAAAGTAGATATAATCTGGTATGCGCTCAGGTCCTCGATCAGAGCTTGGCGCTGTCAAATGTCGATGATCAGGCGAAGCAGTTGTTGGAATTCGCTGCAGCACAAAAGAATCTCGAGGTATGATGTGGCCAATCAACAATGAAAGACGGGCGCTCGTCATGCTGCGGTATCTGCCTTGGCCATTATTTTTGATGCTTGGCCGCTTGAGGCGAAATGCGGGCCGATATGACAAACTCACTTATGCGTGTTTTTATTATGCCTGGAAGAGAAAGCCATCCCTGAGTAATTTATTGGCTTATTTAAAGTTCCGCCGTGATTTGGGTTTAGTCATGTCATCGCGTTTCAAGTTCAGATTAAAGCAAGCCCTACCCAGCGCAACAAAAGCGCAGCAGCACAGAATCATTAATTGGATTATTGAGTCAGATGTTGATGTAGCGTTCGATGAATCCGTTCTTCCTGACATGCAAGAGTTGGCAGGCAGCTCTCCACCTGCGGCCGCATACGTCCAGAAAAAGCATAACGCTCGATCAATCTCAGAAGATGCACTGTCTATCTTACAATGTAGACAAGAAAGTTGGCGTGAAGAGTTTGTTCATTTCATAAGAAATAATAGACACAGCATCTGCGTGGTCGGTAATTGTGCTAACACGGCAAAGCAAAACAGGGGAGATCAGATTGATCGCCATGGTATTGTCATTCGTTTCAACCAATATGCGCTTAGCGAGGAAGGTAATGAACATAGTTCAGAGCAGAACAAGCGACCCAGTGATATCGGCGGCAAGATTGACGTGTGGGTGAGGGCCCCTGGCTTCAATGGGCAAGCTCCAGAAACAGCAGAATCGGCCGATTGGATAATCATCACTGGTCCTGATGTCCGCTACCAGCTGTCTAATTGGGGGAATTTAAACAGTTTCATTCTTAACAAAAAAAGGGTGATTACCGTCCCACTTAATGTGTGGCGGAAATTAGTCCGGGACCTTCAAGCTCCCCCGAGTGCCGGAATCCTTATTTTAGCCTGCTTGATCGAAATTTTCGACTATAAACAGGCACTTAGCGTGACGGGTTTTCAGCAAGATGCCTCGGAGCAAAAGCGCTATCATCATGCCTTACCTCGACACAAAGCGAGCCAGCGGCACAACTGGAAAGGCGAGAGAGATTTGATGAGGGAGTGGCGACGGCGCGAGACCCTGACTATGCTTTAGCTTGATGGACTAGCAGGCTGCCAAATAAGGCCTTCAATCAAACCTTATCGGACTTCTTTTTTGCAGGACGGAAAAAGATTCTTTTAATAACCTTTTTAACGCCATCCTTATCACGCTCTATAGTTTTCCCCCTAAAACTACCCAGGCCAGCAACACGAACAACATCATCGTTGGTATTCTCTATTGCCTCCTTGATGAGTTTGAGCGATTCACGAAGAAGCATGGCTGATTGCCTGTCATTTTTAATCGCCAACTTAGGGTTGTGAGTTTTGAGATGTTCTACGATATCTTTGGGTGTAATCTTAGTCATGTTGCAATTTTTAAGTTAGAATTAATAGTAAATTATGTTGCTTTGCGCGGAATGTCAAAAAGCAAATGCTTGTGTAAAAACGAAGCGTAATATTCAGCCTAATAAGTGAAATCCTCTATATCCCTGCTTAAATGAGGAGAGTAGTATGGGTCATGGTCGATTGCATTTGCCCAGTTCTGATGCATATATTTCATCTCCTGATGAAAGCGTTTTATTTTGTCAGGACTATCTTCAGCTCCACGTGATTTAGATTCGTGATGATATGCCTCAGCATAAGGAGTCCATAGATTGCGAAGACCCGTATTCATAACCTTCAGGCAGAAATCTATATCGTTAAATGCGACCTTGAGATGATCTTCGTTCAATCCTCCAACCTTTTCATAAATGGATTTTTCAACTAGCAGCAGTGCCGCAGTAACAGCTGAAAAGTTTTGCGTAAGCTGAGCGCGGGAAAAATAGCCATGCTCGCCCCTTGATATATATTTGTGGCTGTGGCCAGCCACACCGCCAATTCCGAGAATAACGCCAGCATGTTGAATCGTATTGTCAGGATAATATAACTTAGCCCCCACACAGCCAATCTCAGGCCTGACAGCATGAGACACCATTTCGCTTAGCCAATCATCATTGATGATTTCCATATCGTTATTAATAAGCCCAATGATTTCGCCCTTTGCATGCTTAACCGCATAATTATTGATCGCCGAAAAGTTGAAAGGCTGCTCGTAATCTATAACTCTAACTCGGGATGATTTATTTTTAATAGCACTTAAAAAATCGAATGTTTCCGCTTCCTCCGAATTGTTGTTAACAATGAGGATTTCATAATGAGGGTAATCAGTCTTCTCCAAAATGGATTCGACACAGACTTGAGTTATAGATGCCAAATCCTTCATCGGCATAATGAGGGATACCAGCGGCGCGGTATCCGGGATAGGGTAGTGGATACGATAAAAATGGTTATTATTACTCACCGTTACGCCCTTATCAATTCCATGGAAATAATCTGAGAGTGCCTTTACTCCGGCATCATGAGTATAGTTTTTCTCATCATTAAAGAAAGCCGCAGAGCCTTCGATGGCTCTCCAATGATAAAGGATTTTAGGAATGTGAGTGATTTGATCTTTATCTATATCATGCAGGAAGCGCAAATAAAGATCATGGTCTTGACTTCCCTCATAGCCGATTCGCCACCCGCCTATTTCTCTCAAACGAGAGGTTTTCAGAACAGTCAGGTGATTGAGGTAGTTTTGCACATAAAACAGATCTGGATTCCATGAACTCTTAAAGTGAGGGTCTTTGCGATTCCCTTCATGATCTATTTTATCTTCGTCCGAATAGATGAAGAGGGTTTCAGGCTTTTCTATGATCACCTTAGCCACCTCAAATAGAGAGTGTGGTCTTAGTTCGTCATCATGATCCATGAGAACACAATAATCACCCACGGCTAGATCCAAGGCACTGTTTGAATTGGCTGAGATATGCCCATTCTTATCTCGATAATGAACTTTGATCCGATCGTCTTTCTGTGCCCATTTTTCCAATAGGGGCCCGATATGAGGTTGGGTAGAGGCATCGTCGGATATACACAATTCCCAATTTGTATAAGCTTGATCAATAACGGTTTCAATGGCGCGATCAAGTAGTTGTGGATCGGTATTGTAAACTGGGAGAATAATCGAGAAGTGGGGCTTCTCGTTTTCGGACCAGCCAGAAATGATATGAGCCGCATTTTCAATTTCCCTATTCAGCGATTTTTCGTTGTTATGTATCCATCTCAGATAAGGATCACGAGGTTCTTTGGGACTGAGACCCAATTCCCGCCCTTCCGTAATATAGTGAAGTAAGGGGTTTATTTTTTTGTTCTTTATTTGGCGGCGATAGAAAGATGTCGAAAAATAAGAGCTCGGGTCACGAAATTCTCTCCACCCGTTAACACAATAATGATGTAAAGGATCAACTCTTGCTTCTAAGACGTCACGGTTGTTGTCTAGGTAATAAGCGGCATCAAACAATTCAGATGCAGCCACAGCCCCGGCACTCTCTGTAGCCCTCAACTCACCTTGAGAAATAATATAACTTATTATCTTAAATTCGTAATCGGCCAACTCCCTGTCAGATATTACTAGATTAGGGTTAATTTGGGGCGATTCAATCGTTTGAAAATGCGGGTCTGGCTTGACCTTGACCGGAAATATTTTCCGCCTCAATCGGGCGATTCTTTTTTTAAGCCTAGGTTTACTCATCAGGGTGGACTGTTAGTCAAGGGTTGTTCATACTATGAAGTTTCTTATCGGGCAAACATTTGTATAGATTATTTCATGGTCAGGAATGCCATGCGGCGGCCTCTTAAATCAGTTGGCAATGGGCTTTGATCAAGCTATGTTAAGCTCTTTAAACCTTAGTATGACCCGGTAAGCATATACTGATTTCTTTGGGTTTCCATC
>Ga0206126_10004026_pt1 | contig 14460 bp, 15 predicted proteins | sample Helgoland_Spring_5_FD_148621 | JGI IMG/M metagenome (GOLD analysis project Ga0206126, IMG submission 148621) | Pelagic subsurface seawater microbial communities from Kabeltonne, Helgoland, North Sea - Helgoland_Spring_Bloom_20160412_1 | ecosystem: Environmental > Aquatic > Marine > Epipelagic ...
AGGGGGAATATAAAATTCTTTATAATTTAGTTTAGTAGTTTTTATAATAATTTGTATTTTGTAGGGGAATAAAAAATTCTTCATAACTTAGTTTAGTAGTTTTTATAATAATTTGTACTTTGTAGGGGGAGATACAAAATCTTTAAAAATTTAATTTAGTAGTTCTTATAATAATTTGTATTCCGTAGGGGGAGTTGAAACATAAGGTTATTTTGTATATAAAGGTTTATAGCATGAGATTTATTAATTTAAGTTTAGTATCCATAGCATCAAAACACGGTATTGTTTATCCAACTCCTAGTAATTTAAATTACTTTTGAGGTTTCGGAAGTATATCAGGTTTCTTATTAGTTTGACAAGTTTTATCCGGAGTACTTTTAGCAGTTCATTATAGTCCTGAAGTATCATTAGCTTTTGATAGTATTGAGCACATTATGCGAGACGTTTCGAATGGTTGACTTATCCGTTATTGTCATAGTGGTGGGGCTTCTATGTTTTTTATTATTGTATATATTCATATTGGTCGTGCTTTATATTTCCGTTCTTATCGTAAAGTGGCACTATGATGTTCGGGTATTGTTCTTTTTTTATTAATGATGGCAACCGCTTTTTTAGGTTACGTTTTACCTTGAGGACAGATGAGTCTATGGGGTGCTACTGTAATTACAAATATTTTAGGAGCATTTCCTATAGTAGGTGATTATATTGTTAGTTGATTATGAGGTGGGTTTAGCGTAGATAATCCAACATTAAAAAGATTTTTTGTTATTCATTTTTTACTTCCTTTAGTTTTGATCGCGATGTCTATAGTACATTTAGCACTTTTACATAGTAGCGGTTCTACCAATCCTTTAGGCATTTGTGCCAAAATGGATAGTGTTCGTTTTTATCCAAAGTTTATAATTAAAGACGTTTTAGGATTCTTTGGTATTGTAGGAATGTTATCTTTATTCACTGTATTTTTATATCCTAACGCTTTAGGTCATCCTGATAATTATATTAAAGCAGATCCTTTAGTTACACCCGCACACATTGTTCCTGAATGATACGATTTGGAAGTTTACTAATTATTTGAAAAGTTATAGTCTTTTTTACATAGTGATTTCAAATCACTACGTAAAATCCACGTAGTTTATATAGTTTTTAAAAAGTTTCACTGTTATAAATACGCTAAAATCGGTTTTTTTAGTTTTTAAATATAGCCAGTACAGTAATTTTAAATTCATGTTACTATCTGCGTAAAAAGTACTTTTTATAAACGTTACTCTACCAAATAAATTAAGTAAGTCTTATAAAAAACAATCTTAAAAGTTTTTTAATTTGCGAAAACTTTGCAATGGGAAAATTTATCGGCGTAAGGTTTAGTAGTGTTTGATTCTTAAACATAAGAATTTCTACGTTTGAGTTGTATGCTTTGAAAAAAGCTTGTACATTTCTATTCAGAGGAAAATTATACTTACTAATATGTAATCCTCACTGACAGTTCCTTCGTTTGTACTTTTATTTACTTTACGCTTATTGCTTTAATCTAGCATTAAGTTTTTAAATTTAAAAACTTTAAATTACTCAGTTTATATTTATCAATAATGTTTGTAATAGTTATTTTGCTATTAATATACACTTAATTAATTGTAGAATACGATTTTTATCATCTTTTTTATATAACATTAAGTAATAGTATTCTATGTTAAGGAAGTTTACTAAGTAATTAAGTTAATATTCTACTTAAAGTGTTTAAATTTTAATAGCAATAAATTTATAATATAAACAGTATATTATAATAGGCAGCGAAAGTTTTAATACATAAGTTTATTACATTCTTTGTAATATAGTTAGAGTTTTACTACACCAAGTTTAACAATTGATCTTTTATAAACTACACAGTTTTTTTAATAAGATTAGTCTATAGCTAAGTGTCGTGTAAACTACATGTTTAGTTTTGTAAAGAGGTTTTAATTACCTACTTTATCTTTTTATGCCATTCTTAGAGCTATTCCTGATAAATTAGGTGGAGTTATTGCTATGTTCGGTTCAATTCTTATTTTGTTTATTTTACCTGTGATTGGTTGCTACAAAGCGAAAAGTAGCAAATTCATTAGTTTGATGCAGTTTACTTTTTGATTATTTGTAGGTAATGTATTATTATTAATGTGATTAGGGGCTTGTGTTGTTGAACAACCTTACGTTATTATTAGTCAAATAGCTACAACGTTTTACTTTTCTTATTTTATTTTTTTTCTACCTTTATTAAGTTATATGGAGAAACGTTTTACAGTTACTCATAAAGAAAATATTTAGTACAATTATTTTTATTATATTAATAAATGTAATTCGTTAAGTTTTAAATTCGTTTATGTTACTTAGCATACTTGTCTCGAGTTGTGGTATAGTTTGGTTATTATCTCTGTTTTGGGAACAGAAGATCAAAGGTTCAAATCCTTTCAACTCGATGTGATGGGTAAGTATTATTGGTTGTACATCAGGCTCATAATCTGAAAGTGTTGGTTCAAGTCCAGCATCCATTTTTTATACTATTATAAGAAGTGATATATTTTTATTCAGTCATGAATATTTTTTAAAAGTATGTGAATTATTCTGGTTCAGAATGACCGCTTTAAAGCTTTTTTAACACATGTAAGTTTATTTTTTTTCATAGATGAAAAAAAAAGCTTCCGAGTGAGTAATGTATTAGAATTTGTTAAATAGTTTAGACTAATTCAATTTAAACGTTGAGTTAATACTAATATAAATCAAAAATTTAATTGCTATTTGATAAGCTGATATAGTTTAGGGTAGTTGGTTTGGTAAAAGCAAACCAAGCCTAAGAGACTTAACTGGTATGAGAGTATTTGAAGTCACGTTAGAACTGAGACAAGGTCTAAACTTCTATGGAAGTCAGCAGTGGAGAATATTTGGACAATGAACGTTTTGTTTGATCCAGAAATGCTTAATGAATGATGAAGGCGTTTGTTGTAAAGTTCTTTCGAATAAAGATGATAGTGACAGTATTTATAGGTTAGAAGTTCTGACTAATTCTCGTGCCAGCAGTAGCGGTAATACGAGAGGAACGAGCGGTATTCGTAATTATTGAGCGTAAAGGACTTGTAGATTGTTTTTTTCTTTATTACTAAAGTTCAGAGTTTATACTTTGAAGCTATTAATTTTATGAAATAAAACTTTGAGTTAGTATAGAAAATAGTAGAATTTCTAATGGAGACGTATAACTCGATGATATTAGAAGGAATACCATAAGCGAAAGCAACTATTTATAACTAACTGACGTTAATAAGTGTAGGTATGGGGAGCGAATGAGATTAGAAACCTCAGTAGTCCATACAGTCAATGATAATCATTTAGTGTCATTTATTTTGGCATTGGAGCTAACGTGTTAAATGATTCGCTTGGGGAGTATGATTGCAAAATGGAAACTCAAAGATGTTGGGGGGAATTTAAACAAACAGTGGAGCATGTGTGTTAATTAGATACCACGCTAAAAACCTTACCATTTCCTTGATATACTTTTTTTATATGAGTATACAGGTGTTACATAGCTGTCGAAAGTTCGTGTTTTAAAATGTTAGGTTTGTTCCAAATAACGAACGAAACCCTAATTTTTTAAATGCTACTATTTTTAAGAGAATAAAAATTATTAACGATAAGTTAATTGAAATAGGATGATCGTCAAGTCGTTATGACCCTTATGGAATGGGCACAATGTGTGCTACAAAAGAAATTACAATAAGACAACAAAAGTGTGAGCTGGAGTAAAACTTTAAAAATTTTTTAATTCGAATTATTTTCTGAAACTTGAAAGTATGAAGGAGAAATTGTTAGTAATCGTAAGTCAGCACATTACGGTGAATTAGTAACTAAATTTTGCACAAACTGCCCATCACGTTTTTGAAGTTGGTTTACGTAAAGAAAATACATTAATTATTAAAAGTGTTTTAGAATGCTGTAATAAAGATTATTTTTGTGTGTTAAATTGATAACGAAGATGAAGTTGTAACAAGGTAACTGTAGAGGAATCTGTAGTTGGAGAAAATTTTAATAAAGTACATTTTTTTAATAAAGTTTATAGATTAATTAGTTTTTTAATGTTATTATGTATTTGGTTGCAATCAATACTACAGTTTTTTGGATTAATTTTTGTTATAAATACAGTTCTAATAGTTTAATAACAAGTTCAATACTTTTTAGTCTTTTTGGTGGAAATGGTAGACACGGTAGATTTAGGATCTACTTCTTAATTTATAGAGTGCTGGTTCGAGTCCAACAGAGGATATATAAATGTTTAAAATTGCTGATAATGTTATATCTTATTATTTTAGTCATAATAAAAAAGTAATAGGTTTAATTTTAAGTGCATCTAAAGGTTGAGGTCTTTTAAATCTTAAGTATAGAGTAGGGTTAGTAAAAAATACAGAAATGCATTTATTTCCGGCTCATGATAAAAGCTCTATTAATTGATTAAAATCTATACTATTTGGTTTTCAAAAAGGTTATTTTCAATATATTCATCTTAAAGGTATGGGTTTTAAATTTATAATAGTTAAAAATGTTATAATTTTTAAATTAGGTTATAGTCACCGTATTTTATTTTTAAGTAACGTCGATACTCAAGTTATTTATTTAAGTAAATATTTAATAAAAATTGATTGTCGTTCAATTACTCAATTAAAACAAATTGTTCATTCTTTTTTAAAAATCCGAAAAAATAATGCTTATAAAAAAAAAGGTATTTTTATTAAAGGTTCTATAATTAAACTTAAACTTAGTAGCAAAAAATCTAAATTTTAATGATTTTTATAAATAAATTAAAAGATTGTTTAGTTAAAATAAAAGTAGCTCAGTACGAAAAAAAAAAAATAGTTTTAGTTAAAGTATCTTCTGTAAATTTAAATTTGTTAGATATGTTATGAAAAGAAGGATTTATTTTTGGTTACACATTAACAAATAAATTTTATCAAATTTATTTAAAATATAATTCTTGTGGTATAGGTGTTCTAGAATCTTTATTGCTGATTAATTATACAGCACCAAAAAACACTTTGAAAAAGTGATTGTTATTAGAACCTTATACTAGTTATATTGTTTTATGTGATAAAAACCAAGTTCAATTATTTCCCAGTAACACATTATTAAAAACAGGTGGAAAAATTATTGCTAAAATTTAAATTGTATTTCAGAATGGGTATGTAACTCAATTGGTTAGAGTGTTCGTTTGATAAACGGAAAGTTGCTGGTTCAAGTCCATTCATACCTATTTACTATTCATGGTTACTAAATTTATCAATAAAAAAAAACTAAAAAAAAAATGAAGGTTTTGACGTCTTTTTAGAACTTTTTTTTTGAAAAAGAAAAAAAAAAGCAACTTTTTTAGAATACAATGATTATTAAATCAGAAACGTATTATTTGGCATCAATTAGCTAGTATGTATGGAAAAAAAATCAAAAATCTTATTTATACAAAACATCGAACTTCTAAAATTTTTAATGCTAAATTTGATAGCTTATTACGAAAATTAGAGCTTCGTTTGAATATTTTATTAATAAGAATAAATTTCGCACCTAAATTATTAATTAGTAATCAAAATATCTTAAACGCTACGATTTTAGTTAATGGAAAAAAGAAACATCCTAATTATCAAGTTCGTATTTCTGATGTTATTTCGAAAAAAATGTCCGAATCAGTAAATTCAACTTACCGAATAAAAATGAATTTTCATCTTTGAAAATGACGTCGGTTTAAACGTATAAACAAAAGATATTTTAAAAGACAATTACGAAGAGCGAAACGTCACCGTTTATATTTTTTGATAAAAAAAAATTTAATTTTCAATTTTATGGAAATTAATTACTTCATTTTTTGAAGTATTTTAATACGGTATCCTTTATTAGGAGAGATTATTTGTAAAAATAAAAAACGTTTTTTATTCGGAGGTTTATTAAGGAAAGTTCATTTCCTTTACTAAATTTTTTGATAACAGATATTCCGGAGGGTATGGCTTAATCGGTAGAGCAATAGTCTTCAAAATTATTAGTAAGGGTTCAACTCCCTTTATCCTCGAATAATTTTAATATATTATTGATATTATTTATTTTATGAGTCTTTTTGGTGGAAATGGTAGACACGGTGGATTTAAAATCCATTTCTTTTTAAAGAGTGTTGGTTCAAGTCCAATAAAAGATATTTAGTTATGTTATTAAAAAAGAGAAGGTGACAGAGTGGTCAAATGTGATAGACTGTAAATCTATTGGTTTTTATCTTCATGGGTTCAAATCCCATTCTTCTTATGTAGGGAATATAGTTCAATTGGTAGAATAGGTCTTTTGCAAAGGCAAGGTTTATGGGTTCAAGTCCCATTATTTCCATATAATTAATTTATTAAGGAAAAATATTTAAAAGTATTGTTAAGAAAGTCCAAAAATACTTGAAATATTTACATAAAAAGAAATATACGTCGTTTGTTTGTAATATTTTTGTAATTAAAATTTTAAGGTAATAGAGAAATATTTTTACAACGTATGATAGAATTTGGCTTACATTAATTAGAATTAATTTTTTTTATAAAAGGTTTTTATAGCTCAATTGGTAGAGTGTTTGACTGTGACTCAAAAAGTATAGGTTCAAATCCTATTAGAAACCCTTAAAAATAATGGTATAAGGAAAAAGAGTTATGTTGGTTTTTGATCCTTTAGAACAATTTTCAATTGAACTTTACAGTGTTTTTTTTAATAATTTAACTTTATCATCATTTAGTTCTATTGGACTTATGTCATTTTTCGTATTATCTTTGATTGGATTTAGTTATTATAGTGCTACTTCTGTTTTTTTATTAAATAAATTTCAAAAAGTTATGCTTAATTTATTTTATCTTGTTTTAGGTCTTTTAAAAGATTCCGCTTCTATTAAAAAATATTCTTTTATTTTACTTTTTTATTCTACATTTTTATTTATTTTCTTAAGTAATATTTTAGGTATGATTCCTTATAGTATGACAATTACTAGTCGTAAATAGCCTTTTTAAATTAATTAATTTAAAACGTTTTTACAATAAGTACACTTTCTTAAGAATTGTCTTTGATTAGAGATTATATTTTTTAGTAATTTTTTCGTACACGTAATAAGTTTTTTATATAATAAAATTAGAAGTTCTATAGTGAATTGTAATATTCAGTCGTTAATCTTTTGACTAAAAGCTGCAAAGTATGAAAATATTTTTTACAGCTTGAAGAAAAATTATTTTTAAAATAATTTATTCCATATTTTATTCTTACTGTTTTTTTTTCATTAGCTTTTTTTATTGGAAATAATTTAATCGCTTTTTGTTTCCATAAAGAAAAATATTTTATTTTATTTTTACCTGAGGGCGTACCTGTAGCACTTATACCTCTTATTATTATTATTGAATACGTGTCATATTTTTCTAAAATTTTTAGTTTAGCAATTCGTTTGTTTGCTAATATGATGTCAGGACACATTTTATTGAAAATTTTAATAGGTTTTGTTTGGGTCATTGCGGGTTCTAATCTTATTCACTGATTATGAATCGGTTTACCAGCAGGTATTATCTTTTTAGTAATTGGGTTAGAGTTTGTAATTGCTTTTTTACAAGCTTATGTATTTTTAGTTTTACTTTGCGTTTATTTAAATGATGTAGTAAATACTCACTAAATTATGTCTTATTATACTTTATTACTTGTTAATGTTAAGTTAGTACCTTTGATAGTATCGTTAAATTTTTCTTTTATTTTATTTACATTGGGAATGGTTGGTATTGTTTTTAATAAGAGGAACTTTTTAGTTTTATTATTATGTATTGAACTGGTTTTCTTTTCAGTGAGTTTAAATTTTGTGTACGGTATATTTTTGGTTATTTAGCAATGACTATTAAATAGTCTATATTTATAGTATGCGTTTACTTTTATAGCCAAATTGTAACAGGTTATTTTTAATCTAAGTTTATTATTTTAATTTCAATATTTAAAACTTTACTGATCTACAATAATATTATAGTATTATTTTTATATTTCGATAATTTATTTTAAATAATAATAGTAAAAATTTTTTATAGTACAGTAATTTTAATAGCATATAAATAAAATTTATACATTTTGAAAAAAAAAAGTTAAATTACTTATCAATTCAAAAAGAGATTCAAAAGTATGTTTATTTGAATTAATTTTTAAACAAAGCAGACCATTTATATGTTTGAAGAAATTCAAAGACTCTGTTTTTTAACCAATTGTTAAGTTTTGCAATTAGGTTTCTTTTTTTTTCTATTTATAGTTTTCAATTTATGGGGCAGTTAATTTGTTTATTAATAATTACTGCAGCTGCGGCAGAAACTGCAATAGGTCTAAGTTTATTAGTAACTGCATACGTGCGACTGTTTGATTTTATATTATAAAATGTGTTTATTCGAATGAATAAAATACCTTCAGATTAAGAACTGAAAAAAGCCTTAGTACTTACTCTATATTTTAAAGTAAAGAGGACAACAGCCTGTGCTTTAGTAGTATATATAATTTTGTGTATTATATATCTCAAAGGTTAATGAAATTAAAGGAACAAATTTTTTACAGTATAGTTTATTTAAATTTTTTATTTTATTGGTAGGTATGTCTAATAATTTTTTTCTTATAAATTTTTTTTAAAAATAACATATAACTGTATTTTTTAATAAATCCTTAAAATTTACAATCCTTATATAAGGATTACATAGCAATATAATCACTAGCGTCAATTTTTTCAAAGTTGATTGAGATTTTTTAGTAGTTATTTAATTAACGAAAAATGTTATAAAACATATATTTTATGCGCACTAAATAGTGAATAATGTATAATTCACAAGTGTTACAGCGATGCGATAAGTAATTATCTTACTTCGTTTTACGAAAGGTTTATGTATTATAGTCTTCTTTATTAAAAAAAAGATTATAAAAAAAATAAGTCGATTTTTTCGTTTAGGTAGTGAAATTAACTATAATTCTTTAGTAAGTTTTTTTTTTTGAAAATTAATGGTATGATACAATAAATAAGTTATGAAAAAGTAAAGTATTTACACTAACAATAAAATTTTAGAAGTTACTACTTAATTATTTAATATCATTTATAATATATTTTTTTAGTACATTAATTAACAATAAAATCTTTATTTAAAATGTAAATGTGATCCATTTGAGTTTTTTAAAATATTGAAGCTTTGTACTATGAAACGTAATACGTTAAGCTTGTAAAGAGGTTTGTAAAACCTACTTGTGCTTTAAGAGGTTAATAAATTCAAAGTGAAGGAGTAGTTCAATTGGTAGAATCGTAGTTTGTCAAGCTAAAGGTTGTGGGTTCAAATCCCATCTCTTTCGAATGTCTTTTTCATTATATTCTAATATATTTTATAAAATGGATTTTTCTTTACAAATTAGTTTATTAACAAAGTACGTTTTACCTTTAGATTATTGATTTGAACAATATACATATATTTGTTTTTTTATGTTAGTTAGTTTAATTTTATGTACAGTGCTATTTGGTGTAGCTTTTGCAATAACACCTAGTGAAGTAAGTTTTGAAAAAGCGTCACCTTATGAATGTGGTTTTGAGCCTTTTGGTTTAACTCATTCTATATTTAACATTCAATTTTTCATAGTAGGTATTTTATTTATGATTTTTGATTTAGAGTTAGCTTATTTATTTCCATGAGTAGCAAATTTAGGTAATTTATGTTTGTTAAGTTGTAATGTAATGTTATTTTTTCTTTTTTTGTTAACTATTGGGTTTGTTTATGAGTGGAAGAAAAATGCTTTAGATTGAATTTAATTGTTTGGTTAAACTTAACAAGTAGTTAGCTTTATAATATACAATTTATTTATAACTGCTTAACTTTTTATTTCGACTAGAGCAACAATTAATTTTATAAATGTTATTAACTAAAAAAGACTTAGTTTTACTATTTTTACAGAAAAAAAAAAAAAGAAATTTTAAAAATCAATTAGTTTATCATAACCTAAAATTTTTTTATATTACTTCAATTAATACTATTTTAGGTAATTGTAATAGTAAAGAAATTCTTAAACTTAATTTGTGTTATTCTTCTAAAATTAAAGTTAAAACCAATCATTCAAATACATTAAATAGTTTTATAGTGATTGCTTTAGAAATTTTAACTATTCTTTTTAAAAAGTCTCAAATACAAATAGATTATTTACCAGTGTTAAAACAAAATGTAACAGTATTACGTTCACCATTTGTTTACAAAAAAACTAGAGAACAATTTACTAAAAAAGAGTATGGAGTTATTTTACGTTTAAACTGTAATGCTTATAGTCCACTGTATCTTGATTACTTTATAAATTTATTATTATCAAAATTAAATAGTTTTTTAATGTCTAAAATTGAAATTACTGAAACTATTATTAAAGAGTAAATTTAACATGAAATATAAAAGATATATTCGGGATATAAACAAAAGAAAATTATATAAAGATAGTGAAGTAATTCAAAGACTTATTAAAATTTTAGAATTAAGCATTTCTGAGAATACATTTATTTTTTTTTATAAGAAGTTATTAGATCAATATGTATCTCATAATTCTTATAAAAGTCAAATTAGAAATTTCTGTATCTTCAGCGGGCGATCTCGTTCAGTATTACGTCATTGAAAAGTTTCAAGAATAGTATTACGAGAGTTTAGTGCTAAAGGATATTTCTTTGGAGTAAAGAAAGCGAGTTGATAAAATAAATATGGCATTAATCATCCACATTAAATGTTTACGTAGTAATTTTTTCATAATTATTTCTAATACTGTAGGAAATATTTTATTTAGTAAAAGTTCAGGAAATTTAGGGTTTAAGCATACTAATAAACGTACAAAAGATGCTTTTACAGAATTATTAACTTCAGCTTGTCAGTATATTTTACAGGTAGGAAGTAAAATGAAAGTTTTTTTAAAAATTGAAGGAGCTATAAAAAATATTTTTTTCAAACAAATTGACTTTCAATTATTAAAATCTTTAAAATCTAACAATATTAATGTGTTAGGTTTAAAATTAATTAATAAAATTTCGCATAATGGTTGTAGAAAGTCAATTCGTAGAAAATAAGTTAATAGCTTAAATTTTTAAGGTTTTGTAGCATATTTGGTAATGCTTTAGATTGCAAATCTGAATAAAGAGGTTCAAACCCTCTCTGAACCTGTAAGTATAATGACAAAAAAAACAAATTCATGCTTATTCCGTTTAGGAACTAGTTCTTTATGAAAAAATAAATCTCCCAATTTTTATAAGTTTATTAATGATATTAGGTTAGAAAAAATATTATATAATGAATTAAATAAACGTAAGCTTAGTATTTTAGCTATTAACTGAAAGAGTAAAACTACTCAAATTTTAACGTATGATTCTTTAAATTCTTCAGTAAGCTTTAAACAAGAAATTTTTCAGTATTATAAAAAAACACGGAATGCCATTAAACTTATGGAGTTTTACAGTATTCATAAACCACTGGTTTTACGTATTTTAATCGATAAACGGTTTTACGTTCAAAAATCTATTGCAAATAATGGAATACGTTTTTATTTATTTGTTTATTTTTTAATAAAGTTTTACGAATTACAACATATAACAAAAATGCTTTTTATCATCAAGAATTTTCAATGGGTACAATTAACTTTGATATTGAAAAGTTTTAATTTATTAAGTACAGTAAATAATTCTTATCTTTATAGACAGAATAAAACAAATAAATTGTTGCAGGTTGGTTTAAAAAAGATTTTTAGTGTATGTTTTTTTAAAGTATTAAGTATTTTTTTAGAAAATATCATATTTTATACTAAAAAACGATGTATTTCTATAAGTATTAGTAGTATTTGAAATAAAAAAGGATTAATTTTTCAATATTTTGCACGTGATTTTTTTACTTTTCAATTGTTAACTTTAGCATCAGTCTACAATAACAGTCGTATTTTATCAGAATTTATTTCTTCTCAATTAGAAAAAGATAAAAATCACCGTCGTCTATTACGAAGAATTATTTTATCTATTGAAAAATTTTGAGCGAGTTATAACTTTGGTTTTAATGGTATTCAATTGAGAGTAACTGGGAAACTTAATGGACGTATGAGAAAAAGTAAATATCAATACATACTTGGAAAAGTTTCTTTGCAAACATTACAAACAGTTATAAGTTATACAATGACTGTAGCTTATACAAAATTTGGACTTATTTCTACTAAATTATGATTATTCTATGGAATTAAAAAAATATAAAAAATATCATAAAAAAAAAAAAATTTTAAAATTGGAACAATGTAGTTTATCTATTCCGAAGCAAGGTTTTTATGGATTAAAATCCATCGAATGTGGTGTTTTAACACCACAACAATTAGAAGCTTCACGAAGACTAATTTCTCGTATAACACAACGTTCGGGAAAAATATTAATTAAAGTTAAATTTGAACATCCATTAACTAAAAAACCTTTACTTAGTCGAATGGGAAAAGGTTGTGGTAGTGTAGATTCGTGAATTGCTTATTTAAAAAAAGGAAAAGTTATTATAGAACTTTTAGGTGTTTCCAAAAAAATGGCAATTATAGCATTTAATGCTGTTCGTAAACGATTACCAATTCAATTTGAAATAATTCAACGTGAAGTAATTGATGCTTAAATAGCTCCAATTGGTAGAGCAAAGGACTGAAAATCCTTGTGTTAGTGGTTCGAGTCCACTTTTAGGCATATAATGAATAACAATAATAAAAATTTGATATGTCCTTCTTCTGAGACTAAATTAAAAAGGAAAAGAATGTCTGCTGAAGAAAGTAAAAAAATAAAATCGGAGGTTATGCGATATCTTAAAGAACGTTTAGATTCAGGCAGCGATATTGACAATAAAGTAGTTTTTTCTCTATTTTATCCAGTAAAAGAGTCAACTTTAAGAGATTGAATCTATGAAGTGAAACCTAATAATAGATGAATCATTATGTGAGAAATTAGAGAGTTGTTAATTCGAAACAAAAGTATTGACAACAAAATTATTTATGCAAAATATTGAAAAATTAAGAATCGTACATTACTGCGCTGAATTAATATTATTAAAAAAGAGCTTGAAAAAAAATAACATATTTTTGAAAAATATTTTTTATGGGACATTATTTTCTTTTTTAAAAGAAAAAATTGGTAGTAATCGGGGTTCAAATCCCTGTGATGTCAATGTTGATAAATATTTTTAAAATTATTTATCAGTTTATTTATTTGGTACTTTTTTTTATAGTTATTTATATTTTAGTATTACTTAAATAGCTCCAATTGGTAGAGCAAAGGACTGAAAATCCTTGTGTTAGTGGTTCGAGTCCACTTTTAGGCATGTAATGAATACAACTAATGAATATATGATATGTTCCTTTTGTGGAACTAAAAAAAAAAAACAAAGGATGTCCGCAAAAGATGTCCAAAAGATAAAACCTAAGGTTTTAAAATATCTTCAAGAACGTTTAGATTCAGGCAGTGATATTGACAATAAAGTAGTTTTTTCTCTATTTTATCCAGTAAAAGAGTCAACTTTAGTCAGTTGAATCTATACTGTGAAACCCATAAAGAGAAAAGCTATTATGTTGGAAATTAGAGAGCTGTTAATTCGAAACAAAAGTATTGACAACAAAATTTTATATCAAATAAAATGAAAAATTAGTAAACGTACATTACTGCGCTGAATGAAGATTGTTAAAGAAGAACTTAAACAAAAATAAAATATTTTTCAAAAATATTTTATATGGGACATTATTTTCTTTTTTAGAAGAAAAAATTGGTAATTATCGGGGTTCAAATCCCTGTAATGTCCAATGTTGATAAATATTTATTAAAAATTATTTATCAGTTTATTTATTTGGTACTTTTTTTTATAGTTATTTATATTTTAGTATTACTTAAATAGCTCTAATTGATCAGAGCAAAAGACTAAAAATTCTTGTGTTAGTGGTTCGAATCCATTTTTAGGCAATTCATTATGATAAAAGTAGGTACTATATTACGTGTTGTTGATAACTCAGGCGCAAAGTGAGGTAAATGTATTAATATTAAACAAAAAGGTAAACATCCTTCCGGAAGCATTGGAACTATTATTTTAGTTACATTAAAAAAATTTTCTAGTAGAAAAAAAGTAGCAAAACGTACTATGTATATGGGATTAATTGTTGGTGTAGCTTATTGAATTGGTCGAGTTGACGGAACCTTCGTAAAATTTTTTACTAATCGTTTACTTATTTTTAATAAACAAACTAAATTTTTAGGTAGTCGAATTTATGGGGCCATATTAAAAGAAACTAAAGCGATGAATTTACATGAAAAAAAAAATCAAAAATACTTTCAAAAAGTCTTTTCTTATAGTTTAGGAACAATTTAAAAATGCAAAGAATTTTTTTATATCGTAAGTGAAATTTTCTAATTTTTTTAAATGGAGCTATCAGTGC
>Ga0206126_10004030_pt1 | contig 14455 bp, 11 predicted proteins | sample Helgoland_Spring_5_FD_148621 | JGI IMG/M metagenome (GOLD analysis project Ga0206126, IMG submission 148621) | Pelagic subsurface seawater microbial communities from Kabeltonne, Helgoland, North Sea - Helgoland_Spring_Bloom_20160412_1 | ecosystem: Environmental > Aquatic > Marine > Epipelagic ...
ATTGGTCTAACGGAAACTCTAGACTTATCTACATACTCTTCCATTATACGTCTTGTTCAGCAACCAAATAGTAAGTAGCATCATATTCATCAATCTTAAAATTGATACGAGCCAAACCGCCTGAACTAACTTCCAATGTTGCGCTCTCACACTCTTTATTAGCAACCAATACATCTCTGAATAGGTTTGCATTAAAAGAAACATTATCAATCTTATCATAAGATTCTGTTTCTACAGGAAGAGTAACGCGATTAGTATTGATTTCAGCATAACCGATTACAACCTTTACACCATCATCATTAGTTAATACAGTAAAGTTATCAGTATCAGCTAGAGCACCTTTACCAGCAACGAACTTCTGCATGAAAGATTTATCAACCTTTATCTTTACCTCAAACTCAGGTATTGATTTTAGATTAGGTGGTGTATTGATAACTGATAAATCAGAAAGCATATAGTTTACATTAGATGCGCTATCTGATATTTTTAGAGAGACTACCTTATCTCCAGCCTTTGTCAAGTCCATTGAGATATTCTCAGACATAACCGAAAGTAGTTTAACCAACTGCTCGGTATTGTAAACACCCAATTCAGCTGAGTCAAATTTCCAATCTGACATTGTTAGTTCACCAAGCAAATTCTTATCGCCTGTAATGAAACGGGTACTTAGTTTACTTCCATCACTCTTAATAACAACTGACGAACAGTTCCCACCAAGATAATATTTTTCAATAAACCTATTTAATGAATGTTTATTCATTTATTACTCCTTATTTATTATTAGATATATACATATATATCATTGTTAATTACCAAAACCAATATTATTTTTCTTAAATAATTCTTCTATGACATGCTCTTGCTCAGTTGGCACCCAACCTACAAAGGTATCCTCACCAACTAAAAGTTGTGGAAAGTAAATTTGTTTTGTTTTTTTAAACATCTCATTCCAAGATTGTTTATCGGTTGCACAATCTATCTCCTCATACTGAATGCTATGTCTACTCATAAAATTCCTAGCCTTTTCACAGAAAGGGCATTTTTTTACTCTTGAACTTGTGTATAATTTTACCATTAGAAAAACCTCTCCATCGATGTTTTTTTATTTACGGGCTCATCCCACTTTAATGTTTCATAAAACATCATAATCTTTTTCTCCAACATCTGAGCATACATCTTCTTATAATCAATATGCTTTTTAATGAAGTCTATTATCTGTGGTGGATCTTCATAACCTTTATACCCACAAGACTCTAAGCCCAATTCATTTTGCCTAAGATAAACCCATCTTATTTTTTCTGATGAAGTTATCTTCTCATATTTTTTAAGTAAACCAAAGTGACCAATTAAATCATTATAGGTTATAGCAGCCTTAACATGAGCTGGCGAACCCTTAGCAAAGTTTGTAAACTTACCATTCTTACCATTTGAATACTTCTTTAGATTCTTTACGCCTGTCGGCATAGCTATCCTATCAAAGTTTAATAGTTTCATAGACTCTTTAAAGTTTATGATTCTCTCATCTATCTTATCTTTTGGTACAGTTGCCAGAATATCTTCTAAAACACTTTTCAGTAACTCACCCATAGCCTTTGGAAAGTTACTACGAACCAAATCCAAACCCTTGACATGCAGTTTATTTACCTTAACTCCATTATCGTTAATGATTTTCATACCATATCTTTTCTTAACTATAAATAGTCCCGACTTAGCAATTAATTCCTGCTTTATTTCAAATCTATGTTTATCTAAGTTTAAGAACTTTTTAGCAAAGTAATCATATGAATTATTTAGAAAAAGTTGCATCTCATCAGCCACATCCAATATTCTCTTACTCATCATAGTCTCACTTTCAAAATCCATAGTAGGAAATCTCTTCTTAACCAATGGAAGCGCTGAATAAAATACCGAATCTGTATCTATGTAAATACAATAATCCTTATCATCTCCAAGCTCTTTGTTGTAAAAGTGATTACCAATTTTTTTAGTAAACTTAATCAGCTCTTGACCTGTAAGTGTGGTAGCCTCAGCATTATCTAAGTCATAGAATCTAAATACCGACAACCCCAATACACCATAGAGAGAATTTAATACCACCTTCTGTATTAGCTGGCGACTTTTAAAGTATGTATATTTTTCGTTATCTCCAGCATCACCGAACTTCTTCATCAACTTTCTATACTCCACACGAGTATCAAACCACTTTTCCAATAATGCTGGAATCAATCCTTTCTTATCGCTACGATATAAAACACCATTAGAGGATACCGAAACCTTATTGTTATCAAAGAAATCCTTTAGTTCTGTTTCTGTAAGCTTGCCTTTCTCAACCCCATTAGATTCCAACGTATAGGTTTTCTTCGTACCTCTCATAAATTCTTCAGCATCCCAGCCATTTAATTTACCTATCTTAGTTTCGGGTGAAATGTTAAGCGACATAATAACTGATGGATACATAGAAGTAATATCTAAATCGAATACCCAATCGTGTTTACCTCTTTGTGGTGGTTGTACATAAGCACCTGCAAATTTATCACCATCTGTTTTCATAACTCTTGATTTTTTATTCGGTGCAACTATACCTAAATTTTTTAGATAAACTAATATAGCACCTTCCAAATAGCGAGAGGAGAAAAATACATCCTCATAAGGAACATGACCTACGTGACATACACCACGAGCCATATCGATAAAATCTAATTTATCATGCATTCTCTTTACCAACCTTACATCATGAATGTTATATTCTATATATTTGTTGAGATCATTTTCATATAAATCTGTTAGTGTTCCATCATACTCTATCTTATTCTCACCCAACTCAAATTCAGCAACAGCATCTAATCTATAAGATGATAGCTGAGTGTATGTAAATAACTTATACAATCCCAAATAATCTAAACAACTGACACCAGCGAAAAGATATCTACCCCTATGTTTGTTCCATTGAACCTCTTGTATAGGAGATAACATATCAGCCACATTACTACCAACAACCTTACAAGCCCTATTATATAGGTAAGGCATATCAAATGAATCCATATTCCAACCTGTTATTATGGTTGGTTTAATCTGTAAGTACTTTTGAAAGAAAGCCTGAAGCAAACTAAACTCATCATCAAATCTAAGTATTACTACATTATCCTTTGATTCTAATGTTAGTCTTTTTTTCTCATCTAATGCAAATGCGTAGTATACATCATCTTCTGAATTATGTATTGCAATAGATGTAATTTTATTTTTAGCTTCTGTTGGTTCGGGGAATCCCTCTGTAACCTCAACCTCAATATCAATCATCATTATTCTATGATTTTTTGATAAATCTTCTGAATCGGGATACTGATCTACCAATACTCTAGTTTCAGGTGGAACATCGGATTCGAATAGATTTGGTGTTTCGGCATCAAACTTAAAAACCTTTCGAAGTTTATCTCCATATAAAGATATATGAGTGCCGGCTCTATCTCTCACATAAGCATATCTTTTATAGGGAAGTGTATAGTAACCAAGTTCATCATCCCAAATATGAACCTTTGCTTTTTGTCTGTCGTAGTATAAATTCTGATACATTTAGATTATAAAATCCCCATTTTCGATGTGTAAATATACAACTAAAACCTTATATAAGTCAAGGTTTATTTTGATAAAAAGGGGGATATATTTCAATCCCCCAAATCACCATTTTAGAAACTAACAGCAAGTCCTATGTTGTAGTGTCTTGGTGTTCCCAAGAATACTTCAGCATTATGAGCCAGGTGAAGTTTGTCACCATAGCCATTGTACTTACTATTGTCAACTGCATCTTGAACGTATACATTGTCAAGAGCATTAAAGACATGAGCACTAAGTGTCACGCCATAACCAGCCGTCCAATCGGTTGGTAGTTTATATGAAGCATGTAGATCAAGTTTAGAATAGCCTGGAGCTTTCCATACCTGTGTTCTATCTTCATCGCCATCAACCTCACGAGAGTCTGGTGACCAATCAGCATAGTTATCTTCATACATTCTGAACAGACCTTGTACGTTAAGACCTGTAATTGGTTTAAATGTTAGACCACCAACATAAGCAGTTTGTGGCATATCACCAACCATAAGTCCATCAAGAGCATAGGTATAATCTGTGGATGTTTGACCAATAACTTGACCATCATCGTTATACTCCATTTCTTGATAAGCACCAGCGGCATCTCCATCGAACTTCCATCCACCTTTACTAAGTGCTAGGTCAATCTCAACCATTTCGTGAAGAGCGATTTTAGATTCGATCTCCCAACCTGTATGAGCTTGATTTACACCTTTCAAATAGATGATATCGGTATCACCTGAATCTCCAGCACCTGTCTCTACATTACGAGTTAGGTTTCTGTCTTTCCATTTGGTGTTATAATAACTACCCTTGACGGCAACTAAATCACTACTATACTTACCACCAACTTCAAAATTCGTAAATTTCTCGTTGTCTGGATTAGTAGATACAGTTCCATCATAGGCAATCACATTGTCCAAGATAGGTGGTTTCTCAACATACCCACCATTTACAAATGCAGACATCCTATCATCAAGATTGAATACACCACCACCTTTCACTTGGAAAGTTGTAATGTTATCAGCCTCAACCACACTATTGTCTGTAGAGAAATGGTCTTGGTATGTATAACCAATCGTAGATATTCCACTCATACCATAAAGGTTGAACTTCTGAATATCATACTTACCTTGTACAAATGCTCCAAACCAATCAACCGTGGTATTGTTGTGATAAGCGATAATATCACCTAACCCAACTTTCTTACCATCAGCAGCGTTGTCATCAGCATAATCAACATAGTAATCCCCACCTAATAGATCACGAACTTCACGAGCGTGTTCTATACCAGCAGTTCTCCAATCAATACCGACTTGAACCTCTAAGTCATCATTAACATCGTAATTTAACTTAGAAATCACACCATAGGTGTTCTGTCTGTTGATTGAGTTACGAAGAATACCAGTAGATTTGTTCTCGGTATCTGACCATGTAGAATCTACATTATCAGAGTTTTGTGCTATCTCAGCATTCCAATCCCAAGCCCACGGTGAACTCGCATACCAAGCATTATCGGCAACAGCAGGTGTTCTACTTACACTACCATAAGTTCCTGTTCCACCACCAGAACCACCACTCCAATATAGAATTGAACTTATGTTTACTTGGTCATTTACATCATAGAAATGATTCAAGTTAACAAGTGGTTTATGGAAGAAGTTCTCTCTTTCATTTAAGAAATCGGAACTGAACCTATCGGTAGTACGAGCACCGTACATATACCAATACTGTTGACCCGTATAAGAACCATCAACTGGCGCGACATTCTGATTAAAGAACCTACCAGCCTCTGTTTCAAACTTTTCACCTACAGCAAAAGCTTCAGCGTCATATCCTTCAATATCACCTGCTAGGTCTTGTGAGTAAGTTGCTATGTTCTGTTTATACAGATTTTGTCCATGTCTTTGTGGAGCACCAATCGCATACAACTCAAATCTTTGGTCATCACTTACGGCATAAGAACCACCGAAGTAGTAAGCCCAAGCATCTGTCCAAGTTCCATCGATGAAACCATCACCAGTTTTACGAACAATCGTTCCACTAAGTGCTAGTTTATCAGCGATAAGACCAGAGTTATAATTCAAAGTAGATTTAAGGAATCCCCCTTCACCCACTTCTTGTTTGTACTTACCACCCTTTTCAAGAGCAGCTGGATCTGTGATTATGTTCATAGTTCCACCAATCGATGGTGTAGCTAGATTAACAGCAGATAGACCTCTTTGCATCTGAATGGAAGATGTGGCATCACCAACACCATCCCAATTAGACCAATAAACCCATCCGTTCTCCATATCATTTTGGGGAACTCCGTTTATCATTACGGCTACATTTCGTTGGTTAAAACCACGAACATTGATACGAGCATCGCCTGCACCACCACCTTGTTGGGTTGCATATACACTTGGTGTCATATTTAGCGCCATTGGAATGTCTTGTGAACCAAGACGAACTTCCATTTCTGCTTTACTGACAGTTGTGTAAGCAACAGGTGTCTTTTCATCAGCCCTCGAAGCCAAAACTTCTAATGCCGTCATTGATAGGACATCAACTTCTAAAGAGAAATTGAGTGTGCCTACGATATCACCCACCTTGACCATATTGGTTATAGATGTGTGCCCAATGTATGAAGCAGTTAATTTATATGTACCCTCAGTTCCGACATTAATAGTGTATTTACCAGATTCATCTGTTACACCACCCATCTCAGTTCCTTCGACTACAATATTTGCTCCAGCCAATGGTTTACCCTCACTATTAACAACTCCAACAATCGATTGTCCATAAAGAAAAATCGGTGTGAAGAATGTTAACAACAAGAATGTAAGATTACGTTTGTTCATAAAACGTCTCCTGTTTGGTTATTGTTAAGACACATTTTTCTACAGGTGTGTCGTCTGCCTGTCCGCTTTTGTTTAATTTGCATAATCTTGGTCATCATTATCACCTGTCATAGGCGTTATTTCACAATTATCATTATTACAGAATTTATCCACATCAGCTTCTTCATTCTTAATAACACCAAATGTTAATCTACCTAATTTAGCAACCTCTTTATGATAGGTTTCCTCATCTATAGCTTCATACGGCATCTGTTGATACGCACCATAATCATGTCTCGGTAATAAACTTATACCCTTTAGATGATATTGATAATAATTCAGAGCAGGAGCAATCTGTTCCTTCTCCGTTTCTGGATTGAATGTAACCGTACAACTGACTTGATTGTCTGCCCAATGTCTCTGTAAGAAAGCAGCCAAACTGAATTGTTCCCAAATCGATAGTTCAGCTGCTGTTCTTATACCCTCTCCGACATCCACCGGCACTTCTACAACCATTGTTGTGTCCTCTGAACCAAATGCTGGTTCTAATTTGTAACCTGCCTTTTCTAAAGGCGCTAGTAAATCTGAATGTTTTGATAGTCTCATTCTTCTTATGTAAAATCTGCTTTCGGGATAGTGTAAACCTGGAGTAGCACCAGCTAATAATGATACAGTTCCGCTTGGTTTTACTGAGGTAGTTTTTACTGAGTTAGGTACAGCAAACCAATCCGAATACATATCATCCCATTGTTGTATAACATCATAACCATCATTTAACCAACTCTTTAATTCATCCAAACCTCTGTTGGTAATAAACTGAGCAACACCGCTTACACTACATCCAATTCTTCTGTTCCTTAACATAACACGATTGGTATCACTCCAATGTGTTCTACCTAATGTAACCGTCTTTGCGTAAAGATATGCATATTTTAGGGTACGTGCATAATCTTCAAAGTCATCGTGATTGTCCGGAAATGTTTCTACCAAACAACATAACTCATAGCTCTCTAATGATTGCTCTAAACAAGGATTGCCACCCATTACCCTATGATCTTTGTTATCTCCACCATTTTTCATACGAGAATACTTTCTCATATTTTCTAACCACGCAAATCCAGGCTCACCATTATCGCTAATTCGTTCGGCAGCGGCAGTATAATCCATACCCAACTCTGCAAATATACTATTATTACTTGTCCATCCATAAGTTTCTCTGTGTTTATTTACTTTATAATTTTTTAAATCTAAATACTCCTCTGAATGTGGATCACCGAATACAATCTCAGCAGTTCTTCTCACATTACCTGCCACAACACATTTACCGATTAAATTCATAATGTCCACGATTGTCGTAATTGTGATTGCCTCTCCTGCATTCTTTTTTAACACCTCTGTGATATCACCATGTATTTCTTTTAATGGTTCATGACCACTTGCAACTCCACCAAAACCACTTATCGGTTCACCAGCTGCTCTTATTTTTGAATAATCAAATTCTACTTTACCTAAATTATGAAAATAACTTTCTAATAATAATCTTAGTGATTCTACCCAACCCTCACGAGTATCTGGTATTACATAGGTTGCTGTAGTTTTATTTTCATCCACACCCTTGACCATTATCTCTCCAGCACCCTTTGTGTCAAATCCTACACCGACACCTAACATACTGGCATCCATAAGAAAACAGAAAGGTTTAGCATAATCCTCTTTTAGTGTTTTCGTTGACACGAAAGCACAATTGTTTAGGGCGGCATATAAACCCTTTTCCTCTGTGATAGGCGTTCCCATCGCCCACAGACCGCGACCAGGAGGCAAGAACTTCATAGTAAAAATACGCTCATACATATCTTGAGCGCTTCGTTGAGCTTGCCACGGATTCCACCCTAATTGATGTGATTCAATGTGATGTTTCTGCATAGAGTATGTTCCCTCTACAACTCGTCTGACGGTTTCCCACCATCTTTCGTTCTTTCCATCTTCTTTAATTCGGGAGTATGTTCTCATGTAAACCAACTCACCCAATCCATTGAAACCAAACGGAGCCTTCTTTCTCTTATACTTATTTATAAATGTATCCGTTAGTGTAAACTTTTCTTTCATATTCTTTTCCTTAATTTTCTATTCCACAATATTAAATATAATATATACCAATTCTTATTTACTCAAAACCACCCATATCGTTATATTTTTGAGATAAAGTTTTGCGTAGATATTCTTCTGAGTTGTCCATCTTACCTTGAGCCACCTTACCACTTACAGTAGAGGCTTCATGCACTTGTATTAAACCTGTGTTAGTATTGATGTTAGCTGGAAATGTAATTCCATCAACACCAAACCTATTCTTAATTACGTGAAACCTACCTGTATTTGCAATCTTATCCTCTACCTTACGACTTACCGACATAACAAAGTCTGCTGTCATAACCTTAGAATAATCCTCTGATACCTTACTAGCATCAATCACTTCCTCTTCCAATGAACTTCTATTTGCCTGTGAAGCAGTCCATACCGGAATATCAAATTCACCAGCCATACCACGGAGGTTCTCATAAGTTTCGCCAGTTGCGTGTCTTTTCTCCTTATAGAATGTGGTTGGTTTCAAAATATCAGCATAATCCACGATTACCACATCGGGTTTGATTTCCTGTATCTCCATCTGTTTGAGATGAGCAGCTAATGTATTTACCGAAGCAGCACGAGTAGGATAATATTTTATAATCAATTTGCCTGTAAGTTTATCTATAACCTTCTGTACATCATCTTGATAGAACTTAATATTAGATGTTGTTACACCACTAAATACAGTATCGTATCTCAAACCAACATAACTCTCATTTAATTCTAAGGTGTAATGTACCACAGTTTTACCCTGCTTTACCAAATGAGCGCCTAATGATTGTAAACACCAACTCTTACCGATACCAGCAGGAGCAACTAACACACCCAACTCACCACCAGCCAATCCACCATCCATCACAGTGCTTACAGCATCCCACGGAGTTGGCATAGTTTCTCTAACAGACTCATTCAATCTAGCATCTAATGATATGATGTAATCATGTCCTAAGTCTCTCTCACTACCAGCCTTCATAGCCTCATCGATTATGACTTTGATTTCATCATAGTTCTTCTGTTCCAATAAATCTATGGAGTTTTCAATAGCTCCCTTTAGAACCTGATTCTTACAGAAATCTAAAGTCTCCTGCTTTACAAATTCTAAATCAGTAGCCTCTATATTTCTCCAAGCCTCTTTTAGATTCTCTATAACAGAAACCTTTAGAATCTCATCATCCATTTGGGTTATCTTAATTTTCAATACCTCTAATGTAGGAGCTTTTCTAAACTCCATAAAGTACTTACTAACCTGTGTAGTTAACCACTTATTAGCATCCGAATCAAAAAACTTAGGTTCTAATATATCGCTGATTGTCTGTATGAATTTATTGTCCGTTAATAAAGATGAGATTATCTTCGATTGAAATGTCGGACCGAACTGATTAAAATTTTCACTCGCCATATAATTCTTTCATTCTTTTTTGTTTTATTTCCATTTGTTTCTTCTTACGATAGCGTTCCCTAGCCTTCGCTTGTAGAACCGCTCTGTTCCTACGGTAATATTCCATAGACCACTTTCTCTGTGCAGCTTTTCTATCTGCCTCAGAGCTATACTTTCTCTTTCTTCCCATGCGTACCCTCAGCCATCTGATTCAATTTAGCAAAACATTGAACCAACCAACTCTCCATATTTGGTAATGTAGCAAATAATCTATCCTCTATGAATCTTTTCTGAAACTGCATTTTATTTAACCTGTTAATAGGTTCTCTGATTTTGTCTAAGATTTTTGTTTTAGCAGATGAACTGATATCAACCTCTTCCAACTGCATCAACCGATAATTTCTTCTCAATAACTCCTCACACTCTTCAAGCTTTTCATCTTCTTTAATAATGTCATCTATATTAAGTATCTTATCTTCGAGTAAAAGTGGTATTTTTTTTTGAATAGTTTTCAATCCCCAACCACGAACTCCATTTATGTTATCGGATTTGTCTCCATCGATTGCTCTGTATACAGCAAAGTTATGTGATGGTATCCCATAGTCCTCTAATACCTTTGGTGGATCGTACATCTTCTTTTTTGTAGGAGACCAAACTGAAACCCTATGATTTACCAATTGAAGAAAATCCTTATCAGTAGACATCAATACAATCTTAGATTTTGTTAGGATTTGCTTGGTAACATAAGCCATCGTATCATCAGCCTCTATGTTCTCAATCGTAATCGTTGTGATAGGAAGATAATCTAAGTAATCAATAACCCTCGTCAATTGCATAATCATTGATTCGTGTTCATCTTCTTTGTTGTTGAAATCATAAGAACGATTTAACCTTTCAGACATATTTCTACCAGCTTTATACTGAGGAAATACCTTCTTTCGGCGGTTAGACCCACCTTTACCATCAAATACTATGACAGTTCGGGTAGGTCTAATTGTTCTTATTGCATAACCGATTGACCTAAGAAAACCAACTATTCCCCCAACGTGAGCACCGTCATCATTGAGAGTTGGTATAGCGCTGAAACATCTTATGAATGTATTCAAGCCATCTATAATCAATACCTTATCGTCAGCGACTTCCGATTTGGAATCACCGCCTTTTTTCTTTATTTCATCGAGTATGGATAGATACCGAGCATTAGTCACCTAAAACCTCATCGGTTATCTCTACATCATCGATTCCTAAATCAGCTTTAGTATATTTCAGTATAACCTTATCACAAATCATCTTATAACAATGAGTCTTAAATTTTTCATCCTCAAGCAGAGTAGCCCACTCTTTGGATTGAAACTTAATCTCCTTACCATTATGATCGTTCATAGTATACCAAGCACCACCAACCTTAGCAATCTTATGTTCTTTAAGAACGTGTAACCAACTTCCCTCATCATCAACCCCACTCTCAAAGTATAGCGGAAATTCAGCTTTTCGTAGTGGAGGACCCAAACGATTTTTGATTACCTGTGCCAGAATAGTCATACCGATTACATTCTTTTTGGTATCCTTAATCTGACCTTTGTTCTTTAAACGAATACGGGTAGATGCGTGAAATGGAAGAGCCTTACCACCTGATGTGGTATAAGGATCACCGAACATAGCACCTAACTTTACCCTTAATTGATTAGTGAATACTAAAGCAACTCTTTGTCTACCAATCATCTGAGTTATCTTTCTCATAGCCTTTGATATAATGATAGCTTTGCTTGTAGCCCAACCATCCTTATCAAAGTCTGCATCTAACTCAACCTTTGTGGTAGCAGCGGCTAATGAATCTACTAAGATGGTTACCAACCTATTCTTATCTGATTCACGAACCTTAACTACTATTTCTTCTATAGCCTCAAAGATATCCTCTATGGTTTCTAAGTGTAGATATAACATCTTATTCATATCGACACCTATAACACCTAAGAACTCCTCACTTACCGCTGTCTCTGTATCTATATAAACAGCGACACCGTCTTTCTTCTGTGTCTCTGCAAGCAGATGAGCACCAACTAATGATTTACCACTACTTTCTAAACCATTCAACTCTGTAATTCTACCAACTGCAATACCACCATTTGGTCGATTAGATATTGCTAAGTCTAACATTGTTGAACCTGTAGAGATAAATTCTTTTATATCTGTTGGTGTCGGTTGAGCACCATCTAAGAAATATGCAACTTTGTAGTCTTTGAACTTTTTATTTAAGGAGTCCGCAAGGACTCCAGCTAAGTCATCTTTAACTGACATTTAATTCTCCTAATTAAATAGTGGGTGTGTCCGGCTTTATAAGCAGACGAATCCTCTTTCACACACTCGGTTTTATTAGTGTTGGCTTCAACACCCACTACACTTTATTTACTTATTGAATAGATCGTCAAAAGCAGCTGCAGCATCATCTACGTTTGTACTTGCGGCTTTAGCAGCAACTACGGATTCAGGTGCAGTTTCTTTCTTAGCTTCGGTTGTTTCTGCATCATCTGGATTTAACCAATTGTTGAGAACACCTGTCAACTCATCATAAGATAGTTCTTGATACAACTCTGTGATATCCTTCTGATTCTCCAACATATTCTCCATCTGAGCCTTATCTTCCACAATAGGTGTCTGATTAGGTTTCACACGGATTGATGTCTTTGGAAAAGAGGCACCACTTTCTTCAGCAGTTATGAACTCTACCGATACATCACGACCATTAACAGCATCTGTGATATCACCATAGTCCGGATCTGCAATTACTGAAAGTAATTCTTGATAAACAGTCTTACCAAAACCCCAAAAACGAACACCTTGAGTTTCCTCACCCCTAACAACTACCGGAGCAAAGGTTCTCATCTTAGCTTCCAATTTACGAGCCATCTGATACTCCTCTCTGTTACCACTCGTTTTAAGTTTTTGAGCAAACTCTTCGATTGGATCAGGACGACCAAATGTGATTGGTGATAGATAGGTTTTGTTATTCAAACCAAAGTGAAAGAACAACTCAATAAACGGATTATCCTTATTGTGCTTATATGGTAAGACACGAATTACCTGTTTACCTGGCTGTGGTTTCCAAAGATTTGAAGTCCTATTGTTTGTTGTTTGTAATTGATTAAGACGCTTACGAATAGAATTAATATCCATTATTTACTCTCCTTATTTTATTATTTATTTGTTATTTGTTAGTTACTTCTGTAACCTTTAATATATATCACCTGATATGGTGAAATACAATTTTATTTTAATCTTTTTCCCACGTTTTTACATCTATTATCGAATGAATTTTGGTAGGTATTTTGTTCAATCCCGAATCATTTGTCAGCAATAAACTGTTGTAGTAATCGTTCCAAGGTATGGGAAACTTCTTATCCAATACCCCATCATTTAATTCTCTAATAACCTCATTGAGTGCGTTGATTGTGTATAGTGTATTGCTCTGTTTCTTCCTATGAAGTGAGATTGTATTTGGAATATCTTCGGGGTGATTATCGGGATCATACTCAACATTATATGTACAGATAAGCTGAGACAACTCATTTGCATTCTGAAATACATAAACCTTATTATAGAGTATATCGTTACACTCTATTATGAGTTCTAATGTATTACTCAAAAGGTTCTTCGGAGTAAATGTGCAGAGGAGTTGGGTTTTCATTTAATCCTCTTTAAAGAATTTATTGTAAGCAGGATCATCAGCATCAGAATTAACAAATCTACCACCGCCAGCATTAGTGCTTCTACCGGTAACAGAAAATCCTAAATTAAATTCAAATTTTGGCCAAGCAATTTTTTCAACACCATCAGATGCATCTACTTTAATTCCATCTTTTTTTACTGAAAAGCTATCGTTTCCAAAGTGTTGAATATCTAAATTTTGATTATATGCTCTATGACTCATAGCTTGATATAAGTAATAACTTTCCAACCTCTTTCTCAACATAGCCTCTGTGTCGGAATCTACGGATAATCCTTTTTGCTTTCTTTGTGCCATTATCTTTTTTAAAGCAGAGTCTATTTGTGAAGGATTTCCATCATTCATTTTCTTTTCAATATACTTAATATATTTAGGATCTACACCTAACTCTTTTGCCGATTCTTTTATATCATCTTGTGTTTTTTGTTGATGGTCTAATTCTTTTTGAACACTCTCTTTATCTGGTGGATTTTGATCAAAAACATCATCATTATCATATATTCCCTCATGCTTTTTAGATAAAGCAATTGTTTTTTCCCTAACTACATCAGGTTCTAAATTACCTACCTTTTTAAAGCTACTCTTTCTTACCTTCGCAGTTAATTGACTAGCACCACCTGATCCTTTTTTAATGCTCTTACCATCTATAGTTACTATTTTATTTTTACCCTTCCCATTTTCCGTAACAACTAATACATCTACAGTTTCCAAAGTTGTACTTTCAGGTAGATAAGCTGCGGAGCCAGCTTCCGTTCCCTTACCATTTCCATGCATAGTTTTAATAGCAGAATATATTTCAGCAACATTAGCAAAAGACCTTCC